>Ga0265293_10001514_pt1 | contig 50467 bp, 38 predicted proteins | sample Munlanlewell138R_FD_192505 | JGI IMG/M metagenome (GOLD analysis project Ga0265293, IMG submission 192505) | Leachate microbial communities from a municipal landfill in Southern Ontario, Canada - Leachate well 138R | ecosystem: Engineered > Solid waste > Landfill > Unclassified | place: Canada... | reverse complement strand
CCACACACCTAACACCAAGGCCTGGACCAGGGAAAGGATGCCGAAAGACAATCTCATCAGGAAGCCCCAACTCCTTTCCTAATAACCGAACCTCATCTTTGAATAACTCACGCAGAGGCTCTAACAACGTAAACCGTAAATCCTCAGGTAATCCTCCTACATTATGATGACTCTTAATCGTCACTGAAGGACCTCCAGAGGGACTCATACTCTCTATTACATCAGGATAGAGGGTCCCCTGAGCAAGAAAGTCAATCTTTCCCACAGAACGAGCCTCTTGTTCAAACACTTCAATAAAGACTCGCCCTATAATTTTGCGTTTTTCTTCAGGGTCACTAACGCCCTTTAATTGTGAAAGAAACTGCTGCTGTGCATCAGCATATTGAAGTCTAATATTAAAGTTGTCACGAAAGACCTCGAGCACTAAATCAGCTTCACCTTTGCGAAGCAACCCATTATTGACAAAGACACAGACCAACTGATCCCCTATGGCCTTATAAATCAAAGCCGCTACTACAGAAGAATCGACTCCACCAGAGAGACCACACAAAACTTGTTTCTTACCTACGATCCGCCTGATTTCAGCTATTTGTAGTTCAATAAATGATTCCATACTCCAATCAGCTTGCGCTTGACAAATATCGAGCACAAAATTAGCGATAATGGTATTACCCTCTACTGTATGGGCAACTTCGGGATGGAATTGGGTGCCGTACCAATTTTTTTCAGGGTATTCAACAACAGCATAATGACAATTCTCAGTTGCTCCAACCCGACTAAAATAGCTCGGTAAAGATGTTACCGTATCCCCATGACTCATCCAAACCTTGCTTTGGAGAGCAATCCCTTGCAATAGTCTAGAATCCTTTTTTAGTGTAGTAAGATGGGCAAAACCATACTCTTTCTGCAGAGGTCTTTCCACCTCGCCTCCCTGCATAATTGCCATGATTTGTAACCCATAACAAATACCTAAAATAGGGATACCAAGATCAAAAATACGCGCATCAGGACGGGGTGATTCTGCGGCAGACACACTAGAAGGACCACCAGAGAGAATAAGACCCTTGGGGGCAAGTGCCTTAATCTCTTTTGCCGTTATAGTGTGGGGAACTATTTGGCTGTACACATGTTGCTCTCGAACACGGCGCGCAATCAACTGACTGTACTGCCCGCCAAAATCAAGAACTAAAATAGTGTCATGTTGCTTTGCTTTCATTAATTTTCCTTTGTTTATAAAGCGAGTGATCGCACCGGAGGATAAGCTTTCAACACCGTACGCGAAACTATAATTCCAAGCACAACCCCAACGCCAGATTGTAAAAGATTTAAGGGAATTTCTACTAAAGCAGGTTTAAATCCATAGAGAAAACCACCTACTAGGTAATATCCGCCTGTCATAACTACCATCCCCAGCACACCACCTAAAATCATCTTAAAAAGTTTAGCATCACCCGGCACTCCTTTTTTTAGACCAGCACGGGCAATTAGAGCAATTATGATGCCTTGCGCACCATGAATGAGAAAGGAGAAAGGCGCCCACTGGGGAAAGCCGCCGATTACATCGGCAATACCTGTGCCTAAGCCCCCAGCAATCGCCGCAATCCAAGGCCCAAAGAGAAAAGCCGAAAAGGTAATAATTACATCACATAAACTAATATAACCTTTAATAGGGGTTGGAACGCGAAACATGAGGGTAAAAACCACAACCACTGCTGTGAGCACCGCCATGAGTGCTATTTGCAAGGCTGTTTTTTTTGCTGGATTTATTTCTTTCATGAGAGAACCTCCTTTAGATGGTAGTAAACACTAAGAAGAAAACTGCTGCAATCATAACCGAAAGTAATACATGGGTAAAGATACCACCTTTAGCATGTAACTTACGGTAGCTTGTCCGCTTAACACTGCTGCCTAGGCCGCGATGCTCAAGAGTCATCGCCAAGTAGGGAATAGATTTCAAAGCAAAGACCAATGCAGCGGTAACAGTTGGAACAACATCGAGTAAACGCTGTCGTTTACCTGTTTCCCCTTCAATACGGACCGCATTGCGTAACGCATGTGAATCTTGAATCATCCTAAAAGCATCAGCGATGAATGGAATAAAGCGAAAAGCTAAAGTGAGCACAAGGGCGGCCTGGTAAGAGAGACCATACCACCGAAAAGCCAGATTAATATCGGCCATGGGTGTTGTCCAGACATAGAGTGAACACACATAGGTGATACCTAAGAACCTTGCTATCAAAGTATTGACTTGAACTAAGGCCTCTCTGGTTATAAAAGGGAATTGTCCTATAAATAGGATAAACTCCCCATCGCGGTAGGTCAATGGGGTAAATAATACCATAATGATTAAAACAAACAGTATTGTTCTTAACGGTTGTAAGGCTTGCTTAAAATCTGTCGCTCGCCATGCACAAAGGAACGCAACACCTACTAAAACCCACAAACCTAACTGGCGCATCGGTAGAAAAACAAGCACACAAAGTAACACTACAGTAAGTAACTTGGCCCGTGCATCAAACCAATAGAGAAATCCGCGCCCGGCAATATAGGTGCTAGTAGTCATGCGCCAACCTCAGTTTCTTCTACGTTGCCCTCTACAATCTTATATTGCCGTTCAGCTAAGTTACGGGCAAATGTACGATCGTGGGTAATAATAACAATACCGGCTCCCCGACTTCGTAATAACGAGACAATTTCAAAGGCTGCTGCATAGGTAACACCACTATCTAGTTCATCAATAATCACAAAGGGACGATCCAAAATATAATAAACGGCAGCCTGTAGTTGTTTACGAGCACCATATCCCATCATAGTGGGATTGTCAGCGAGCTGAAGGTGAAAGAGATCAGCACACGACTGGACAATCTCTTTTTTCCGTTTAGATGATAAGCGGGGTATCCGACGTAGCGACCACCCCAATTCATCCCGTACCGTAGGAAGAAATATACCATAATCAGGATTTTGGAAAAGATAGCCGACTGTTGCCTGTAGCGCCTTTGCAGAAAGAGTACTGCCATCCAAGCTAACCGAACCCTCCAAAGCAAGGTCTAGACCACATAATACTCGGCTAAGAGTGCTCTTGCCTGACCCATTTGGTCCAACTAAGGCCACAATCTCGCCCGCTTCAACAGTGAATTCAGGTACATGGAGCGTAAAAGGTTCATTTGAAATAACTGACCGGCGAGGATGAACTATAGTAAGCTGGTTACAAGAGAGGCGATGAGAGATGGTTTTTAGTGTTTTAGGGGCTAGCGGAAATTGAATCTCACTAGCCTGCTCAAACTGTTCAACGATGATTTCTTCAGTATCAGTTATAATATTACCTTCTGTTAATAGGCAATATTGATCAAAGGTTCCCCGAAACTCATCAAGATAGCGCGAGGCAAACACCACTACCGTCCCGTTTCGGTTTTGAATCTTCTTCAACAGGATGTCACGCCATTGTTCATCAAGATCATCAAAAGGTTCATCCATGATCCAAAGCGGGGCATCAATGGCTTCGGTAACAGCAAGGAGCAAGCGCTTGCGCTCACCACCCGATAACTCTTGCGGATTCACCTCTTTAAGGGGTAACAATCCCCATTTTTGTAACGCAGCATCTACTTCTAAGATCAACTTCTCATGAGCAAAACCGAGCGACTCGAGCGGAAAAGCAACCTCATCACCACACGTGGTCATTAACAATTGTTCTTGGGGATTTTGCGCAACCAACGTGCAACGACCTAAAAGATCCCATGGGTTCATCTGTAGCACTTCAGTGCCCTTCAAGAGGATACTACCTGCCACTTCACCCGCTAAATAACGGGGGACTAATGCACAAAGAATCCGAGCTAATGTCGATTTACCACTGTCGGGAACACCAAGAACCAAGACTTTGGCCCCTTCAGCTACCGAGAGGGTCACATCTCGTAACACGGGGTGGTTACTGACACCTTCACCGTATCCTTGATACGCAAAAGATAATGTAGAGATCTCTAACATATGTTTCATGTTATAGCCGCGAATGATTTAAATTGTTGCTCAATAGCGCCGTAAACCCTATCTGGCAATTCTTTGAGTTGCTTTTCATCTAAATCAGCGGTAGGAATCGGATCGGCAACACTAAGGTGAACAATGACTCGTTTGGCTCCCACCTTTTGTTCAATTGACTTGCGCGACCCATCAATGGTTATGGGAACAATTACGGCTTTTGCCCGCGTTGCCAATTTAAGAGAACCAGTTTTGAATTCTCCTAATTCTCCAGTCTTGCTTCGTGTTCCCTCAGGAAAAACAAACATAGGAATACCTTTGCGAATATTATCAACTCCCTTAAGGATAGCTTCAACTGAAGAGCGAGGGCTTTTGCGGTCAATATAGACACAATTGATAGATTTAATCCAAGCACTTAAAATGGGAATTCTTTTTAATTCTTTTTTGGTTATGAAACCGGCCCAAATATGTAAACCAGCTACTACAGCTGGAATATCAATCATACTTTGATGATTACCGACGAAGCAAATAGGGGTCCCTTTAGGGGGGATTTTCTCCACACCTTCAACAATCAATTTAGTGTTTAAGGACCAGACAATGGTTTTGCTGACCAAAGTTCCGTGGATACGCATCCATCTATCAGCTGCTTTATCAGCCTTAAACAACCGCATAATAGCAGCCGGAAGCACTGCTACGAACATAGAGATAATCAAAACCGGCACCACAATGAGTACAGCTAAAACCAAATGTATATACTTCACACCCCGACCTCCTGGTTCCGATATAGCCGCGCGTACTGACCTCCAGCAGCGACTAGGTTAGTATGTTTTCCCGATTCAGCAATGTCTCCATCGGCTAATACATAAATGATGTCGGCATCGCGTACTGTCGTCAAGCGGTGGGCGATAACAATTGCGGTTCGTCCCTCTGCCAAACGATTAAAAGCATCCTGAATTTGATATTCTGATTCAGTATCTAACGAGGAGGTCGCTTCATCAAAAATAAGGATCTTCGGATTTTTTAAAAACACGCGGGCAATGGAAATTCTTTGTTTTTGTCCACCACTGAGCCGCGTACCCCGCTCCCCAACTTCTGTATCCAGACCATGCGGCAAAGAACGGATAAAAGTGCCTAAATTGGCATTCTCTAAAGCTTCTAACATCTCGTTATCGGTGGCATCGCTTTTACCATAACGGAGATTTTCCCTGATACTACCATCAAAAAGGAATACATTCTGTTGCACAAAACCAATCTGTTGTCGTAAAGAAGCTTTCTTCACCTTAGCAATATCTTGCCCATCGATCAGAATTCGCCCCTCTACCGGTTCGTAGAAACGGGGAATTAATGAAGCCAACGTACTCTTTCCAGCTCCCGACTCACCTACTAAAGCTGCCGTACACCCGCCAGCAATGGTTAAATCAATCCCCCCAAGCACCTCATCACCGTCAGAATCGTAACGGAACCGGACATGATCAAAAGTAATAATCCCTTCGCTTACCTTTAAAGGAACAGCATCAGGAAGATCTTGGATATCACTTTGAATATCCATAACCTCTACAAACCTTTCAAACGCAGCCATCCCTTGTTGTAACTGCTCGGTAAAATGAATTAGTCGATCAATAGGAGGCAATACAATACCAACGTATAAGATAAAGGCGACTAAATCGTAGACGGGCACTTTTCCCATATAAATTAGAACTGCACCACCAGCAACAGTTGTAAAATAATAGAACTCTCTAAAAAGCATCATTATCGATTCATAGCTGGCCATCACCTTATATTGATTACTCCTAGCCCTCTGAAAAATAGTATTGACTGCTCTAAATTTCTCATTTTCATACTTCTCACTAGTAAAAGACTGCACTTCACGTACACCCTGAATTGAATTCTCTACCATAGAATTTACATCTGCTACTGTGGAACGTACCTCACGAAACCCAGCCTTTAATTTTTTCCCGTAATGCATTCCAAAAAAAAGCATAAAAGGCAGAGGAATAATAGAAATAAGAGCCAAAGGTGCATTTGTTATAAACATCACCGTATAGGCTCCAATTATAACAACGACTGAGATGAGCAGGTCCTCAGGTCCATGGTGGGCTGTCTCGGTGATCATAAATAAATCATTCGTGATACGCGACATGAGATGACCTGTCTTTGTTTGATCAAAATATTTAAACGATAAACGCTGTACATGCTCAAAAAGATCTTGGCGCATATCACTTTCCATAAATACCCCTAGCTGGTGTCCCCAGCGTAGACGAATATAGTTACAGAAAGCTTGCACCCCATAGATTCCGAGCATCGTAGCAAAAATTAGAATCATCATTGACCAATCTTGATTCGGAATATAGGTCCGCAGTAACTCTCTAGTGAGTTGAGGAAATATGATAGAGAGCAACGATCCCAAAACCGCTGCTCCTATATCTAATGTAAATAATTTCTTATAAGGCCGATAATAGGCTACAAACCGTTTAAGCATCACCCTTTTTCCCTTTGAAAAACCGGGAAAGAACACCCTGTTTTTTCTGAGGAACAGGTTTCTTTTCCTGTGGTTTATTGACTGCTTTAGTAGCTGTTGGCGCAGACTTACCTTTTGCAGCAGGAGTAGATTTCTTCTTAGTGGGAGCGGGAGCTCCTTTTGAAGTCGGCTTTTTCCCTTGTGGCAGAGCAGAACGCGAGGGTTTCTGTGGTGGTTTCCGCCCCCCTCGTTTAGGGGCCTGACTCTTTGGTCCAGAAGAAGGCTCTCCAGAGCCATGCACCTGTTTATAATAGGCAATACGCTCATCTAAATTCATTTTTTGAATTTCGTTATAACTCTTCTCTTTTCGCACCGGACTTGGTTTAAACGTTCCACTTGGAGTACTTTTAGGACTCACTTTATTCTTTGCTGGTCTAGGCCGCCCTGTCGTCCTAGGCCTAGGAGATGGTCTACCCTGTCCCCCCGACCTACGCGATCGAGAAGCACCATGCCCCCCTCTAGAAGCATACTCTCGCTCATTCACCAAATCTCTAAAGCGCATCCTTGCACTCTTATCTTCAACAAGTGGCACCGATTCCTCATCGACCCATACTACTGGGATTTTCATCTGAATATAATTTTCAATAGCCTCAAGACCATAGACAAATTGTTCACAAGCTAACGTTATAGATTTTCCCGATTTGCCAGCTCGTGCGGTTCTCCCAATACGATGTACATAACTTTCAAAATCTTCAGGAATGTCGTAGTTAACCACTAATTCTAGATCATCTATTTGCAAACCTCTAGCAGCGACATCAGTTGCAATGAGAAAACGCAATTCACCACTTTTCATTCGGTTAATAACCTGCAGACGTTTACTCTGAGGTAAGTCACCCATCAGATACTGGGTGGTATACCCATTCACATTGAGCCTTTTACTAACCTCTATTGCTTTGGCTTTGGTGTTAGTGAAAATAAGGGCATTACCAGGATTCTCTTTTGCCATAAGGCGTAAAAATAAGCTAAACTTTTCACTTTTAGAAACATGGTATAGTTCCTGCGTGATCTCTTTAACAGTCATATCTTCGGGTTGGATGGCAATTTCAATCGGATTGTCCATGTAATCCCATGCTAAATTACGAACACGGGTCCCTAATGTTGCACTGAATAACATCGTTTGGCGCCTTTTTGGCGGTACCATCATTTTAAACATCTTTTGGATATCGGGATAAAAACCCATATCGAATAGACGGTCGGCCTCATCGACAACAAAAGTATCAATTGCTTTAAAATCAAGCTTACCCATCTGTTGGTAATCAAGAATACGTCCTGGGGTTCCAATGATAAGGTCGACCCCTTCTACGATTTGTTTATCTTGCTTGGCATAGCCAACTCCACCGTAGAAACAGCCAATTCTAAAATCAGAAATTCCCGAAGCCAGTAATTTGGCATCGTCCTCTATCTGGACTGCAAGTTCTCGAGTTGGTGCTATAATCAAGGCCAACGGTAGTTTTACTGAATTGGCTTTTTCAGCGGGAAGACGTTTTGCTTCTTCTCGCTTTAGTACGTATTTTTGTAGGATTGCGACTAGAAAGACAGCAGTTTTGCCCGATCCTGTTTTTGACTGAGTCATAACATCGCGTCCCTCTAAAGCACTTGGAAGTACTTTCTCTTGGACTAGCATACAGTCAATGAAGCCGGCCGCATCTATTCCCTTCATGACATCTGCATGTAGTAATAATTCTTTAAATTTCATATTGTAACTATACTTTGTTTCATCATATTAGTGTAGTGCATCGAGTTCCCATTGCCGAATGAGGGTATGAATTGCTGTTATGATAGAAAAGTTTGAATTAAATGTATAATCATCCACCATTGAAAGTGGCATAGCTCCCATACTGGTCGAAGAAATACACAACTCATTAAAACGACCAGCTAGTACATCCTCAATTCTAGGAGCTTCAAAAACTACTCTGTATCCGAGTTTCTTAGCAGCTTTAATGATTTTATCGCGGGTAACGCCTTCTAACACCATTGAAACTGGAGCTGTATAAACACTCTTCTCTTCAAAAGCAAACACATTACTCCTCGTTCCTTCAAGAATTAAACCATTACGATCCACTAATAAGGCTTCAAAAGCCCCTTGACTACTCGCCTGACGTAACGCCATATAATTCATTAATAATGAACACGTTTTGTATTGCGGTAAGTAGCGCTCGCCATTATAGGCAATGGCCTTGATCCCTTCATTATAAAAACTCTTTGGATAGGTGAGTAAAGGCGCTACAGTAATAAATAACCGTGCTTCCATACCACCCATCAATAAAATTCGAATCGTAGCATCCTCTATGGCATCTACTTCAATGAGGAGCATCAAATAACTAGTTACTTGCTCAGATGTATAAGGATGACGTAATCCCAGTCCTTCTGCAGAATAGAATAGACGCATGATATGATCTTCACCATATACAACACGCCCTTGAATAACTCGTAAAGATTCATAAACACCAAATCCGTACTGAAACTCTTTATCTTGCACAGGTAAAACAGCCTGCTCGGCATCAATTAATTTTCCATTAAAAATGGCATGTTTTCCACTCATCACCACGAAAAACTCCTTGCGCTACAACTTAATCGGGAAATCGTAATATTTCTCGCGGCTTACTACCCCGTGGTGGACCGACATAACCTTCATCTTCCATCTGTTCTATTAACCGCGCGGCTCGATTATAACCAATGCGCAACCTTCGTTGGAGAAAGGAAGCTGAGGCACTTTGGCGCTCAACTACAATCTTGAGAGCCTTTTCAAACAAGGCTTCATCACTATTATCATCGATAGCCTCATCGTCATCATCACTACCGTTGGTATCGTCATCTTCAAAGAAAGCTTCGTCAAGGTAATCGGGTTCCCCTTGTGTTTTGGCATAGGCTACTATTCGTTCTACCTCTTCATCACTTAAGAACGCCCCTTGAATACGAGCTGAGTTTGGGTCCCAAGCGGGGGCAAAGAGCATATCACCACGCCCTAGTAATTTTTCAGCACCAGTTTCATCTATAATTATACGACTATCTATTTGGCTAGCCACCATGAAAGCAATCCGAGTAGGAATATTAGATTTAATTATACCGGTAATAACATTTGCCGAAGGACGTTGGGTAGCAAGAACTAAGTGGATTCCAATTGCACGTGCCATCGCTGCTAAACGGGCCAACATTGTCTCCAATTCTTTACCAACCGTATTCATTAAATCGGCAAACTCATCAATGATCACCACAATATAGGGCAACCGTTCCCGGGCCAACTTCAGCTCTTGTATTTTCTTATTGTAAGCAGCAATATTACGCACCGCCAAAGCATTGAGTAATTTGTAACGACGCTCCATTTCATATAAACAAAATTCTAAGGCCTTAATCGTCTTTTTTGGTTCGGTAATAACTGGGGTTAATAAATGGGGAATGCCATTATATACGCGCAGTTCAACAATCTTGGGATCAACCAGGATAAGTCTTACCTCTTTGGGGGAACGACGAAATAGAATTGAACTAATAAAAGAGTTTACACAAACCGACTTTCCTGACCCAGTGGCACCAGCAATGAGCAGATGGGGAGTTTGGGTAATCTCGATAACAACAGGCTCTCCAGTAATCTTACGACCTAACACCATTGGCACATTAAAATCTTGATCATCAATTGAAGGAAGGAGATCCTTAAACCCAATAATTGAGCGCCTCTTATTAGGAACTTCAATACCAACAGCCTGCTTGCCAGGAATAGGTGCTACGATTCGCACCTGCCGAGCTGCAAGCTGTAGCGCAATGTTATCTGAAAGACTAATTATAGCACTTACACGAACTCCAGGTGCAGGAGAAACTTCAAACATAGTCACCGTAGGTCCTTTGACAATGTTCATTAACGTTGCTTCAACTTTAAATTGCTTGAGGGTCTGAATAAGATTCTCTCCAGCTGCACGAGTCTCTTCATCAATCTCCGTTACATGATTTGGGTAGGCCTCGAGTAGATCAGCAGGGGGATAATTATAGCGTAATTTATTGCGAGTTAACAAAGCCGAAGGGCCAGCATCGGAAGAGATTAATCCACCGACTCCACTAATTTGTTCCATATCCTTTTCATCATCATCACTAGGAGGTTCTTCTAAGGGCACGCTCACCTTCTTGGGAGGTTCTTGTACTTTTTCCTGCTCCTCTGTCGGCAAAACAGGTTCCTCTGCCGGCAAAGCAGTCTGTTCTTCCTCAACAGCAGAATTTTCAGTAACTCCGGTTTTTGGTAAATCAGGGATTACAGTGGGAACAACTATCGAATCTACTGTTGCATCTTTCTCGATTTGTTTACGCAAAGAGGGAATTGGATCATACATTTTACCTTCGGGAACTTCACTGGGTTCATCCAAGTCATCTAAAGGAGTATCGGTTACAAGCACCGAATCATCTTCACGAACTTTTACACTGCCTACATACAAGGCAGAATTATCGTTGCCAATTGTTTTCAGCTTTGGAAGCTCTTTAATCGGAGGAAAAGTCAGTGCAGGATCACTTCTATCGAGGGTAGGAGAGGTCTCCGTTACTTCAACTCTCTCCTCTATTGGTTTTGCGACCACCCCTTTCTTACGTTTATTTTGGCGTGCTAAGAGGGCCTGCTTCTCTCTATACCGTCGATTCAGCCTGGCAGAGATAATGGTAAATAACATAAAAATGGTTAGTTCAAGGAGCATTGCTAAAATAATGAGCAACAAGCCCATTTTCGGTTCGCGCGATAAACGCATCATAAAATAGGCTGGAGTTGTGGCTCTGTTCAACAACTGCGAAAATATAAAAAGAGTGTAAATCATTAAAGCACTATAGGGAGCCATCCACCAAAAAAAAGGGCGTTTTTGCATTATAACAAAAAACAGAGCCCACCCAAAGAAAATGGCAGGGAGTGCATAAGGGAGTAAATTTTCTCCAATAATAGTTGGAATAGTTTGGACAATCGCATCCGACACAACATGTTCAATAACACTATGAAAAGGAATTGTAGCAAAGAGGTCTGGCGACATAATAGCAGGCAAAAGTGTAGCAATTCCAAGGAGAGCACACAATAACGCTAGTATTAAAGAAAATCTCTGCACCTTCACTACAACTCCTCCTTATCGATACTCTACACTGTTATAAACAATCCCAACAAGCCAATCGCTATCAAATAAAAACTGAAATACCAAAGGCGAGCCTCTTTCACCATCCATAAGAGCAAACGTAAAGCGGCCAAACCAACGAGGAAAGCAACGATACATCCAAGTAGCGTGGGAACAAAGGCAATTCCAACCGCTCCTTTCCCCAAATCGGCTAATGATAGTATTAAAGCTCCTAAGACCGCAGGAATCGAGAGAATAAAAGCATACTCACCGGCTTGTTCGCGTTGCATGCCACTCCATAAAGCAGTACTAAGGGTAATTCCTGATCTGCTTATTCCCGCCAAGGTGCCAAAACCCTGCGCAATGCCAATCAGTATGGCCTGCCCCCAAGTATAGGAAGAATCCTTGGCTTTTGGAATCCATTTTGTAGAAACCAACAATAGGGCGGTAATTATAAAACAAATGGAAACAGAACGAACAGAAGTAACAGATGCACCAATAAAACGCAAAAGGAGTGCTATAATGACGGTTAACACAGTCGCAATCAATAGAGACCCGATTAGACGCAGATCTCGTTCATCTTCAAAACGCTTTTTCCTACTCACAAATCTTATTGCAACTACACAGAGTCGCAAAATTAGATTGCGATAATGAAAGACTATGACAAATAGCGTAGCAACATGTAAAAGCACATCAAACAGTAAGGGCACTGCTTTAATCTGGAGAAATTCACGAGCGAGTACTAGATGCCCAGAACTTGAAACCGGCAAAAACTCGGTAATACCTTGGACAGCTCCTAACATAATTCCTTCAAATATCGACAGCGTTGGTTGCATAGAGAATCACATCCTTATATATTTTTACCCCTTTCTTAAAACACAAAGATTGCGGCTCGCTTTAAGAAAAGGAACACTCAACGGGACAATTGCAGAGTCCCAATTCGGCCCAAGGAGCCTAAGTTCTTCCTCGATAGCCTCAAGACGCCCTTTATAAGCACAGACATACCCACCTTCAGCTAATATGTTCCCAATGGAATTAATAACATCATAGAGAGGGTGAAACGCCCTAAAGGTTATGATATCAAACTGATCCTGTACATCTGAGAGGTCTTTCTCAATAATCTCCACCCGTTCAGAAAGGTTACACATCGCCACCGCGTTCCGTAAGAATCCTGCTCGACGACCAGAACGTTCAATCAAAGTAATAGGATTTTTATTTAGGACAATTGCCAGTGGTATACCTGGTAATCCAGCTCCGGAACCGACATCGCAAATTCGCAAGGGTTCAGGTCTAGCAGTGAGTAGTGTGTTAAAATAAGATACTGGGGCTAACGAATCAAGCAGATGCTTTACTACAAAGTCAGCTCCTTCAGCACCCACTAATCTATATTTTCGATTAAAGAGTGCTATTTCGGCCATATAGGCAGAAAATTGAGCAGTTTGTTCTGCGTTTAGCGTTATCTCTAGTAAATCAAGCCCTTTCTCCAAGAGAGCATAATCTTGCTTACTGAAGGTTGGCATCGTGATTACCCTTCCGTGCTAAAATTATCATTAAGATAGCTAAATCACTCGTACGTACACCTGAGATACGACCAGCTTGTCCCACTGAAACAGGACGAACCTTTTTCAATTTTTCACGGGATTCTGTCGACATTCCTTCAATGGTATCATAGTCAAAATCACTAGGGATATTGATTCTTTCCATACGTTGAAAACGATCGACTTGGCGCTCTTGTCGTTTTACATACCCAGCATATTTTATATCGAGTTCGGCTTGGTAGAGAATTGTTTGATCAAATGTAGCCAATTCTGGCACCATTTCAACTAGGTCATCAATACAAATCTCTGGTTGTCGAATAAGGTTAATAGCTCGTTTGCCATCACTCTTACCTTTTTGTAATAATTCTTTTACCATTTCAATTTGTTCAAGTTTACTTTGCAGGCGATCCATCGCTTTTTGACCTTTTAGACCAACAGCATACCCCTTCGGAGTTAAGCGTTGATCAGCACTGTCATGGCGTAAGTTCAGCCTATATTCGGCTCGTGAGGTAAACATGCGATACGGTTCCTTGGTTCCTTTCGTAACTAAATCATCGATTAAGACACCCGTATAGGATTCAGTTCGATCTAAGATTAATGGTGGTTGTCCAGCTAACTTCTGAGCTGCGTTGATTCCAGCGATTATACCTTGGCAAGCAGCTTCTTCATACCCACTGGTCCCATTGGTTTGCCCCGCCACAAATAAGTTTTCAACTAATTTAGTCTCAAGAGAGGGGTAGAGTTGCAAGGGGTCAAGATAATCATATTCAACTGCATAACCCGGGCGCATGATTTGAGCTTCTTCTAATCCTTGAATTGAATGGATAAAAGCTGTTTGCACATCTTCAGGTAACGAAGAACTAACTCCATTTAAATACATCTCTTCAGTACCAACACCTTCTGGTTCAATAAATATATGATGGCGCTCACGTTCAGGAAACCGCACTACTTTGTCCTCTATCGAGGGGCAATAGCGGGGACCTTGCCCCACAATCTTACCACCATAGAGGGGAGAACGATGAATGTTTTCTTTAATAATGCGATGCGTTTCGCCATTTGTATAAGCAATGTAACATTGTAGCGAAGGACGATCGATCGTATCGTAATCAAAAGAAAAGGACATCATGGTAGAATCCCCAGGTTGTTCGCCCAATCGATCAAGGTCGAGTGAGGATTTACGGACACGCGCTGGGGTTCCTGTCTTTAAACGACCTAAGGTAAAACCCTTAGCTCGTAATGCAGGACCTAGTCCGAGAGCTGCGGGCTCGCCAAGACGGCCTGAGGAAGCCTCATACTCACCAATAAAGATTTTCCCTTCCATGAAGGTTCCAGTGGTAAGCACGACTACTCGTGCGGTAATTTTATGTCCGCGTTCGGTCACGACTCCAACAATCTTACGGTTGTCAGAACTCAAGATGATATCGACTACTGTATCCTGAAACAGAGCCAGTCCTTTTTGTCCTTCAAGGGTCTCTTTAGCTACTCGGTGATAGGTAAATTTATCGGCTTGTGCCCGAGGGGCCTGTACCGCCGGTCCCCGCCGTCTATTGAGGATGCGAAATTGAATCATCGATTTATCGATGAGGTGTGCCATTTCGCCCCCTAAGGCATCGACTTCCCGCACAATGTTACCTTTAGCCAATCCCCCTATAGCGGGATTGCAAGAGAGTCGTCCGATAGCGTCTAAACTTTGGGTAATCAGAAGTGAATTGTACCCCAGCCGTGCTAAGGCTAAGGAAGCCTCAATGCCGGCATGGCCGGCTCCTATTATTAATGCATCGTAATCCATATTATTTTCCTACGCAAAATCCACTAAATATCTTTTCTAAAATATCAGCGGATGCAACTTCTCCGGTTAATGACCCTAACGCGTCTAAAGATTCGCCCATCTCCACTGCAATAATGTCGAGGGGAATATCGCCGTGAGCGAGTTCCAAAACCTTTGTTAGCGCTTCATGAGCTCTGATTAATTCAGTACGTTGTCGAGCCGATTCTATAACAAGGTCTTGACCGTCAGGTCGTTGAATTTCATGACGAAGGCGACTGAGCATCTCCTCACGGAGGGCTTTAAAGCCCTCGCCTCGTTTAGCACTAAGAGGAAAACTTCCCGTTCGTGGTTTTCTAGTGGTCAAGTCAGTCTTGTTCCACACGATTATACAGCGCGGATCAGTAATCAGTTCTCCGTATAAATCTATTGATTGATCATCATGTTCAGTGCCATCAAGCAATAACAAGATGAGATCGGCCTCTTCTAATAATCGGTGTGTTCGCCTAATTCCTTCTTGCTCTACCGCATCAAAAGAATCACGTAATCCTGCCGTATCATAGAGGCGAATTGGTATACCTTCCAAGACCGTTTTTGACTCAATGAAGTCACGGGTTGTACCGTGCACTTCAGAAACAATCGAACGGTCTTCTTTCAACAGGAGGTTGAAAAGAGTCGATTTTCCGGCATTAGTAGCTCCAGCTAAAACAACCTTGGCCCCCTCGCCATATAATTTACCGATAGCATAAGTGCTCAGCAGTGTTTCAATACGTTGTTGAGCTCCCTCGACTATTGCAAAAGGAAAATTGGTATTTTCGACAATCTCATCTTCAGCATAATCGAGTTGTACCTCAACTATACTCATTGCCTCGAGAACCTGTTGTTTAATCTCTTCAATCAAAGAGAACAAATTCCCTTCCAGCCTCCCAAGCGCCAAGGAATGCCCTAACTGAGACTGAGCTGAGACTATTTCCATGACCGCTTCAGCTTGAGTTAAGTCCATGCGACCGCGCATGAAAGCTCTAAAGGTAAATTCGCCTGGGGCTGCGCTACGCATGCCAAGCTCTTTTAAAACACCAAAGATTGATTCTATGCCAGCTCTACTCCCATGACAGGTTATTTCTACACTCTCTTCACCGGTGTAGCCTCGTCCATCACGAAAAACAGCCAGTACTACCTCATCGATCGGTTGTTTGGTCGAAACATCAAGTAAAACACCGTGCACCAAGGTGTGTGATGCACTTTTAGATAATGCTTCACTGCGAGAGAAGGTCTGGCCTAGAGTGGCAATACAGCCCTCTCCTGAAACTCGTATGACCGCAAGGGCACTGCTACCCCAAGGTGTTGCCAGAGCAAATATTATATCTTTTGTGTCGTATGTATTTTTCATCATCCGCTCAAGTATACGAAAGCAACCCATATGTGTCCATATCACCTTCCTTTACAAAAAGGTCCTTTACCAGTTATAGTCGCCGCATGAATGTTAAAGCCATTGAACAAAGAAGTGAATTAATGAGGGCTATGCGTAATTGGTTTGCTGAAAATGAATACTTAGAAGTTAGTACTCCTATTATAGCTACAAACCTTATTCCAGAGCCTACAATCGCTAATTTTTCAACGCAGTACCTAAGCGAATTTTATGCGTCTAGGGAACTTTATCTCATTCCTTCCCCTGAAATTCATATGAAACCAATTATTGCGGCAACCAAGCGCAGTATTTACCAAATTATACCGTGTTTCAGAAATCGTGAACAAATTGGAAGTTACCATAATCCAGAATTTACGATGCTCGAATACTATACTGTCGGGGCAGACGACACTGATTCCATTGCCATAACAGAAGAGCTCATAGCTAAAACTGCTCTTAAAGGTACACCGGAGCATGCGTTACCCCCTTTTAAAAAAATGTCTGTTGCTGAAGCTTGCCAACTCTATGGGGGTTTTGATTTAGATAAAACACAAACTTCTTCTGCTTTACGGGCACAAGCACAACGCTTGGGCCTACACGTTCCTTTTGAAGTTGAATCATGGGAAGCAACATTTAATCGAATATTTCTTAATTTTGTTGAACCAAATCTACCCCAAGAAAAACCATTGATTTTATTTGATTATCCACAGCAAATTGTATGTTTAGCTAAGAAACATCCTAGGCGTCCCTACCGCCGACGTTGGGAACTCTATGCTGGTGGAATAGAATTGGCAAATTGTTATGATGAAGAACAAGATAAAGAGATAGTAAAGGATTACTATCGGGAACAATATGCTATATTAGTCGCAAATCGAAGCCAAACTGGAGAAGTCATCCCCGATATCGACTTTGCCTTTGCTAATATCTTTGATGAAGAGTTCCCCCAATGTTCTGGAGTGGCAATGGGCATTGATCGGCTTTTGATGCTCCAAGGAAACTACAAGACAATTGGGGATTTGATTTTATTTAATCTTTCTGGTAGTATTACCGACGGCAATTAAAGCCCATTTAGTTATATTTACGAGGTAAATGATGATAAAAGCAGGTCAAATAGACAAAGGAACTGCGCTGTTAATTAAGGGACAACCCTTTATTGTTGTAGATAGAGAATTTGTGAATCCTGGTAAAGGCTCTGCCTTTGTGCGAGTTAGGCTCAAAAGCCCAGCTACTGGTCAGACATTACGCGAAACCTTTAAAACCCAAGATAATGTTGAAGATATTACTGTAGACGATCGTGACTGTCAGTACCTCTACAATGATGGCGATAATTTCCATTTCATGCTCACTGAAACATTTGAACAAATTGAAATTCCAATGGCGACATTTGAAGATTATCAATTTATTATGAAAGAAGGAGAAACGTATCGAGTTACTTTCTGGGAGCACCAACCCCTCGATATCCAAATTCCAACAAAAGTTATTTTTGATGTTGCTGAGGCTGAAGAGGCTATTAAAGGTGATACTGTCACCGGTGCAACCAAGAATGTCACTACCGAGACTGGTCTAGTGGTCCGCGTCCCTATTTTTATTAAACAAGGTGAAAGAATATTGGTAAACACTGAGACCAAAGAATACATTGAACGAGTTAACAAATAGAAAATTAGTAAAAAGAGGTGGTACAAAGTATCACCTTTTTTATTGTAACTCAGCGTTACCTTCAAGCTAGTAAAATCAATTTTATGTAAAATATACTACAAAGATATGTTTTAAGATATTTTATTTATTTGTTATAATACAATAATTTAATCCCTATTTTTCCAATTTTAACTGCAAAACTTATAGCATAATATTTACTTACAGAAAATATCTCACTAACCTACAGGTAGAATTAAAACTCGGTACAAAAAACCAACTTTCACCACTGCAAAAGATTAAGAACAATTAAAAATAGAGCAATTAAAAGAATTCATTTTCTACAGAAAAACTCAATACACGCAACGGATGAAAAAATAGATAGGCTAGTAAACAATAAATTAATTATGTTGCATATGTTGCACCATAGCAATTCCATTGTGATTTTCGATGATTTTTTTTATGTTTACAGCATTGTTAGTATGCATGAAAGCATGATGCACCGTTAAGATTTTATCTTGTAAATCATTATCATCTTCCATATCTTCAATGATAAGGCCTATTTGTTTAGCTTCCTCTGCATCTACATGCCTGGCATGCATTTTTGAATGATTGTGATCACCCAATGCATCCACGATCTTTTCGGCCTTACTATCTTTATCGGGATCAGATGAGAACATATTATCCTTGAGCCAATCCAAAACAATCTGCCTTGATAATTGGATAGCATTTGCACACTCTCCTAAGAAAGTGGGTGGATATTTGCCGATAATGGCTTTCCAGATTTCTAAGCTACGAGGGTCTTTTTTAACTTCATTAATAGCTTTCTCAAATTCATCAATTACCCCTTGGGCTGGGAATCCTCCTAGTTGAGGATCGATCGGTCCTATGCTCGATTGCTTTCCCATTATTATTGTTTTACATGAACAGGATATCATGGTTCCAGCACTCATCGCAATTTGGGGAACAATAGCACGAATATCTTTGCCAAATAGTTTTCTTAAATAATTAACAATACTTTCAGCAGCTGCAAGTTCTCCTCCAGGCGTATGAAGGATTAAATCCAAACCTTTTGTTCGATCTAATTTGTGTGAAACTGCCATAAATGCATTTATGTCGCTGTCATTAATTTCAATACCTTCGACCCGCGGGCGATCGATAAAAGCAGAATAATAGGCGATAACATTACGACCTGTCTTTTCGTGCAACTCCCGAAGATACCCCCGCCTTACTTTATCAAGAGGTCCTACAGAATTTTCTCGTTGGATTTCAGCTAATACTTCGTTCCATGTGGGCATAAACGCTAGCCCATTCGAGTAATATTGGTTTGCCCGTCATTTGTGCACGACGAAGAAGCACTGGCGGAGTAATGGGAAGGTTCCGACCTGTAAGCAGAGAATTCTCTATATGCCAAGAATATATCTTCTTTATTTTTAACATTTTGAGCTGAATTATCATCAATTTGAAGAAGTTTTAATCCCTCTAGAATCTCTTTCATGTTCATACTGAAGCCTCCTTCTGACTTTAATCTCTACACCCTTAAGGTATCATTTCTGCTCATATGTGTCTATTGATATTTACTTAGGCACTTTGGACAATTACCTTGTTGTCTCAGTTGTCACGAATAATAAATGATATATTTCTTTCATAAAAACATTAGTTATCACCAATCTAAAATTATAGTGATTCAGTAGGTTAAAAGGATTGTCACCAACAATTAACTCCTGTTGAACAGAATATACTACAAAGATATGTTTTAAGATATTTTATTTATTTGTTATAATACAATAATTTAATCCCTGTTTTTCTAATTTTATCTACAAAACTTATAACTGTGGATCAGTATACCGCCGCAACTCTCCATTCAGCGTTCGAAACGTCCATTCTCCATTATTGTGTTCCTCTAGGTAGCTTTGACAGAGGGGGACCTTACCCCCTCCTTCAGGAAGGTCTATTGCATACGTTGGCATAGCTAACCCACTCAGCCGATTCCTCAATTCAGCCTCAATTGCTAATCCATGTTTCAATGGAACTCGTAGATGATTGGTTCCCTCAACTAGATCACCTTGAAACAAATAATAAGGCTTAACTCGATTAGCAACCAAGGTATTCATTAATTCTTCTAAGACATCTGGGTTGTCATTGACCCCACGCAGTAACACCGTCTGATTCAAAACGGGCATACCGGCATCGACAAACAAAGCAATTGCTCTGCGACTCTCTTTAGTTATCTCACGAGGATGATTAAATTGGGTCATTACATACAAAGCTGAGTGTCTTGCTTCCTCAAGCATCCTTACTAAACTTAAAGTGACACGGGATGGCAGTGTTGCTGGCATTCTAGTGCACAGCCGGATAACTAAATCGGGCCTTGCTTTACCCAGCTCCCTTAAAATATGTGCTAAACGGGAATCGGAAAGAGTTAAGGGATCTCCACCAGTTAAGAGAATCTCTTTTACAGCGGTATGAGCTTGCAAGTATTCGCCCACTTGATTGAGTTCAGCATCAGTAACACTCTGCCTCTCCCTTGCTGTAAATCGACGCCGGAAACAATGACGGCAATAGGTAGCACAGGTATCGGTCACTAAAAAAGCTACTCGATTTGTATAACGATGGATTAACCGGGGAAAAACGGAATGAGCCACCTCAGCTAAAGGATCAGTCTGTTCAGCTCCTGAACGCTGTAATTCCAGAATAGAGGGAACCACTTGTCGACGCAAAGGGTCTAGAGGGTCCGATGGGTCAATTAGGTTTACATAATAACGACTTATTGTTAATGGTAAAGAACTTCCTTGCTGAGCGAACCATTGGCGCTCCTCTGTAGTGAGTTTTAAATAACGTTCTAATTCCTCGCAACTAGTTATGACTGCATCCATATCCATGCCAGTTTTGTACCAGAAAATGGAGCAGTAGTCCAGATGAGCGGATTTCTTTTGCATCCCAGCACTTTTACTGATACACTAAATCAGCACAATCTGTGAGGTACACATGACAAATACACAACCAAAAAAAACCATGAAAGGGTATTATTTAACGACTTTTCTAATTGGATTAGGGTTCTTCACCATGGGACTTATGGATCCCCTGTACGACACCTACATCCCTATCTTTCTCGGTCGTTATATCAAATCAAATGCACTCATTGGTGCAGTTATGACTTTGGACAACGTCTTTGCAATCTTTCTCATCCCAGTGTTTTCAGCCATAAGTGACCGAACACAAACGAGAATCGGTCGGCGTATGCCTTTTATTATCACGTTGCTCCCCCTGAGTGCCTTTGCTTTTGGATTAATCCCCTTTGCCGCACTCTCTTCACTTGTCCTACTTATTATCCTTATTTTTGCCTTAAATCTATTTAAACAAGCGGTACGTGGACCAGTGGTGGCCCTCATGCCCGACATGGTACCTGGTGAAATTCGATCTGAAGCCAACGGAGTAATCAATACCATGGGAGGCATTGCTGCTATAGTTGGAACCATTGGCCTAGCCCAGTTAATGAATGTAAAAGTTAATCTCCCCGGACGAGGACCAACCGATAATATCTTAGCTTTTCCTTTAGCTGGAGTACTTGTTATAATCGCTGTAATATTATTATTCCTTTTTGTAAAAGAGAATAAAGGCGCCCATTATGAACAAGCTTCCAAAGAAAAAGTACCTATTTTAAAATCACTGAAACAAATCTTTGGTGAAAAAGACAAAAGTGCATTTTTTGTCTTAATATCACTATTATTCTGGTTTATTGGGTATCAAGGAGTACTCCCGTTTGTGGGCAAGTATTCAGTTGAAATATTAAAAACATCCCCTGGTAGTGCAGCCCTTGCTGCTGGTATGGTTGGCGTTGCGTATGCCATCTTTGCCATTCCTAGTGGTCTCATTGCCCACCGTCATGGACGCAAAAAAACTATTCGAGTTGCTTTAATCGGACTTATTACTGTTTTAGTACTAATCTTCGTTCATAGCATGATCTTTACTGTCGAAGGAATTTCCCAGAACCTACGGATGATTCCATTCTGGATTCTCATGTTTGCCTTCGGCTCATTCTGGGTAACCGTCATTACGAACTCATTTCCGATGCTCTGGCAGATGGCCGATTATACTAATATGGGAATTTATACTGGATTATACTACTTCTTCTCGCAGCTCGCATCGATTATAGCACCCCCCATCACCGGAGGATTAATCGATATCTTTGGTTATGGTTCATTATTTTTATTCGCAGCAGTCTGTATGCTCATTGCATTTTTCCTCATGTCCAAGGTTACTCGCGGCGAACCTCAAGATGATGCCTCGTAAGTAAGAATCATCAAGGGCTACTCAACTTTAAAGTAGCCCGTTACTCTTATGGCCAAACCAGTTTTTCGAACAGCTCATCCACTGCGACGCGCTTCCGTTCGAGTGCTTCTGCATGAAATGTAACTGGGCTGACATGGACAACTGGTCCTTCAGGGATTGTTATAGGTGTCCAGATATATGTTTCTGGCTCTGGAGGTGCTACAGGAGGTAGCACAGCAGTCACACGTATCGCAGGAGGCGGAACTGGAGCACTACGCTCTGGCCGCACCGGGATTTTCACCTCTGGTGCTATACGTTCCTTAGGTCGAACAACTTTTGCTGCAACAGTTTCTTCAACAGGCGTAACTACAGGAAGCTCGGGCACTATTGGCAAGGCAGAAAGCACTGAAAAATCTGTCTCAGGTGACTCTGGAATAGACTTCACTGGCCGCCTCTGAATCTCCACCTCTGGTGCTATGCGTTCCTTCGCCTTCGCCGGTTTTGTTATTGCAGGCAATATAGAACGTGCTGACAAATCCATCTTAGGCTGAGCAGGGATAACTTTCATGGTTCGATATGGTGTTTCCGGAGTAGGTTCAACAGGTAACTTTTCATCAGTTCCTGGTTCAACAGGTAACTTTTCATCAGTTCCTGGTTCAACGGGCAACTTTTCATCAGTCTCTGGTTCAAGAGGCACCTCTTTCTCTGGTTTTGGTGGAACGTAGGCAGCAGTAGTTACTTTCACAACAGAAGGTTTTTTGACTTCTGGTGGACGCTTTTCTTCTTGTACAGGCTTTGGCTCTGCGGGAGTCTCTTGTGCAGTGGGTTGGGGAGGTTTAAACGTTTCTTTAACCTCAACTTCAACCTTTTGGGCTACCGCAGGAATTTGGCTCACACTTGGCTCCTTTATTTCAGTTTCCACTATTGGCTGAAAATAGAGAATACCAGCTAGCACAAAAACACTCAGCGAGATAATCGTTCCTAATAAAATAAAAATTCCACTTTTTCTCATAACCCGCCGTTTCCTATTTATTTCTAATAATCAAAATCATATACCCATAGTACCGCAAAACTGATCTATTTGTCGATGAATATACCCTTCACCCTTCCAATTCTCCAAAATATAGACTGCAGAAGGCCCAATTAAGCATTCTGGACTAATATCCTTTTGCGCCTTGGCAATACGCCTAAAAGATCTGCAAGAGGCTTTATCTCGACGTACAGCTCGTAAGTATCTTATCAGACTTGGCGCATAAACGAAACAGGCAAAATCACACAATGTATCGAGCTGCATCCGATGTAGTAGTGCTGCGTTGATAAGAACAGCTTCTTTGCCTTGTTCTTTATACTCCTCTATGAGACCTTTACAAGTCTCAACCATCACAGGGTGCATCAGGGATTCTAACATTGCTAGCTTAGCTGGATCTGCAAACACTATAGCTCCCAGCTGCTTACGGTCAACTGCTCCAGTAGCAGAAAGAATCTGTTTGCCGAATATCGTAACCACCTGTTCTTTTACTGTCTCCAAGGTAGTATGCCCTAACTGATCAACATCGATTACCGCTATGTTGCGTTGGGCAAACAACGATGCAATATAACTCTTACCAGAACAATATTTACCAGTCAGTCCTATGGTAATCAATGCATCGCCCCCCATGAAGAGCCTACTTCCAAACTCACCCGCAATGGTACCGAGAGAGGATAAGAGCTCTCCATCTCTTTTTTTACTAACAATTGCATCTGAGTAATCTCTGATTTTGGAACTTCAAAAATTAATTCATCGTGCACCTGCAATAATAATTTACTCTTTAATTGCTGTAAGCGCATAGCCTCTACAACTTTAATCATAGCAAGCTTCATTATATCGGCAGCTGAACCTTGAATTACAGTATTTACCACAATCCGCTCGGCACCAGCTCGTTCTACCCCATTACGACTGGTAATTTCTGGCACAGCCCGTTCACGTCCCAACAACGTAGCAACCTTACCGTCACGTTTAGCATCTTCACGCACTCGCTCCATAAATTCACTTACTTTAGAGAAACGGGCAAAATAATTATTAATAAAGGTTTGGGCCTCTTTACGAGGAATTTGCAATTCATTAGAGAGTCTAAAAGCAGACATCCCGTACATTACTCCAAAGTTAATCGTCTTAGCAATTCGACGCTGTTCAGATAACACAAGATCGCCATGCACTCCAAAGATGAGCGATGCGGTATGGGTGTGAATATCTTCGCCCTCCAAGAAAGCTTTTTTTAAATTAGGATCATCGGCTAAGTGTGCCAAAACTACCAATTCAATCTGGGCATAATCAGCTGAAAGAAATATATGGCCTGGAGATGGGACAAATGCATCTCGAATTCTCCTCCCATCATCATTCTTAATTGGAATATTTTGTAAATTTGGATTATGGCTCGACAAACGTCCAGTTGCTGTTCCGGTTTGCGTGTAAGAAGTATGGACCCTCCCCGTCGCAGGATTAATCATTTTAGGCAAAGTGTCGATATAAGTGTTCTTTAGTTTGACCAAACCTCTATTTTGTAAGATTAAATTAGGAACAATATCTAAATGAGCTAGTTGTTCTAAGGTATCAATCGCAGTTGAAAAACCTGTTTTGATCTTCTTGCCAGGAGGCAATCCCCGCTCTTGAAATAACACCTCTTGTAATTGCTTGGGTGAATTAATGTTAAATTCATGTCCTACTTCAGTGAAAATCTTCTTTTCAATTATTGCAAGGCGAGATGTTACCTCTGTATCAAACTCAGCTAACTTCTTCTCTTCTAAGAGAATTCCAGCTAACTCCATTTTCGACAGGATTGTTACTAATGGCATCTCAATAGTATTAAAAAGTTTAGTCATGCCCCTTTCCTGCAAACTTTTTGAAAAAACTTCATACAGACGCCAAGTAATATCAGCATCTTCAGCGGCATAGTCGACAGCATCTTCTAACTTCACATCTGAAAATTGCCCTTTTTTGTCGGGAACCACAGAGGAAAACTGTATTGTTTTGTACCCATCAAGGTAGCGTTCCGCTAAATAATCAAGATTGTAGATGCCACTAGCAGCATCAAGCACCCAAGCCGCAATCATCGTATCGAAAGTTACATTAGCCTGAGGAATTCCCCACCGAAGTAGGACTTTATAATCATACTTTAGATTCTGTCCAATTATAGCCGTATTCTGATCTACTAAACACTTTTTAAGCAAAGCTTTGGCTTCATTGGCAGGAATTACGGCTTTACCGCCGGCAATGAGGGGCACATACCACGACTCAAACGGCCGGTTAGTAAACGAAAAACCTACTGGCTCCGCTACCATTTCATCGATACTGGTGGTTTCAAAATCAAAAGCCATACGTCCACTTTTAGCCATCTCATCTAATAGTTGGGCTAATTGTGCAACACTCGTTACTACATGATAAGCTCCAGGTTTAGCCCAAGAAGAGGTACTCGCTACTGGCTCAACAACTTGAGTTATATCTTTCTCTGAGTTAGCTAAAATTGCCGCAATTAACGAACGTGCCTGAGCTGCTTCAAAGAACGGAATTGCTTTCTCCCAATCAACTGAATCTATTTTGAACCTATTGGTATTGAAATCGGTAATATCGACCACATCGGGTCGCAGAGTAACCAACGTTTTACTCAAATATGCTAACTCTTTAGAAGCTTCTAGTCGCTTTGCAACTCCTGGTGACAACTGTTCAATATGGGCGTAAATTTCATCAAGATCGGCAAACTCTTGCAACAGCTTTACGGCCCCTTTTGGACCAATGCCAGCAACACCGGGTACATTATCTGAGCTATCACCAATGAGTGCTAAATAATCTACCATTTGGGAAGCATCAATGCCGAACTCATCTTTTACCTCAGAAGGGCCCATCATCCGGTAATTTTTCTCTCTCCGGCGTGGAGGACGAAGAGCAACAGTATGGGAATTAACTAATTGGAGGAGATCCTTATCTCCTGTGACCATAACACTCTCGAGACCCTGTTTTTCTGCACAACGGGTTAATGAAGCTATAATATCATCAGCCTCCCACCCATCAATGCCAATTTGAGGAATATTAGCAGCCGTCAAGATCTCCTGAATTCGAGGGACTTGGGCGTGTAAATCTTGGGGAGCTGCATCTCTATTCGCTTTATAGGGTTTATAAAGTTCATGGCGAAATGTTGGCGCAGCTGTATCCATTGCGACCACCAGATAATCTGGATTATATTCTCGAATTACCATTAATAAAGAATTAAAGAAACCAAACAGCGCCGAAACATTATTACCCTCCATATCCCGCAACGGGTTGTTAATGAAGGCAAAATAAGAACGGTAAATTAATCCATATCCATCAATTATATACAAAGTTGGTACTGGTTTATCAGTCATGCGGCTCTCCTTTGGCGTGAGATGAAACGTTTACTGTCAATCCATCATATGCCGGATGGATAGAAGCGGGAAGATAGGCTTCTAATTCTTCGTGATCCACTCGATGGGTCAGGTGGGTCAGATAGGTAGTTTTGGCCTCAATCGATTGTGCAAAAGCTACGGCTTCATCAATTGACATGTGTGTCGGATGTAATTTGTAACGTAGCGCATCAATTACTAGTATGTCGAGGTGCCCCAACAAAGGCAAGCTAGCATCAGGGATCTCCTTACAGTCGGTTAGATAGGCAAAATCTCCAATACGATAGCCATAAACTTGCCGGCAGCCATGAACTAAGGGAATTGGAATAAACGTGAGTGAGTTAATTGTTACTCCTTCAGGAGCAACTTCCCCAAGCACTAATTGTGGCAAACCGCCCCGCCAAACATTCTCTCCTACTGCATAAGGAAACCGTTGTCGAATATCATCAAGAACTTGCTCAGGGCCAAATACTTTTAACGATCCTCGTTCTGAAAATACACGCAAGTCATCTATACCATTCATATGGTCGGCATGATTGTGGGTATAGAAGACCGCATCAAGGTGTGAAATGTGGCTTCTTAATGCTTGCAAGCGGAATTCGGGACCAGTGTCAATAACAATTGCCGAAGGTCCTTCTTCTAGCAATACAGAGGAACGAAAACGTTTGTTTTTGGGATCATTGGAAGTACAAACCGCACAAGAACACCCGATCCGTGGTACGCCGTGTGAAGTTCCGGTCCCTAAAAATGTTACTTGCATCAAAGACTATCCAGTGCCCCAGAAAGTAGCCTTTGGAGTGATTTAAGCTGCTTTGAGGTAAAAGTTCCTAATCGAGAAAACCCATCAGTAAGCTTGCGTCCCAATTGTGAACTTTCAAAACTTACAAAATCGATCCCCTTACCCACCGACGCGAGAAGATTTACCACTGCGTCTTTACCATTGTCAGAAGCTTCACGTAAATTCGCTTTAAATTCAGCACTATCCATCTTTCCTATAAACTCTTCTATCGCTACTTTTGGTACTCGCGCTTCCTCTAAAATATCATGCACCGCACTTTTTAATTGTTCCATATCCTTCGATGATTGATAACTCAACCCGAAAAATTCCTCTGATACTGAAGGAACAAAGAAATAAAGAACAAAAAAAACAACAACAGCAAGTAAAATTGCTATCAAAAGTGAACCAAAAAATCTAAATGTACGCATAGTTGACTCCTACGAAATCGTCGGTCAGTTTACCATATTTTGGCATGTATCACTAGTTGTCGCAAACATTAGAAAATTCTGGTAATAAAAGAAGCACCTAGGCGACCTTGATTCCATTCAGGCTCTAAAGCCGACCAAGAACTTTGCGCATAGGAGAAACCTAGTGAAGGCACTTGGTAATGGATACCAAGGGAGAAACGAGATAAATTGAAATCGAGGCGCAGACGATAGGCAAGAGGAATATTGGATAAGAATTCACTCCAATTCCCCTTTGTACATACATTATCCCTATCCCCAGCCCAAAACCTAACATCAAAACTTTGACTAACGTCGATCCCTAAAAGGGACCCAGCTGATAAACTTAATGTTGTTGCTGCTGCAACATCGGTTGAAAACCCTATGCCTACCATACCAAAAATACGTTGTGAAATATTATCGGCAAAAACAGGCAATCCATTCTCAGTTACATCTATAATCTCGCCTTGCTGAAGTAAGAAATAGCAATCAAGATTTACGCCATAAATCCTAGAACGCAACTCTCCACCAGTTGCCCAATTGTGAACATCTATTATCGAAGCAACATTGGTTGAAGATGCAACACTTAGTTGGAATTGATTGATCGAACCGAATCCTAATGAAAAATGAGAGCCAGCCATAACAGAAATGGGGATAAATAGTATTAATATAATAATGCTGGCAATTTTTTTAAGCAAAAGATTGTTCTCCTCAGCCATAAACAAGCCCCGTGTTTGCAGCACGGGGCCAGTAGATTAAAGGCTCTCTGTCTAGAAAAGGGTAAACAGTACCGAAGCACCTATGGCGCCACCATTTTCAAAATTAGGCAACAATTTATCATAATTCGATTTCTCAAAGGTAAATCCAGAATCAATCATGTAATTCAACCCAACTAGAATTTTACCCAATTTAAGGTCAGCAGTAATACGATACGTCATTGGAGCATTCATGAACGCTAAAGCAAAATCTGTATCTTCATCAATCTCATTTCCACTTGGGTCTAAAACTTTCGCATTACCCCAATCTTCATCAAACACAGCTGTAAGACGTGGTCCCATACCGACACCAATGCGCAGCAAACCTAATAAGTCAAGGGAGAGGCCACCTGTGGCTATTCCTGAAAATTTATGACCAGTTTCGAGTTTGGAGTACAAGGCTGCAATATCTAACTCTACAAAGAGCAGTCGCATCCGGATATCAGGACCAAACTCATAATTTTCAACTTTGTTCATCCCTTCTTCCCATGTGAAACCTTGATCCACGCTCACTGACCCATTATACTGTGCTGTAGCCCCAAGGCTAAGGTCAAATATCCCGGCAAATAATCCGGCTGGAACCAGAAAAAGCACTACTAATAAAACCATTAATGTCTTCTTCATTAACTTACTCCTTTCTTAGGGACTTTATCCCTGTATCATTACAATATTATAACATACACAAAACCGCAAGGTTTCAATGTATTTTATTTAAAATAGTGCCAGTTGTAGCATCACTCCAACTTTGTCTTGACCAGTTGAAGTAAAAAGATCAGCCCAGCCTTCAGGCTCTGCTAAACGTTTCATCGTTGCCTTGGTGTCTATCAGATAGAACAAACCAATTTTTGCAGAACCGAAGAGCACGTCTAAACCATATTTTAGATGGATTGGTGATTGCTCCACCACATCTAGAAAGGTAACATCTGCTGCTGGACGATGTAATATCCGAGTCTCAGATCCATCGCTAGCAAACGTGAAATCTGTTGTCAAACCACCACCCACGTTTAAATATAGGCCGTTAGTAATTAACGGTATGTCGATCGTCAGCGAAGTAAGCAAGCCAAGCTTCTGGAGTTCTTCCTCTCCTCCATTTGGAACCATTGCCAAGAACGAAATATTGAACAAAGAGAGTCGTGTATTTACCCCAATTCCCACTGTCCAATTATCGCCACTACCCATTCCTTCAAAAAAACTTTCCACAGTATCAGGGCTATCGGTATTGTAAATTCCCGATACACCTAAATCAATTTCAAATAGACTGCGCGCCCCAACCAATGTTGGAATACAAAGCACAACCAGCAAGAAGCAAAACAATTTTTTGCGCATATGATAGTAACCCTACTCCTCTTATGTAATAGTTATATAAAACACATAGCATATACATAACAACACTAAAAGGCAAAAGGATACAAAAATACCAGAGATTTTTAAGAAATTCCTTATTTGATATAGATTTACAAAATTCGCAAAAGTGTCATATACATATATGCCAACAAATAATCCATTTTACAAATCTTCTAGAGCTTCCAGCCATACTGCTACACTGGCATCGCTCGGCATGCGCCAATCCCCCCGTGGGCTTAAAGAGACCGAGCCGATCTTTGGACCATCGGGTAGACATGAACGTTTAAATTGCTGTCCAAAGAAGCGACGATAAAACAATTTAAGCCAACTAAGGATGGTGGTCGCATCATACAACCCCTTAAAAGCGATTTTGGCCAAACGATAGATTTTCCTTGGTTCAAAAGCCCAACGGATTGTGTAGTAAAGGAAGAAATCATGGAGTTCGTATGGACCAACAATATCTTCAGTTACTTGGGAAATTTCTCCATTACGGGCTGGCAATAATTCTGGACTTACTGGAGTATCGACGATATCGAGCAACACTTTTTTCAAGGATTTCGAATCACTACTTTCTCCATAATACTCAATCAAATGACGAATCAAGGTTTTAGGCACTGAAGCATTCACTCCGTACATCGACATATGATCCCCGTTATAGGTTGCCCAGCCAAGGGCTAACTCAGATAAGTCCCCCGTCCCTACCACTATTGCCGATTCAGCATTAGCAATATCCATGAGCACTTGCGTACGCTCACGTGCTTGCGAATTCTCATAGGTCACATCATGCACATTCTGATCATGCCCAATATCTTCAAAATGTTGTAATACAGCTTTTGTGATATCAATCTTGCGTAATGTAACCTTTAGTGCGGCTGCTAAAGCCTCTGCATTTTCAAGAGTTTTGGCGGTGGTTCCAAAACAGGGCATTGTTATGGCAAGAATGCCACTTCTGGGTAATTTTAACCGATCAAAAGCCTCCACAGCAACCAAAAGTGCCAATGTCGAATCAAGTCCACCAGAAACACCAATAACAACCTTTTTAGCCTTAATATGTTTTAAACGAGCACCTAGACCCAGAGATTGGACCATCAAAATAGATTTGCAGCGTTGGGTGCGATCAGGACCGGCAGCAGGCACAAACGGATGACGATTGAACTCGCGTTCAAGGCTCGTCTTTGTAACAACATGTGAAAATTCAACAAAAGAATAGACCTCTTCATTGGGCGCCTCAAACGTTGTATTGCGCAAGCGCTCATTCGCTAGCCGATTAACATCAATTTCACTTGTTAAAATCCCTTCAAACGGCACCTCACACGCTTTGAGAATAATCCCATTTTCAGCAAGCAAATTATGACCGGCGAACACCATATCAGTAGTTGATTCGCCACTACCAGCGTTAGCATAAAGATAGGCACTTATTAACGCAGACGACCGCCCTTTGACGAGTTGCTCCCGATAGTCGGCCTTGCCTACCATCTCATTACTCGCCGATAGATTAGCAATAATAAAAGCACCTGCTTGGGCATGCCGAGTAGAAGGTGGTGTTAAAGACGATGCATCCTCACATATTTCAATAGCAAAAGTAAAATTTTCCACCTGCGAAGAACAGAAAATTATATCGGTACCAAACGGACACTTGCACCCAAGAATTTCAATTAATCCTTTTGAAGATGGTGCTGGGGTAAACCAACGCTTCTCATAATATTCTTGGTAATTAGGAAGATGTGTTTTAGGAACTACTCCAAGGATCGCTCCTTGGTGAACAACTACTCCACAATTATAGAGTTTACCCCGCCAAAGGAGCGGCAAACCTACAATGGCAATTACCTGGAGATGAGCAGAAGCCTCGACGACCTGCTTTAGAGCTGCCACAGCACCATTGAGTAATGTTGGTTGCAAAAATAAATCACCGCAAGTGTAGGCTGTCAAACCGAGTTCAGGGAATACTAGAAGTGCTACGTGTTGCTTCTCGGCCGCTTGCATGTGGAGAATAGTTTGTTCGGCATTATAGGGACAATCGGCTACACGAAGTGCTGGAGTAGCCACAGCTACCCGGATAAACCCATCTTTCATTCACAGATCCTCCTTTCAGAAAGGAATCATGAATAGTGTAACACACTCAAGTAGGTGTGACTATTAGTGGAAGTAATTATACCTAAACTTGCAGAATATTAATGCATGTGAATTGAACAAGACTATTTCATGGAAATAAATCCGCCCCTAATTACTCGCGAGTCATTCACTACGATAACAGCTTCAGGAAAGTTCTCATTTATAAGGTTTATAGCTTCAGCAATGCGCTTCCGCTTGAGATGCAGTAACAATAAATCTCTTTCTCCACTCCGGCCGGTACCTTTAACTACAGTCACGCCAAAACTTTCATTACGTAATACATTAGCAAGGTTTTTACTCTTTTCTGATTCCGGAACAATAATCTGGATTGAACTCAAACCAAACGCCAATTTATCTTCAAGCCAAGATCCCATATAATTGCCAACTGCAAAAGCTAAAGCAAAGACCACTATGCGTAAGGGATCCTCTTGAAACCCTTGCAATACAGTCCCGGTAATCACAAGCCATAAAAGAATATCGAAGAAAGCTATAATGGTACCTTTTACCCGCTCTCCACGGTTAATAAGTACCATGCGCACTGTAGCCACTGTTACTTCAAGAATTTTGCCAAAAAATATAACAAAATATATCCAGATACCCATATTTTGCAAAAAATCCATTACAGAACCTCCACAACAAGCCCCCAATTACTAGTATAATCATATTCTAGGTGAATTGGAACTAACTTGTCTGCGATATAAAACAAATGAGAGTACGACTAAAAGCACAACAACCACTACTGAAATAATGAAAACGGGAGAATCTGGTGTTTTTATACTAATACCAATTAAAGTCGTAGCAACCATACCCGGTAATAATCCTAAAATTCCTCCAGTCATATATTTTACATAGGGAACATGGAGCGAACCTAGAAAAATATTAGATATTTCATGGGGAACTAGCCCAATGAACTTTACCATGAAGGTGAAAAAAACTCCGGAACGTTGGCTAAAACCCTCTAAATCTCCAAATTTTGGGAATTTTACCAATAACCGATCTGTGTATCCTCTGCCAGCGCTACGTCCAAAGAAATAGGGAATTTGCATATTTACTGCAATCCCCAAAATATTCAGTACAAGCGCCCAACCAAGCGGATAGATAGATCCGATTGCAATGTATAATAGCGTGTAGGGCAACCCAAACGAGACCGATTTAATCAAAAACAAACCCATAAAAGCCGCAGCTGTTAACCAGCGCCTATTACTGAACTTCGCAATTAGATTGTCTATGGCCGAAATTCCATTACGCACCACAAAGAAGGTTAATAACACTACTAGCACAATTAGAGGAAGATACCTGAGAAAACGAAATATCGTTGTTTTATTAACTTTCACTAGCTTTTAATACCTCAGCCTCTTCTTTTCATCTATACGTACGCAGAATAGCACAAAACCCAGCAAATAACATGGCCTCACATTAAATAACTAAGCAACATCCCTAAAACTGAACAATAAGAATTTCGCCACCACACCTAAATATGAGGTTGAAACGCTTTTTTCCATCACCTACTTTTCTTATTAGCCTTCCTTGATTATATTTACCGTATCGTAACCAAATTAACAATGGTTGAAATATTACTGAAGGGAGAAATCCATGATTGAACGAACCTATGCCTATAAGATTGATGAGGCTAAAACTATCGAAAAATTGATTGATGACGATCCGGTGATGATAAATCACATAATTTTACCAAAAGGGGATAAAGTCCCAGATCATCGTGCCAACTCTTATGTGCACATGATTATAGTTAGGGGCACCTTGACTTTAGAGTTGGGCGAACAAGAGCCCCACCACTATAGCCACGGTACTATTGTCAACATCCCCTTTGACACACAAATGAAAGTACGCAATGAACATGATGCAATCTGTGAGTTCTTTGTGGTTAAAAGCCCCAATCCACGCATCTACGGGAAATAATTAAACCGACTTAAGATGAACCGCCATTTTGACATGTCACGATAACTTTTAAGGGATGTCAGGCGGTTACTCTTTGTATTATGTGAATGTTTCTATCTATACAGAATAAATCCTTGCCTCCCCTTCCTACTCAAAAAACCCCACTATTCCATTATAGAGATACTCTATATTTTTGCTCTTATCTTCTGGGTAATAATCAACTAACATAGTTAGGTTTATAAGGAGGGAATACACTAACTTTTCTAGCATATGTTCATCATTTTCAAACTGTTTTTTAATCTTGATATTTTTAAATATTGCCTTGGTATTGCACAAAATCTTTTTTTCAATATTTTTAATGGATGTGTTACCTGTTAAATCTTTTACTTTTCTAACTTGAACTCCCATACATTTCCTATCGACAACCTCTTCATATATAAGTGCTATAGAAGATCTTAGTCTTTCTTTTTCAGAAAGAATGTTGTCCTGCAACTGGTCAAGTTTTTCAAATGTACCGTTCCAGCTTTTTTCCAATACGGAAAAATACAATTCGTTTTTATTAGGAAAATAATTATAGAGTGTCCCTACTGCTAAATCTGCTCTTTTGGCAATTTCTTTCATATTTGCCTGTTCATAACCCTTTTCATAGAACAGCTCTTTTGCTGATAAAAATATCCTATCTTCGATATTAAGTATTATTTTTGGCATGTGTTCCACCTAACTCTTCTATATTTTTTTTCTCTTCAACCGAGATCTCTTTTTTAATCGTATATGCAAAAAGGGCTGTTAGAATAATAGAAAGTATATCAGCTACTGGCTGTGCAGACATTATTCCAGCTAAACCTGCAGGCATGCTATATGGAAATGCATTTATCATGAATGACAATTGGCCACTAAATGCATTAAATAGAGGAGGAAAAATTAAAAGTAACGGAATAAAGAAAAGGCCTTGTCGCACAAGTGCTAAAACTGCAGCTTGCTTCCCTTTTCCAAAACTTTGGAATAATCCTGTATGTATCATCATATACCCGATCAATGGTAAAAATATATTGTATGCCAATAAATTATTAACTCCATATTCAATTACTTTTGGATCATTTGAAAATATTTTCATTAACTGCTGTGGAACAAATAAAAATATCACCAAGGCACTGAATCCAAATAAAACCATCCATCTGGTTGATATCTTTAAGCCCTCCCGAATCCTTTCATAATTTCTTGCCCCATAATTATAGGCGGCAAACGGTTGGAAACCTTGATTATACCCCATCATTACAAACAAAGGGATCATGGTTATTTTAAGTGTAATCCCTATAGCGGCTAGGGCATTTTCTCCATAAGCTGATGCCGCAACATTTTGTAGACTAAAGGCCATACTCGATAAAAACTGCATAAAAAACACAGGTAACCCAATCTTAAATATCTCTTTATAGATCTCACTTTCCCTACTAATATTCTTTTTACTTATCGTGACATAGGAGCTCTTACCTATAAAATATTTTAACAGATACACAGTCGATATTAGCTGCCCTAGTACAGTGGCAATGGCGGCCCCCCGCAGTCCCAACTTGCATGTAAACATCAGTATTGGATCAAATATTATATTTAAAACTGCACCAATAATTAAAGCATTCATACTGTATCTTGTATTGCCTTCAGCTCTTATTATGTTGTTTAACGTCATATTTATTATGGTAAATAAAGCTCCTCCTACAATCCAAAAGGAATAGTTTCTCCCAGGCACTAATACTGATTCAGTTGCGCCCATGAGTTTCAATATGGGATCTAAAAATAATAGCACCAATACGGTCACTACCGCAGCAATAATAATTGCTAAAAAAAGGGCAGTCGATGCTGTTTTATCCGCTGTTTCTTTATCTCTAGCTCCGAGACTTCTAGAAATATAAGAGCCTGCTCCAACTCCTAACATTTGCCCAATAGCTGCCAAGATCATAAACAGGGGAAATGCTACCGTTACAGCCCCCATGGCAGCAGTATCATGTAACATTCCTACAAACAGGGTATCTACAAAATTATACACAGCATTAATTATTGTTGCGATGATAGTTGGGATAGCAAGTGTTAAAAGGGTCTTTTTAATAGGACCCTGTGCCATTAGTTCAGCTCTGTTGGTATTATTGCTACTCATGTAATCATCTCCAAATATACGTAATGAACTTAGATTCATTTAATGAATCAAGGTTCACCTTAATTCTAATTACGATGAGTGTCAAGTTTATAGGACCCCAAAAATCACCCTATATTAGCTAATTCTGTTCACCAATAGCCCCTAAACGTTAAATTGGAAATACTGAAGCTCGAAGAGAGGGAATTAGGAATGCAACGAACACACATAATTTAGTAGGAAGTAAATTGATTAGCACTATTTCCTAGTGCATACGTCGATCTATAAAAAAAGATTGAGCACAGGCAAAAAGCAAGATATTCCTATTAACAACATAATAGGAATTCTCACCGATGAAATCGTTGTGTTTCTATGCTTTAAAAATAAAAACGCGATGTTATGCTTAAACAGGCTTAAGAAAAACTGCCGCTTCAACATGGAACGAGAGCATCAGGTTGATGTCTGGTATGTATTTTTCGTTTTGTCCGTTCTCGGGAACAGGTCAATAGTGGTTTTTATGGGGGTGTTCTGTTCGAGGGAATAGGTCAATGGTTTTTGTCCGTTCGGGGGAACAAGTCGATACATGGGGTTTATTTCCTGTCATCTCCGGTGGCAAAGGAACTAACTATTGATAAAATGCACCGCCCAAATCAAATCGTTAAAAGATGCACCGCTTTTGCACACCCCTATGAAGTTGCCACCGTATCTGCCTTTACCAGTTTTACACCATTGATAGTTGCCAAACAGGAAAAGATACTGCTCTTTTCATTTCCGAAATTGTCTAACCTTTTGGAGCTCGCTGAAAGAAACACCTGCTTTCGTGCTCGTGTTATTCCTACATAGAATACCGACAACTCGTCTAAAGCGATATCCCGAAAACCCGCCGACAGAGGGATTGGTAAAGAACACCGACAATTAGTCGTAGAAGCGAATTTGTTTGGGCAATCGTTACAGGTATAGTATCCGGGGAATACCCATCGTTCCACATCCGCGAGCACAACATAGTCCCACTCAAGCCCTTTCGCTCCGTGGACAGTAGAAAGTATAACTTGCGAGTCCACATACTCCATAGCTTGTTTCAACTGGCGGTTCTCAAAAATATCCAAGAGCAGATTGTACTTATCCTCGGACAAGAGGTCTGAGTAATCGATTGATACTTTCTCAACAAGAGCATCAAGCAAGCGGAGCAATGAGTCAATTGTTTTGCCTGTCGCTACTTCATATGCTTTTTTGACGTTGTCGGAGAAAGAAATTAAAGCTTTCTTGTTGATGCTTTTGGATTTCCCGAAGCGCTTTATAAACATCTCATGGCATTTGTTGTGAAATTCTACATACTCGGCATCTTCATCAGTGAACATACCGTAGAAGTACGCTACTTTTTTATCGGTAAGTTCTGTTTCTACCATTTCGGCGTTCTTGCCTCGACCCCTAAAAAGGATAGCGATTCTGTTTGTTTTGTCACCCATCAGAGACTGGACTTTTGCCACAATCTGCTGTGCTTCATCTTGCTGAGTTGTTCCCCAAAAGGCAGGCAACTTCGCTACGTCATCATTTGATATGGTTGCAGAGAAACATGATGCAGCGTTCTCCCTGATGTTCTTATCTAATTTTAACATTTCGGGGTTGTTACGGAATCGATAGTTCTTAGACAGCACAACTTTAGTCATTTCGTATTTGTCAGCAACCATTGTCATTATGTCAGGTAACGCTCCAATGAATCCGTAAATTCTTTGAAGCGGATCTCCAAGAAAAACAAGTTGTGACTGTTCAACGATAATTGCCTCAAGCAATCTCCAGGCAATGCAGTTTGTATCCTGAAACTCATCGACAACGATAAGAGGGTAATAGCTCTGGTAAAATCTTTTGACCTCGGGAAAACGGTCAAACATCTCCAATACCAATAGGATTACAGCATTGTGGGTAATATACTCCAGCGGTAGTAGCTTCTTGGTAACAATCTCATTATAGGCGTGGATTGTTTGTGCGTCTGGAACCCGAGCCTCTTTGACTGCGATTTCCACGGCTTTGAGTTTTTCAAGTTCATCTAATGAAAGAACTGTTTTTAGGCTCGACTGTCTTTCAATGTCGCCATCACCAACGGCTCGAAAAAGATTGACATCCTTACGCAAGGCATCAGCAATGAGATACCCATACTTTTTCAGAACACCTTTGCAGAATCCGTGGTAGTTCGTGACGGTTACTTTTTCGCCTAAGGCAACAGGGCTGTTCTGTAAACCGAGCAGAACAGGCAATTTTTCAGCGACTTCGCGTTTGACTTTCAGCGCAGCGTTTACGCTAAATGTGAGACCAAGGATGCGCTTAGGATTTGGTATGCCTCCCGAAGCAAATAAATAGGCAATGCGACTAATCATCGTCGTGGTTTTTCCATATCCGGCAGGAGCTTCAACAATCAGGCGCAGACTATCTGAAAAAATTACTTCAAGTTGTTTCTCATCACCTTCGTGTTGGACAGAGATTTTCTCCTTTATTTCAGCGAGAGTAGCGTTAGTCATTGGTCGCCACCTCCTGTGCTTTCTTTATAGCGTCGCTATAGCAAGTGGGTATAAGTTCGGCGGGAAGCGATTCACCAACAATGCGTCCAAGGAGGACGCCTTTTTTTGCCATAAACCAAGCTGAGTACATCTGACAGAATTCAGTTTCATCGGTGACACTTACATCCGATAACTTCTTAGGTGTGTAGCCGTTGATATCTATGCCCATCTTCTTGAAATGCTTCCGGACGAAATCCACGTCCAATGCTACTGACTCGGCTTTATGGTCTAAATCCAGCGCAATCTTACGAACGACTGAAGTCTTATCGTTTGCAAATAACGTTTTGACTACTTCAATCTCGAAACATAATTCTTTTGTAAAAAACTCAGCGTCATTAGCACTCTGACCAGCTTTAACATCCCCGTCATAAATGGCAATGCTTGGAACGGCAAATAGCCTAAGCAGCTGGCGAAGCGGCTTAATAGAACCCTCACCTCTTGCATTTATCACGCAAATACCATAATCATCTAAAGCAATGCCTATCTTATTGGAAAAAGCGTGGATACAGCCGTATTCCGTCTCGCCTTCAATCAAGATGGCGCTTTTGGCATAAAACGCCTCCTTGATTTCAGGGAAGTGCATAATGAGGTGCTTTTCATCTTCGGTTTTAATACGCCCCTCGTTATTAGTGTGTTCAATCGGACGCAAATCATATCCACTGATTACCGATGTCTTATTTCCGTCCTTGTAGAAACGGATAAGGTTGCGATAATCACCAACCAATGCGTCCGTCGAGTGCGTGACAATAATCAACTGTCCGTTGATACCGTCAATACCGAAGCAAGTATTCAATAGGTCTGCAAACTCAGGGTCCTCGTTACGCAGTATTCGCTTGTAGTAACCGATAAGAGACCTCTGCAAATATGGGTGCAGGTGGACTTCCGGCTCATCAATCGCCAGCACGAGTGGCAAAAGTTTTTTACCTTTGTCGTCGGTATATAGTTGTTCCTCGAACGGAGCGGACTTGCTTTTGTATAATTCCATTATCTGGCACAGAATATTTATTGAAGCCATCGCCATATACTGGACGCCGCTTCCTGTGGTTTCAATTTTTCTGTCGCCATCAGAAAGATAAAAAAGGCTTGTTAGCATTTCCGTAGGGTTCGGAGCGATAGTCGCCTTTATCGCATAGTCACGGAAACTGCGAATTTTGCTAAGGTGACTGTTAATAAACTCCCTTAAGCTATCTACTTGAGTGTCATTCAAAAACGATGGAACACTATCGCCAATAAACCTTTCAATGATTCCGTTAATGAGGAGTCCGGCTCCCTTTTGGGTATCAAGACGCAACTCCCTACTCGGCATAGACGTAGTTTCATATTTCAGGAAATTAATTTTCCTGATGAGCCTCGTCTGTATACTCTCATTTGAGTCTGCACTGACAATTGTTGGATAGGCTTCCTTAATGGTCTGATAATAACGAATCTTCAACAGTGAAGCATCATCCGGTGAAAAGTTATCACCGAAAAAACCTTGTTCATTGGGGAGAAGTCTGATATCTAATTCGACCTCGATAGCTTTTTCAGGGTCAGAAAAATCCTTTTCGTCAAATCCCTTGCCATTACACACAGTACCAAGAAGCGACAGGAAGTTGCTCTTACCCAGATTGTTTTCTCCGATGATATAATTGCAATCCGGATTAAAACAAACACCTATCCCGTCGATATTTCTGTAGTTAGAAATCTTAATATTAGAAATCCTCATAAACCCTCCCGCGAAGTGTATGCTCCGCCCTCCTTCGCTAAACCAGAATTCAAACATTCGTAGAGTCAGGGAGTTCTCGTAGACTGCTCGTACAATCATTATTCCAAGACATCCCAACTGTCCAAAAGCAACCCACAAACAGGCTTGTGTTATTGTAAAGCATAAACCTTCAGACGTCGTCAATCCCATCCAAACTGCCCAGTCCGAACTCGACATCGTCGTTGCCGTTGCTCCATCTGCTGGTACCCGTATTGAAATCTATGTTTAGAAATCTCCCAAGTTTCTGTTGCTTCTCGCAAATCTTTAATAAGCTTTTCCAGCCTTGGTGGTTCGGTACCCATACAGTGGTTGCCCTCTTCTCCTAATCATCTACAGGCTCTCCAATCTGACAGCGTATCGTGTAATTGTCTCCTGAAATACTGAATCTCGAATTGCTATAACGACCTTCACCGTCTGCGTAATTGAAAAGATTTTCAAGCCTGTATATTTCCCGCTCATCGTCATCCATTACATCAGTAACCAAAATCACCTCATATTGCATTGGGTGTGTTTCGGCAAAGTTCAGCTCGTTTTCTGTAATCATAAATGAGATTCCTGTTCCAGAGGTGGATTTTATTTCAACAAATATAGTTTCACCGTCTTCATTGGTATACTTCAGGTCGTAACCCAACCCGCCAATGCCATCAGGGTTAACGCCATCCTTTTTTGCGTTTTCCGAAACCCAGACCACATTTTGGTAGGTTGATTTCATCTGGTCATATACAAATCTTTCGGCAAAAGCACCCCAATCCGATATATTGCGTTCTCTCTTCATTCCCGCCATACGGCTGCCTATACGTGGTGTTTGTCCATTTCTTGAGGATGAAGTTGCAGGTGGTGCGCTAACATCTATCGTTTTAATAGGAACGGGGGATGCAGATGCTGCACCAAGCGTTTTCAATTCTTGCGCTTGCACATTATCAAGATCAGCTTTTCGGGTGTTATATGCTTCGTCAAGCACGTTAAAGTCGCCGAAGTATAAAAGACTCTCCATTTCCGCATCGATAAGCAGGTCGTTCACTATGGTAATATCCTTATCCTGTATAAAAAATTCCCTGTTTACCTTCCAAGCAGCATCTGCACTATCATCGGATGCTGTGGCGATAATATCCCCAAATTGCTGCATAAACATTTCCTGCCAATCATAGTGGACGCTGTTTGGAGGGTTGAAGGCAAAACTCTTGTATTTTTCTAATTGTTTTAAGAACGTGCGTCTCTCACTAACAGGCTCATTCTTGAGCATTTTAAATAGTCCGTTTTTGTATGCGAGGGTTCTGTCGATAATCATTTTTTGTAAACACTCAATATAATACGGGCGCAAGTCAATGATGACCTCGGACTTCTCATTGAAATCATCCACGTCAATATTTAAGCTGTGTAGAATTCGGACAAGCGGCTCAGCGTTTACCGTCGAAATAAAATTGGTGAAATTAATATCCTCTATGTCGGCTTCAACTGCCATAGTGCCGTCTTTTCCCGCAAAAAGGATGCAAGCCGTAATGAACATTTCCTTTTCGGATTGTGTGCGATTGAGAGTATCACGAGACCGTTCAAGAATGCCTAAGTCGTCAAAATCATGCAAGATTAGTGCATTTCGATTGTGAGCTTCTTTTTCATATAAAGAACGCACATACCCAAACAGAGTGTCGTCTTGAATATCAATGGCCGTCATAAATATCTCGGCAATTGCGGAGCAGAAATCCACATTGTTCTTTAGCTGTTTCAATTGACCACCATTTTCTGGAGCTTGAACATAAACACAGTTCTTACCTCTTATATAAGAGCCGCCGGCTAAGACGACTTCGCCTTTACCGTAGTCAGCTATTATGTCAGTACACAAACGCACTTTCAAAGCCTTGACTGTGGAAATTTCGCTCTGTTTTGCAATGTCGACACGCGAGCAAAAGGCATAACAGATAAATTCATTAAAGTCCTGCTCAAAGGCAATACTTTCTGGGTGAATTTTTGGTTCACCAACCACGGAGCCTTTTATCCTCAGTGGCGATACGCCGAAATAGCGTTTTATATTTTCTTGGTTTTGTCTGCTCGGAATAGCAATCAAATTGAATTCTTTAAGTATTTCACGACTCACCGTCTTTTCGGTTAAATAGTGAACGTCCTGTATTGCCATATACGTTTTTGATGATTTGCAATACACTCTTCCGTTTTTCATGAACTCCCGATACTTAGAGTTTTTGATGTCGAGACTTCTCAATCCTCCGCTTTTCAAAACTGATGTATAGAGTGCTTTGCTTATGTCGCCGCTTTCGTCGACTTCAGGCAACGCCAGCAGTAATGAGTAAATTGCTTCCGTATCCAATTCCGAATAATCTGATGCAGCGCCTATCTGTTCCAAAACATCCTGAATAGCGTTTGTTTCCGATATTCTCCGGTTTTGATTATCAATAAATAAGTCCAAAACAGGTGCGACAACAATAGGCGCAAATAGCGTACCAATTCTGCCCACAAACATACACTGCTTAGGAGAGTACCTGCTGCCATCAACTTCTATCCATTTGTTCGAGGCGAATATAAACCGTAGGTAAGAAGTCAACTGTTCACCACTGATTGTACGAGGTCTTTGCTGATATTGGTTATAGACAATAGCATGACTTGTGCTGGGTTCATAACTCATCAACAATTGACGCAGGCTTTCGTCTTGTCTAATCCAATCAATAATGCTTTTTGTAGTCGCTTTTTCGAGAATTAAATCAATGTGCTCTACCGTAGCAACCTCAACGTGACTAAGGGTTGCTACGCGAAGTTCTTGTTCGTTGTAATAACGATTATCCTCAGCGAGCAGGGGGTATTTTTTTATATTCTTATATAAAAGTTCTTTATAATCTGCCGGGATTGGCTGGATCCTTGTTTTCTTTTTACGGGGAAAGCGGGCAACGCCTAAAGCAGACAAGAAGTCTCTATACTGTTGTATAGATAATCCTGTTAGTTTTATTCGTTTGGGTAGTGCAACAAAAAGGTCGTTGCGACTTGTAAACAGGTACTCGGTTACATCGTTGCCAAACTCTTGACCGAAATATAATTCGTTTGCATTTCTTGCTTCTCCGTTACGGTTCATCAATGGAACAGTGGTCATCGTCGGCATTTCGTTTTTCAAAATACCGGCTTTCCACAACTTCCATAACCACTCGACGGTCTCTTCGTAGCACCCTCTTGTTTTTTTGCTTGCTTGATGAGCGCGGTTTCTCAAACGCGAAATGACGGCATTAACGATATTTACGAGGTTGTACTCACGGACATCAAATTTTGAAAGTTCCGTAGCGAGAATTCTCAACGAACCATCTTTACCTTGCATATCTCGCAATGCAGCTACAAGGTCTTTATGCATGAATACAATTTTTGTAAAATCAGGTGGAGAGGAGAAATTGATATTTTCTGCCGGTAGAAACACTTGCTGACCATCTATTACAGCCTTACCGTTGCTATCTATAACAAAATGCGGCTTGAGGTCTGATGAAATCTCGTTTTTATACTCATTTACAAAGGCAAGCCACAGTGCTGCTCTTTCTCGGATTTGAAGCGAAGGCAAAGTCACATTAATACCCGTTGTGATCTCATTATACGAATAACGCGTCCCCAACTTTCTGTGCTTTGAAATCGCTTTTAGTAAATTCCTAATCTCGATATTCTCCGTTGAAGGCATTAACGTTTCAAAAGCATCACCGTGCAAGAAATCAGCGATGTTGCTGTAGTAGAATTTCGGCTTTTCGTCAAACGAAATATATTTTCCATTTACGGTGGGGAAAACACAATTTGCTGCAACTGCATCAAGGTAATATTCGTTAATACTAAAATCATCCCAGTTTAGCTCGCTTGGGAAGTCTCTTATTGTGGAAAGCAAAGAAAGGGCTGCATAATTTACATCTTCCGAGGTTGCCCGAAGTGCAAGTTCAACAAGAGTATCGCAAACAACGCGAAGGATGTGCTTATTGGCCTCTGTTTCGCTAAGATGGTTTCTTTCTGCGTTTAAGTCGAATGTGGCGTGAACGAGTGCGTGAACAGGGAATTGAACCTTTGTCTTAAAATAACTGTACAAGACATCAGGAACTGCTGACATATCCTCCTTATAGGCAACCATCACGCCATATTTTTGTTTCTCGAATTCTCCCTCTCTCGATAGAACAACCCACTTATCTCGTTCGATTATCTCATCGTTTTTTTTAGTTGTAATCATCACATCATAAACGTCGTTATCGCGTTCAGGTGGATCTTTTTGAAACAACAAGACATCTCCATTATACTCAACATTCAGTTTTTCTAACTTCTCCAAAAATAGGATTGTTTTTGAGTTGATCTGCTGAATCTGTCCTAACACTTTATCCACAACATTTGATTTTAATTCTACTTCAATTACAGTGTCGTGGTTTTTATTATGTAGTGGAGGTATCAATCTTGGGGCAACGAGAGTGGCAAGTTTAACTTCATCGTGCGACGCACAAAACTCGGCAACACCGGCGTTCTCTTGCAGTTCGGTCAGTGTTTCTTGTGCGTACTCGCCAGAAAACTCAACAGACAAGTCACCGCTATAAATACGGATACGGTCTGCCCAGTTTAGTATGGAACGAAATCCCGTTCCCTTATTACCGATATATTCATTTTTGTTGTGCTTTGGACTGAGGTTTGAATACATCAGGGAAATAAAACCCTCAAATGTGAACAAGCTTCCGTTATTGCTAATAGTCAACACATGATCTCGAAGCACAACAGAAACAGAGCGGTCATTTGTGCCGCCCAGTTCATCAACTGCGTTTTGAAGAAGCTCTAACAATTCCCGACCATGATAACCGCGAATCTCGGCTATTTCTTTTCTGTAATCCGCTAAAATACGGTTAGGGTCAAGAATATAGCCTCGCTTCATGGTTTCTATTTGACGTGTTACTTTATCGTTCAAAGTTCCCCCCTCCAGACCATCTTCTTATTTACCTTTATGCAATTCCCTATATAAACGGTCAGCCAGAGCCTGCTGGATGGATCGATATTTTTCGGCATCTAAGAACAATTGCTCATATGCCTCGGTGTTTTCCAAATACGCCTCTTGCGCTGTCGTATCGAATATACCAGGGAAAAGGCTCCTCTCGTACACTTGACGGTCGTTGCTTTTTGCAGCTTTACGCACTTTCGCATCCTTACGCATTTTGGTGTAAAGCGTGTCCACCATTACGCGGTCTGCATCCGTGAATTCTCCAAAGAATTCTTCGTTGATTTTCGCGATGATTTCATCAAGAGGGCTAAGCCTGTCTTGTTTACCGCCGGCTTTCTTCGGATTTGTAGCTTGCCATTCACCAGTTTTGTCATCAAGCTCTATTGCGCCTTCGTAGGTTTTTTCCAGACGATAATACTCCAGCTTCACTCGGTTATCGAGGTCAAACTCCGGTGCTGGGTCTGCGGGCAAGAGCTTCCCAAGATAAGAGCATAAGACATATTCCTTATGAAGTTCTTTATCAAACATTCGAGTAATCTGTGAAATATAATTATACCACTTCGCAAAAGCACGTACCTCTCGCCGAAATTGGTAGCGTTGCTCTTGACTGAGCTTGTTATATCTGTCTGCTATAGGTTTTAGTGCATTTGATATTTGCCCCTGAGTTGCATTCACTTTGCGTACATCAGGGTCGAAATAGATGTTGGCTACCGTTTCAATATCAGCAGTAGTGTAAACGGCGAACTCGTGTAAAATCTTCTGCGTTGTATAAATCAAGTCAAAGTTAACCTCTTCTTCCAAACTGGTCTCTGTATAGAACTGTTGGAAAGCTTCTCGGATTCGGTCAACATCGTTTACGAAATCAAGAATGTAGGTGTCTTCTTTACCCGGATATATTCTATTAACACGACTAAGCGTCTGAACAGCCTTAACATCCCGCAGCTCCTTATCTACAATCATGGTATGTAGTAAGGGTTCGTCAAAGCCTGTCTGATACTTTTCAGCCACAATCAATACGTCACCTTCTTCATGAAACACACTGGCTGTCTGGCTTTCCCTAATGCGGTTTCCATTACGGTCAACATTCATGCCACTTTCAGTGTATTCCACTCCATTTGGATCATCCGGGTCTTTCAAACTGCCACTAAAGGCTATCATTATTTCTATATCGTCGTAGTTATTTGCTTCAAGATAACGCTTAATTTCGTGATAATAGCGTACTGCGGCAAGGCGAGAAGCTGTTACGACCATCATCTTGCCTCTACCGTGGATTTTCTTTTTTGTAACTTCACGAAAAGTCTCTATTATGATTGCCGCTTTCTGTTGAAGATTGTGCGGGTGTAATTCCTCATAGCGTCGGATTGTTCGCACTGCTTTAGAAGTCGGCACATCGGGATTCTCAGGTACGTTCTTTGCAAGCTGATAACACATTTTGTAGGTTGTATAGTTGGCAAGAACGTCGAGAATGAATCCTTCTTCAATTGCCTGACGCATCGAATAAATATGAAACGGGTGGAAAGAACCATCAGGATACGGTTCGCCGAAAATCTCCAGTGTTTTACTTTTGGGTGTTGCAGTAAAAGCGAAAAAACTCAGGTTGCTGTGTTTGCCCTGACTAAGCATATCTTGCACAAGAATGTCATCAGCTTCAACTTCTGCTACTGCTTTTTCTTCCAGTTCTGCATATTCCTTTAAGGCATCGGTGACATCAGCAAGAGCCGATTTTAATTTCAATGCGCTCTGTCCGGTTTGGCTACTATGAGCCTCATCTACGATAACAGCATAACGTTTACCAACTGCAGAATCCACTTCATTGTAAATAACAGGGAACTTCTGTAGCGTAGTAACAATAATGCGCTTGCCATCGTTGATGGCGTTTCGAAGGTCGCCGGAATTTTTCTTATCATCGATAGTGACGACACTGCCGATGGTATGGTCAAAGCTGGATACCGTGGCCTGTAGTTGTGCGTCCAGTACGCGGCGGTCAGTAACGATTATGACACTATTAAATATTGCCTCGCTATTGGAATCGTGCAAGCTGGCCATGCGATAAGCAGTCCAGGCTATTGAGTTGGACTTGCCCGAGCCTGCGCTGTGTTGAATTAGGTAGTTATGACCAGAACCAGTCTCGCGAGCATGATCAACCAATTTTCTCACCACATCCAACTGGTGATACCGAGGGAATATTATTTTGCTTTCAACCCTTTTGTTCGTTGACCCGTCAGGCATAGTTTCTTTCTTTTCGGTTTTTTCGAAGCTAATGAACTTTTGTAAAATATCCATCAGACTATCTTTTTGAAGCACAGCTTCCCAAAAATAAGAAGTAACATAGCTGTCGGACGCATTTTGCGGGTTACCCGCACCTCCATCATTGCCAGCTCCGTTGCTTCCTTGATTAAATGGCAGGAAGCGTGTCGTTGCTCCTTCCAGCCTTGTTGTCATATATACATTATAGAGGTCGCATGCAAAGTAAGCTAAAACCCTTTTGTTGAAACCAAAAGCAGGCTCCTTTGGATTGCGGTTGTATGCCCATTGGCGCATAGCATCATCAACCGACTGACCGGTTAGCTGGTTTTTCAGCTCAACAGCAACTACGGGGATGCCATTGACCGCAAGCATCATATCGATGCTGTTTTTGTTTTGCTCCGAATAATGCCATTGGCGGATACAGTGACAAACATTTTTTTGATAGTTAGCAACGGCCAACTCATTCAGCTCGGATTCCGGCTTGAAGTAGCACACACGAAAGTTAATGCCGCGGTGCTTAAATCCATGGCGCAAAACGGAAATCAAACCGTCCTGAACCACTGCATTCTCGAATGCTTTATAGAATTGACGCACCGGACTGATGGTACACATCCGTTCAAAACGTTTCCACGCCATCGGCTGTGTGCTTTTGACGAAGTCTGTCAGCGTCACAATGTCGAGTGACATCCCCCGGCTTTCTTCGCTGCAATATCCCACGTCCGTGGCTTTTTGCCAACCTCCGGCTTCAGAGGTGAGGTACGCCTCTATAAATTCTTCAAATGTTTTTTCTGATTCATTCATGGATTAGACCACCTTTCTCTTGCCAGTAACGACTTCGTGAATTAGGGATTGTTTATATGCTTCGAGTTCGCAGACAAGAGATTCTTTCTCTGTTATTAAAGATGTTATATGTGAACAAACATCATTTAAATATTTTGCAATTCGGTGTTGCTCTTTAATTTTTGGATACGGTAGAACAAAATTTGCAAATGATGTTGCGGAGATCTCTTTAAAAGTAGTACCAGAGCCCATCAATTCAAATTGATCTGTAAAAGCACTCATAGCGTAATAAAAAAACTCACCGGACACAGTCTCATTTGGGACACAGGATAAACATCCCTGGTTAGTACACAGCTCCTTACTGTTTATAGCGACCTTCCCCACTGGTGCCCTTTTAGAGAATATTATACTTCCAGCAGGAACAAGTGTAGCCCCACACGATGCATATCCTAACTGCGTCAGGTTTTTTCTACCTTCACTAACATACATATCCTCTGTTTTGTAATCTGCTGGAGTAATCCAAATAATGTCTCCATCCCAGTATTCAGGATTATCACTTTTTGGAGTTGCACCCGAGAATATTGAAAACCCATGCTTGATTTTTCGTGTATTCCAATTGGCAGGAATATTACCAATCCATTCAATACCGCTGACTTTCATTTTTACATCAAAGTCAATCCCTTTAGTAACAGCTTCAAAAATAATAGATGCTCTCCATAGCTTATAATTCTCAATGCTTGCTTTCGTCTCTAAAATGACTTCGTCAATTTTTGCGCACTTTACATCGAGATAAGAGGCAACTGCTTCAATCTCATCTTGAGAAGGCAATGCTATTCGCAACTCCTTCACTTCACTGAAATTTAACCCTTGGCGGACACCAGACCCCATGCCATAAAAGCCTTTCTTAATATCAAATGAATGTAGCAAATAATATAGGTATTTAGATTGCTTCACATCAAAAGGACGCAGCGTTATATAAGCAGAAGTAATAATGCCACACTCTGTTGCCAAGCCGACACGAAGACTTGTTTTATCGTTCTGCAAGTCAGTAAGCCGAAGAACAATATCGCCTGCTTCTATTATGTTATAGCCATCAAAAGAAGCAGGTAGTAGGCCATCACTTGAATTAATGTCCTTTCTTTTTATTTTCCCATAACTAAGTGAAAGCAAGTTTTTTTCTTCAAGCTTGCTGTTTTTATTTTTTACTTGCGATACGAGCTGATTTAGCGTTTTTACGCTCCAGTGGCTTGGTATATTTCCGACCCACTCTATACCGCTGTGCTTCATTTCACTATATCTTGAAGAAGAAGTCATATTATTCACCATCCTTGCTAAAAAGTTCACCGAGTTTTTTTAACAGGGACTCCTCACGACTTTTAATTCGCTTAGCGATTTCTTCAGCAGGCTCAAGTTCCTTGTATTCATAGAATGTACGAGTAAAAGGAATCTCATAACCTACTTTGGTTTTGTTTTTATCGATCCATGCCCCTTCACGATACGGCAACACCTCGCGCTGAAAATATTCATCAATATCTTCATCCAGTGGCACATTTTCTGTGTCGCGTTTTGAATTGTCCGCTACTGGTTTTCCTTTTTTAAGAATAATAGCACCATTTTCATCAGTTGCAGGACTTTCCACCGTTATTTTGTTATACCCGAGCTTCACAGAATCAATAACCTTGCTCTTGCAGACTATGGTTTTGTCCTCTGCAATTTCTTTTTCATACCTATTGTCACGGTAATCACCGTAGGCCTTTACAATAAGGTCACGGCAAATTTCGGAGATATCTACGCGTTTATTACCAATCGGTTTCCTGCGCTGCTCAAAGCATAGACTGGCATCAATCAATTGGACTCTTTCTCTGTGCTCTTCCGGTTTGTCTTTTGTAATAATGACTTTCAAAACCTTAGTGAAGTCAGTGCTCTGCTGCAATATGCTACCAAAGCATCGATTCTGAAGGGCTTTGACGAGGACATTTTCAAACGCTTTGTTGAGCGGGTTATTGTGTATTCCAGATCGGAGATTGGATTCGAGTTTAAATGCGGCATTACACTCAAAGAAAGACTGGTGAGATAAATGAGTCACACACCATTTGGCTACTGTATTGAATACGGAAAAGCCGCAATCGATATCGAAGCAGCCGAGCAGATAAAGACCTTGTTTGATTCCTATTTGTCCGGCGATT
>Ga0265293_10001513_pt1 | contig 50470 bp, 37 predicted proteins | sample Munlanlewell138R_FD_192505 | JGI IMG/M metagenome (GOLD analysis project Ga0265293, IMG submission 192505) | Leachate microbial communities from a municipal landfill in Southern Ontario, Canada - Leachate well 138R | ecosystem: Engineered > Solid waste > Landfill > Unclassified | place: Canada... | reverse complement strand
CCGGGCCCGGTCGGTATAGGAACTGGGATATATGCTCTCGGAATGGGGTTTGCTGGCCCAGACATAATTCAGGCTGCTCTGGGGAGGATATGCACCGTACACGACTTTGGCAATACCGTACTGCAGCTTTTCGCCCAATGTCGCCGCCGCCGGATCGTACTTGAACATGATGTACACCCGCAGCGGATAATCATCGCCGGACTTCCGCTCCACATCCCCCTTCTGGTAGACGTTGTCCACTTTCCAGCGCCATTTGACCACGGGATAGCTGTAGACATCGAATTCCTGCCGGTGGCGGATGCCGGACGCCGAGGCGCTGCTCCTGGCTTCCAGGATGGTGCCGTCCCCTGTTTTGCGGATCGCGTACCGGGTATGTTTGTCAATTTTTGGAAAGGTAACGGGCTCCCAATCGTCCAGGCTGGCAAAGTCTTCGCGAATGACCGGTTCCGCGCCATGGACGGGGAGAAAAATCAGGGTCAGGAAGAGAAAAAAAAAGGGAACCGGCATCAGCCGCCTTATCTGCGGCCCCGGTCCATTCATTGCCCTACTTTCCTGTTCCGGTTCCACGCCCATCCCGTTCCCCTTTATTTTTTCTCGCCTGACGAAGTGGATAGTGATCAAGAATCAGCCGCACCGCCTCGTCATGGCTCCTTATCTCACCGTTCAACTGGGCCTCGATGACATGATTGAGCATGGTCCGGAAATTCGGCCCGGGCCTGTATCCCAGGCGCTGCAGGTCGCTCCCCCTGAGCAGGGGCTCCTCGCTGTCCAGTCTGGTCACATACTGGGAGACCGCCTTCTGGATCTGCTTTTTGCGGGCAATGGACATAAGATAGAGCAGCCCCTCATTATCCAGATCCTGGAGCAGCCAGTATATTTCACTGGGCTTCATATAGGGCCGATGCAGCATATCGAGGGCGATCCGGTCCGCCTCCGTCTTCTGGCGGACCAGTTTTTTTTCGATTTTTTCCGGCAGTTCGAAGCGCCGGCAGAACTGGATAAGCTCCCTTGCTCCGGAACGGCTCATTATGCCGAGCAGGTAGACCATCCACTGGTCCAGAGATTCATCGAGATACAGGAGCTTGAACCAGGAAACCGCCCTGGTGGCCTGGGTCAGCACATGAACGAAACGCCTGTCGATGCGGAGATTCGGCTTGAGGTCCGGCCACAGGAACTGGAACAGGTCGAAATCGGCCATGCGCCGGAGGGCCGGAAGCGGATCATCCTCCGACAGGATCAGGCGGAGCTCGTTGAAGAAGCGCTGGGGAGAGAAACGGTCGAAGAGCCGCATCTGCACGGCATTCTTGAGCAGCTTCTCGGTGTGCTTGGCGATGCGGAAATCGAGACGCTGCTCAAAGCGGATGGCCCGGAAAATTCTGGCCGGATCCTCGACAAAACTCAGGTTGTGCAGCACGCTGATCCGTTGTTTTTTCAAATCGTTCTGGCTGTTGAAAAAATCGACCAGGGTCCCGAAACGGTCGGGATTGAGGTGGATCGCCATGGCGTTGACGGTAAAATCTCGGCGGTAGAGATCAAGCTTGATGGAAGAAAGCTCCACCGTCGGGATCGCCGCCGGATACTCGTAATATTCCAGCCTGGCCGTGGCCACGTCGATCCGCGTGCCGTCCCTGAGAATGACCGTCGCCGTCGCGAACTTCCTGTGGGTTCTGACCGCTGCCTGCAGCTCGGCAGCCAGTTCCTTGGCAAAATGGATGCCGTTGCCTTCAATGACGATGTCCAGGTCAAGGTTTCTGATGTGCAGGAGCAGGTCCCGGACGAAACCGCCCACCACGTAGGCATGGTACTTCAGCCGTTCCGCCACCTCCCCTGCCCGCCGGAGCAGGACCATGATGTCGCGGTCAAGATGGTCGGCCATCAGGGTCGTCAGGTTGCGCGTCCTGGTGGTGGACGGCTGCTCCTCCTCGTGGAGGAGGTTGCGCGGCAGGTGAGCCGGATCGTTGACCAGCAGGTTGAGGAGATCGGTGCGGGTAATGACGCCGACGATCCTGTCCTTTTCCACCACCGGAATGAGCCGCTGCCGGTGGCCGATGATCAGTTCCTGGATATCGGCCAGTGTTGCCGTGGTCGGCAGGGTGGCGATCTCGGTGGTCATATAGTCGCTGACCGGCAGGTAGCCGAGCTTGTGAAAAATGGCCTTTTCCACCACCCGCCTGGATATCAGGCCGAGAATGGCAGGCGGCTGATCCTCCTCTTCATTGTCCTGCTCGGGAGAGACGACCGGCAGCACGGTGATGTTGTAGCGGGTCAGCAGGTCGTGGGCCATATTGATGGAGACATCGGGGGTCACTGTGATAACCGGGGAGGACATGATCTCGGCCGCAATTGCCCGGGGCCGGATGTAGCGGTGCAGGAGGTGGACCAGCTTCTCCTCGGCCTCGATCAGGGTCATGTCCCTGATGGTCGCCGCCGCCGCCGAAGCATGGCCGCCGCCGCCGAAATCCCTGGCGATGATGCCGACGTTGACCTCCGGAATCCGGCTGCGGGCGATGAGATAGGTGCGCTCGCCCATACAGATCAGGCCGAACAGCACATCAAGGTTTTCCATGACCATGAGCCGGTGGAGGATGACGGCGAAACTGTCCTCGTATTCCTGGAGGGTCAGCTTGGTGACGACGATCTCAATGGACTGGATCGTATAGGTCGTCGCGTTCTTCAGCAGGTTGTTCAACAGGCCGATCTGCCGGGCGGAAAGGTCCTGGGAGATGAACTGGCTGACGATGTCGAGATTCGCCCCGTGCTGGAGCAGCCATGAGGCGGCCTGGAGGTCGGCGCCGGTCGTGGATGCATGCAGGAAGTTTCCCGTATCCTCGTAAATGCCGAGGGCAAGAAGGGTGGCTTCCTCCGGGGAAGGCTCGATCTGCCGTTCCTGAAAAAGACGGACAAAGATGGTCGAGGTCGAACCGACCAGTTCAATAACCTCCAGATCGCCGGTCAGGTCACCGGCCGTCGAGGGATGATGGTCGTAGATATGGAGCTCGATCCCCGGATTATTCAGGCATTCCTGCAGCTTGCCGATCCGGTTGGGCTGCCGCGTATCGACCACGATCAACCGCCCGACATTTTCCAGGTTAATATTTTTCAGCCGCTTGAAGGCATAGATATGACGGAATTCCTGGGCCAGGTAATCGCGCACGACTTTTTCCTGGGACCCGGAAAACACCAGTTCGGCCTGTGGATACAGCCTTTTGGCGGCAACCATGGAGGCAAGCGCGTCAAAATCCGCATTGAGGTGGGTGGTGATGACGTCCATGTCGATCATTATACCCTTCTCCCGGCCCGGCGCAAAATGATTCGGCACCCTTTGGGAAAAGCGATCAGTCCAGGAAGGCGATCAGCCGGTACAGGAGCGGCAGTGTCATGAAAGACGCCAGGATGCCGTAGCCGACCATGGCCGAGGAAAGGCGGGGACTGAGCCCGGCCATGGAGGCAAGCGCTCCGGCCGCCACCATGGGCGGCATCGCTGTTTCAAACAGGGATACCTGGATCGCAGACCCGGTCAGGCCAAGGAGCATGCATGCGGCAATGAAGAGCAGCGGCGTCAGCAGCAGCCTTGCCGTCAGGCCGAAGAGCAGGGGCAGCCGTTCGGCGGACACCATGCGGAGCCGGAGCTGGAATCCTATGGCCACCATGACCACCGGCACCAGGGAATCGGCCGTCATCTGCAGCAGCATTGCCGCCCAGGGAGGATATGAAGCGCCGCGCAGCACAAGGGCCGCCGCCAGGGCAATGAAAGGCGGAAAAAGCACGATCCGTGCCGCAATCCTCCCCGGGGTCGGCCTCTCGCCGTCGCTGTACAGCGCAAGAATCACGGCGCCGTACGTTGACAGGGCAAGAAAGGAGCCGAACTGGTCATAGAGGATGGCATAGGTCAGCCCGGACCCGCCGTAGAAAAGCTCCACCATGGGGATGCCAAGAAAGGCGGTGTTGCCGAGGGGAACCATCAGCAGCAGAGAGCCGGTGATGGCCCGGGGCCAGGCGCACAGTCTGGAGACCCCGAAAACCAGAAGCGAGGAACAAAGCACCGCCAGCCAGGCCATCAGAACCGGCGCCAGGAGCTCGGCGGTGAAGGCCAGCTTCGGCGCCTGCACAAGAATCAGCGCCGGCAGGGCGACATAGATCACGTACAGGTTGAGGCTCCTGTCCGTATCGGCCGGAAAGAGCGGGATCCGGCGCAGGATGTTGCCTGCCGCCAGAAGGAAGAGAAAAGGGAGGACACGTTCCATTTTTGCCTGCCGGACTGATATTGCCGCCACCTCCTGGGGGAGGGACCATCATGATGAAGCCACGTAGTCAATTTTCTCCGGGAATTCAAGTTGTATTTACGGATCCGGTTTTTTCTCTTTTCCTTTGTTGGCGGGAATTCCTCCAGGGTGCTCTCTCCATCCCCGGCCCAGGTTTGTCAAGGGTCGGGCCGCAATGTTCTCCCGGGAAGGGGCAGCACGCATGGCTTGGACAAGGGCGGCGGCCGCTTGGAATTGATCCTGGAACTGATTATTCTTAACAACTAAATATAATATTTTCATTGACATAGAAGAACCGAATGAATAATGAATTACCATTCATTGCCGTATTTGTTTCCGGCCGCCGGGAGATGAACGGGCACCCGTTGGTCCGGAAGGGAATGGTCAAAAAAAGGAGGAAAAAAATGAACAAAATAGTTGGCGCGACGCTTGTTCTTTGCTGCTTTATCCTGGCGTTCAGTGTTTTTCAGGCCGGCGCCCGCGGCACAGCAGTTCAGAAACCGGGCCCCGATGAGGCCATCATGATGCTGAAGGAAGGAAACCAGCGTTTTGTGAGCGGCAATGCCGCTCACCCGCACACCGACAACGCCCGCCTCATCCAGGCCGGCAGGGAAAACCAGGGCGACCATGCCTATGCCACGATTCTCTCCTGCTCCGATTCCCGGGTGCCGGTCGAACGCATTTTCGACGCCGGTGTCATGGATCTCTTTATCATCCGCGTCGCCGGCAATGTTGTCGATGTCGACGAAGCGGGATCAATCGAATACGGCCTCGCCCATGTCAATACTCCCGTCCTCGTCGTCCTGGGGCACACCCAGTGCGGGGCGGTTACCGCGGTAACCAGCGCCGTTCAGGGACACGGTCATCCCCTGGAAATAAATATCCCCCCGCTGGTCGACAACATACAGCCCGCCGTGGAACGGGCCATGGCCGCGCTTCCCGGGGCGGAAACCGGACACATCATTGCCAGGGGCATCGAGGAAAACGTCTGGCAGGCCATTGAAGACCTGTTCATGCGCAGCCCGGTCAGCCGGGAATTGGTACAAAGCGGCAGGGCCAAGGTCGTCGGCGCCGTTTACGACGTCGGCACCGGGAGCGTTGCCTGGCTGCCGGAGGAAAAGACCGGTGAAATTCTCGCCCGGGTGGAGCAGGACCCCCGGCGTGAGATCAAAGCGGTTGCCGGCGAAGGGGAACCGCATCCGGCCCATTAGGAAAAGTCGGGCCCGTCCCGGAAATATTTCCTTCAGGCCATTTCCTCCGGCACTGCCCGCTTCCGCAGGGAATGGCCTTGAAGCGCACGGCGGCCGTTTGCTGACCGCACGGCAAATTCTTGTCTTCTCCAGTTCTTTCCGATATGATCAGACTGACTGTTTATGATGATCGGCCCTGCATGCATTGCGACGCCGGCTGAGCAGCGCGGTGATTTCCCTGATTACCGGACTCTTCATCCATGGCGCAGCCCTGCGGAGGACCGCATCGTTTCCTGAACAACCGCGCACCGGCAGCACGGCGCAATATGGACATCATCAAGATCCACTATGCCTTTACCTTTGACGACGGGCGGGAGGAGGTCTTTGACCTTGCCATTGATTCCCGTTCCCTGGAAGTGCTCAACACTCCCGCGGACGATCTGCCGGAGTGGACCCGGCTGGAATTTCATCAGTGTGCCAATTGTCCCTTCACGCCCGCAGCCATGCCCCACTGTCCGGTGGCAGTGTGCCTGATCCAGGTTATCGGACGCTTTCAGAACGTGGTTTCCCACAACGAGACCGTATTGACCGTCACCACCGATGAACGGCAGGTCTCGCAGCGCACCACGGCGCAAAAAGGAATCAGCTCCCTCCTCGGTCTGCTGTTCGCCGCCAGCGGCTGTCCCCATACCTCCTATTTCAAGCCCATGGCACGGTATCATCTGCCGCTGTCCTCGGAGGATGAAACCTATTACCGGGCAACCGCCATGTATCTGCTGGCCCAGTACATGCGCCATAAAAAAGGACTGGAAGTGGACCTGGAACTGGACGGGCTCAAATCAATCTACCGCAACGTCCACAAACTGAACACCATGATCGCGGAACGGATACGCAGCGCCACACGGGCCGACTCTTCGGTCAATGCCGTTGTCCTGCTGGACATGATCAGCAATTTGATGCCCTTTGTCCTGGACGAGAACATGGACAAGATCCTGCCCCTGTTCAGCTCCTATCTGCCCGCGGCTGAAACAGGGCAATAACCCCATCCCATCGGATACTTTTCGCACCCTCCAGGACCAACATGGGAATCGCCGCTGACATAATCCTCATCGTGGTGGCCGCCCTGATCGGCGCCCTCATCGCCCAGAAGCTCAGGCAGCCCCTGATTCTCGGCTATATAGCCGCCGGCATTGTCATCGGTCCGCACAGCGGCGGCATCACCATCTCCGAGTTTCATGAAATTGAACTCCTGGCCGAGATCGGGGTGGCCCTGCTCCTCTTCGCCCTCGGGCTGGAATTTTCCCTGCGGGAACTCAAGCCGGTCTGGAAAATCGCCCTTATCGGCACCCCCATCCAGATTCTGTTGACCATGGCCTACGGCTATGGAATCGGCACGATGTTCGACTGGACCCCGATCCATGCCCTCTGGTTCGGCGCGCTCATCGCCTTGTCCAGCACGATGATCACCCTGAAGACACTCATGTCCCAGGGATGGATGGGCACCCTGTCCAGCAGGGTGATGATCGGCATGCTGCTGGCCCAGGACCTGGCCGTGGTGCCGATGATGATCATCCTGCCGCAGCTCAGCGATCCGGCGGCCGGTCTGCCGCTGATCGGCATGGCGGTTGTCAAGTCGGTGGTTTTTCTGCTGTCGATGTTCTTTCTCGGCACCAGGATCCTGCCCCTGCTGCTCGGGTACATTGCCCAGTGGAATTCACGGGAGCTCTTTATTCTTACCAATTTGGCCATAGGACTGGGCATCGGTTATGCCACGTATCTGTTCGGCCTCTCCTTCGCCTTTGGAGCCTTCATCGCCGGCATGGTCCTGAGCGAGTCCGATTACGGCCATCAGGCGCTGAGTGACATCATTCCCCTGCGGGACGTCTTCGGCCTGCTTTTTTTCACCTCGGTGGGCATGCTCCTGGACATCAACTTTCTGCTGGACAGTTGGAAGATGATTGTCATCCTGCTGCTGCTGGTCGCCCTGGGCAAGGGTGTTATTTTCTCCCTCCTTGCCTGGCTGTTCCGGTACCGAAACATCATTCCCCTTGCCCTGGGTCTCGGCCTGTTCCAGGTCGGCGAGTTTTCCTTTGTCCTCGCCCGGGTGGGGCTGGAAACCAATTCCATCGATACCCGGATCTACTCCCTGATCCTGGCCACCTCCGTGATCAGCATGGTCATGACCCCGTTTGTGTCCGGCCTGGCCCCCCCGCTGTACCGGCTCAAACGCCATTTTTTCCAGCATGAACCGCTGCAGACCATCAATGTTCCCCAGAAAGGCCTGACCAATCATGTCGTCATTGCCGGCGGAGGCAGGGTCGGCCAGCACATAGCCCAGGTCCTGCAGCAGCTGCATGTCCCCTTTGTCATCGTTGAACTCAATCACCAGAGGATGACCGAGTGCAAGGAGGCCGACTACCCCGTCATCTACGGCGACATGACGCAGCTGATCGTTCTTGATGCCGCGGAACTGGCCACGGCAAAGCAGCTGCTGATCACTCCGCCTTCGATTGTCGACGCCCGGGCCATTGTCCGCCACGCCCGGAAAATCAATCCAGGCCTCCAGATCGTGGCCAGGGCCGAAGGGGTGGAGCAAACCAGAACCTTGTATGAGGACGGCGTCTCCATGGTCGTTCTTCCTGAAATGGAAGCCGGATTGGAAATTGCCCGGCAGGCGCTGCTGGGTCTGCAGATCCCGGCCACCCTGATCCAGGAATATACCGATATGGTCCGGCAGGAGATGTACGAACCCCTTTTCTCCTCCCGGTATGACTACCGTCTGATCACCCAGCTCAACAGCGCCAAGAACCTGCTGGAAATCTCCTGGGTGGAGATAGAGCCCGAAAGTCCGTTGAACGGGCAGGCCATAAAGGATGCGGGGATCCGCACCCGCACCGGGGCAACCATCGTCGGTATTATCCGCCACGGGATCTTCCGGCCCAACCCCGACCCGGAGCACACCTTTTCGCCCGGCGACCTTGTTGCCATTGTCGGCAGTCCCAGGGAGCGGGACCTGTTCAGGGAGATAATGCTGGGCGGGACCGGACCAGCGGAGGGAACAGGTTAAAAGTAGTACCAGATCGTTTCGTAATCCTCCCCGTTCTCGCCGATCGCTTCCAGCCTGGCAAGGTAGTCAAGGATCGGTACGTCACGGCAGACATACGTTTTCATGGCGTGCGTTGAGATGTTTTTCTCCCACGGATGAAATTCATACAATCTGCTGCCGTCCGGCAGAATCGATATAAGGTCCCGCAGACTGCTCGCCTTGAGGTAGTTCTTGCCCATGCCGGGCACATTGTATACGGCCTCGTCGGTTCTGGACAGGCCCGGCAGCAGCCGCGACTCCTCCCTTTGTTCCTGCAGGAGCCTGGCGATGGGAACCCGATAGGTTTCGGTCTCGTCTTTGCCCTTGGCGTTGAAGGTATAATAGGGATCGATCCCGACCTGGGTCAGCAGACGCCGCAGATACGCCGCTTCGAAGCGCCGCGAGACAAAAAAGGTATACACCAGCTGATTGTACACCGGAATGCCCCGGGTCCTGAGCCGTTCCACGGCGGCGGCCAGGTCGGGATTCACCTCGTAGGAATGCTGAACATGGGTAACAATCGACACCTGCCTCTTTGCCGGCTCCCTGTATTTCGCCAGGATGGAGACCAGTTCGTCGGTGAAGCGCATGGGCAGCGTCACCGGGGTTCTGGTGCCGATCCTGATCCGCTCCACCGACGGTATGGCCGCCACCAGGCCCAGGATCCTGTCCAGTTTCCGGTCGCCCATGGCCAGGGGGTCACCGCCGGTGATCAGTACCTCATGGATCGCCGGATGGTCACGAATCCAATCGACCGCCCTCTGAATCGCCTCGTCCGTGGCCATGGCCCCGGGCTGCATGGCGTCGTCAATTTCCCAGTTGCGCTGGCAATAGACGCAGATCTGGGGGCAGGTGTTGAACGGCTTGAAAATGCAGATCGAGGGGTACCGCCTTGTGACCAGGTCAACCGGGGAGGTCTCGGACTCCAGCATGAAATCCATGCACGCGCCCCTCTCTTTTGCCTCCAGCGTTTTCTGGACATAACTGCCCGGAGGGATCACCTGGGCCCGGATTGCCCGGTCGCGCTCCCGGGTCGAATCGTCATCCATCAGCGAAAGATAGAACGGCGTAATGCCGAACGGCAGCCTGTGCCTGCGGGCGTCGGCGATGGCCTGCTTTTCTTCTTTCGACAGGGTGAGCATTCTGCCGATCTTCCCGGCATCGCGCAGGATATTGCCAACCTGCCATTTCCAGTCCGACCAGTTTTCCTCCGTTCCCCCCAGTACTTCCAGGATCCGCTCCCGCCTTTCGGCCCGGCGGCGCACACTTTCCGGTGACAGCCCCGACATGCTCTTATCCAGCCGCTGCCTCACCTCGGCATACAGCTGATCCAGCTGCCGGGACCTCTCCCGGGCCGCCTCCCTGTCCTTGAGGGGGCTCGGCACCAGATGGTGCTCATAGAAGGCCTTGCCCGGGCCCCGCCCCTGCAGGCCGAGGAAAAGATAGATCAGGTCGGCGTAAAAAGCCGGGGCAAGGTCCGGCCGGGGAACACCGCGGGCAATATCCATGATGGCCCGGGCCACGGAAAACTTCGCCTTGTCCTCGCTGCGCCTGGTCATCATCCGGACGAGAACCTTGGCGCAGTCGCGAACGCGCATGATCGAGCCGGCGCTGAAGGCATCGTATTCATCAAAGGTCTCGAACATCATGTCGTGCGCCAGACGGGCGAGATTTGACCGCAGCTCGTCGACCGATTTGGCCTGACGGGCGATGGTGCAGATTTCCGGCAGTTTTGATCTGAAATAATCGGGGTTGAACTTGGCGGGATCCATCATAATGCACTTTCTTCAAATAGGTATTGCGCCGCCATGAGGTGCGGCAATGAACCACAATGTCGCCGATGCAGTCGGCTTTTCTTTTCCTGTCACAATGTGGGAGGATACAAACGGAGAACAAACCATGCCGGTTTGAACAGACCGACATACAGTTAACCATGGATAACCCACCGCGTCAATACCTGCAGCTCCGTGGAATGGCCGTACGACGACGGGCCAAATTGGAAATGCCCGAGGATTCAGAGCATGTGCCAGGAGGGGAAACAGTGCTCTGAACCGCCCACCCCTGCCGCCGTTTCCGCAGTTTCCCCGCGCCGCGTGATTCATTTCCCGCTACGGCAGCGGCGAGCGGCTTTTCTTTGCTGTCCGGGCTTGACCCGGCCGCGCAGTCAGCCAGCTTCTTGTTACCAAACGGTAACGTCCGGGGCCGGATTGTTCCCATCAGGTAACACCCGCTGTTCTTCAACAGGGCTAATATCTTGTTTTCACAAACATTGCATACTGGCACATGTCTTGCTTCGGCAGGATTGGCGACCCCATGGACGGCTCCCCGCAGGAAGGGGACGGATCGGTTCACCCCCCTGTCCCTGCCGGAAACCATACCGATTCGTTACCATACGGTAGCAAAAAAATTGTTTCCCGGGAAAATCGAGGATATAATAGGAAAACGGCAGTTGAGCGTGAACCCTGTGCTTCGCGCCGCCGCTCCACGGCGCGAATGCCGAATTGCCCTGGCGAGGCGGTGAGAATACCCCGTGAATCTGACCATCAAGTTCATTGTTGCCATCAGCGCCGTCATCCTGCTGTCCTACGGTTTTCTGCTGTACCAGACCTCGCATCTGCAGAATGAACTGGTCATGGAACAGGCCCGGCAGCAGACCCGCATCCTCTATAAACAGATCATTCTGACCCGCCAGTGGATATCCGACCACCAGGGATTGTTCCTGATCAAGACCGAAAAGGTGCTGGAAAACCCCTACCTGCACGAGGCCTCCATCAAAGCCGATGACGGGACCATTTTCGTCAAGCGCAACCCCGCCATGGTGACCAGGGAACTGTCCGAATATGCGGCCCGGACAGGATTCTGCTGGTTTCGCATCATCAGTCTGAAACCGGTCAATCCCGCCAACACCCCGGATGATTTCGAGCGGGCGGCCATGCTGCGCTTTGAGCAGGGGGTCCGGGAAGTCGATGCCGTCACCAACGGACCGGCCGGGAGGGTTCAACGTTATATCGCCCCGCTCATCGTCCAGGAGTCCTGTCTCGGATGCCATGCCGAACACGGCTATTCCTTAGGCGACATCCGCGGCGCCCTGAGCATCAGCGTTCCCCTGTCCTGGGCCGACAGTGTAATCCGGAAAAACAACACCACCATTTTCAAATATGCCTTTTTCTCTGTTTTCGCGGTCGCCCTGGCCCTCATCTATCTGTTCAACAAACTGGTGGCCCGGCGGATCGACCGGCTGTCCCAGGCCATGGAGAAGTATCCCGAGCAGGGATACAACGTCGCCGACGACAAGCACCTGTACAAGGACGAAATCGGCCGGCTGATCAAGGGGTTCGGTGATCTCTGCGAACGGCTTGAGCGGGCCCAGACCGAACTGGACAAAACGATGCAGCAGGCGTTCTATAACGAAAAAATGGCCTCCCTGGGGCAACTGACCGCCGGCATCGCCCATGAAATCAACAATCCGCTCGGAGGGCTGCTCAACTGCGTCAAGACCATGCGGGAGGAGCCCGACAACCTGGAACTGCACATGCGCTATCTGCCCCTGCTGGAAAAGGGACTCCGCCGCATCGAGCATATCATGCGCCAGCTCCTGAACTTCGGCAGAAAAGCACCGTTGAACATGAGCAAGGTCGATATTGACGACATCGTCCGGGAATGCTGTGAACTGCTCGAATACCGGCTGAAAAACATCTCCCTGTCCCTGGACCTGCAGCTCCGGGAGCTCTATTGCATCGATGTGGAAGCCCTGCGCCAGATTATCGTCAACACCACCCTCAATGCAATCCAGGCCATGCCCGACGGCGGCAGCCTGACCGTCGCCACCGGGCGGCGGGGCATCCAGATCTTCATAGAGGTACGCGACACCGGGACGGGCATCGATCCGGCCCTCATGGACAAAATTTTCGATCCCTTCTTCACCACCAAGGAAGTGGGGGAGGGAACCGGCCTGGGACTGGCGGTCACCTATTCGCTCGTCAAGCAGATGCAAGGCAACATCGCGGTGGAGAGCGAACCGGGCAGAGGTTCGCTGTTCACGATCACGCTGCCGGCCACCCAGGACTGCGTCATTCTCCCGCACCGGTCCGAACCGGAACCAGACAAGGAATAACTCATGGCAAGAATACTGCTTGTTGAAGACGACGATATAATGAGGATTACCATCCAGGACCGGCTGGAAAGGCACGAACTGGATGTCGACGCGGTCGAGAACGGCCTGAGGGCGATCGACCGCCTGAAAAAGAACAACTACCATCTGGTCATTTCCGATATCCGCATGCCGGGGATCAGCGGTCTGGAACTGCTGGAGACCGTCCGCCAGGAGGCCCCCTATACGGACATCATCATGATGACCGCCTACGGCAGCGTCGACGACGCGATCGGGTGCATGACCAAAGGGGCTGCCGACTACATCCTCAAACCCTTCAACATGGACGACCTCATCATCCGGGTCAGCAGAATCCTGGAAATGCAGACGATGAAAGCCCGCTTTTCATCCCTGCAGGAGAGCTGCCGCGAGATGCAGAAGGACATGATCGGCGACAGCCGGGCCATGCAGATGGTCCACGACCTCATCAACCAGGTGGCGCCGACCGATTCCACCATCCTCATCACGGGCGAATCGGGAACAGGCAAGGAGCTGGCGGCGGCCGGCATTCACAGGAAAAGCAGAAGGGCCGACAAGCCGTTTGTCCGCATCAACTGCGCCGCCATCCCCGAAGGGTTGATGGAATCGGAACTGTTCGGCCACGAAAAAGGGGCCTTTACCGGGGCGCACGCCCGCAAACCCGGCAAATTCGAACTGGCTGACGGCGGCACCATGCTGCTGGATGAAATCGGCGAACTGCCGCTGCCCCTGCAGGCGAAGCTTCTCAGGGTCCTCCAGGAAAGTTCGTATGAACGGGTCGGCGGCACCGGCACGGTCCGCGTCGATGTCCGCATCCTCTGCGCCACCGCCAAGAACCTGGAAGAGGAAGTGCGGCGGGGAAATTTCCGCCAGGACCTGTATTACCGGCTCAACGTTATTCCCCTTGTCATGCCGCCGCTGCGGGACCGGAAAGAGGACATCCCGGCCCTGACCAACCATTTTCTGCATGAATTCAGCATCAAGCGCGGGATTGCCCTGGGAATACGCCAGGACGCCATGCAGCTCCTGATCGACTACGCCTATCCCGGCAATGTCCGGGAACTGCGCAATATCATTGAACGGGCCTCGGTCCTGGCCCCGGAGGCGGTCATTACCGTCAAAGACCTGCCTGCCGATCTGTCTCCTGCCGGAAAATTCGAGGCACCGGAAACCCACTGCACCCTTGCCGAGGCCCTTGCCCGGGCTGAAAAAGAGCTGGTGCTGAAAGCGCTGGCCAGGGTGCAGGGCCGAAGAGCCGAAGCAGCCGATCTGCTCGGCATCAGCAGAAAAAACCTGTGGGAAAAAATGAAGCTGCACGGCATTGCGCTCTGAGGCCGCTGCCGGGCATTTATTTTCCAACTTTACATGGGGAGGAGAAATCATGCGCATGAAATTGATGGTCCTGGGAATGGCCGCGGCAATCCTCGGGTTTGCCGGCACGGCTGCGGCAGCCGATCCCTGCGTTGACTGCCACAACACGATTTCACCCGGTCAGGTCCGGGACTGGCAGGTCAGCAAACATTCCGAAAATGATGTGACCTGCTCCACCTGTCACGGCGACCTCCACACAAAGGCGGAAGACGCCATGCTGGCGGAGCTGCCCGATGAAAAAGTGTGTGCCGGATGCCATGAAGAACAGTTCAATCAGTTTGGCCGCGGCAAACACAACTTCGGCTGGACATCCCTGAATGCGATTCCGGCAACCCACTTCGCCCCTGATGAGCTCATCGAGGGCGGCAGGGGGTGCGGCGGGTGCCATAACATGGGCATCAAGACCGAAGAACAGAAAAAGGAGCTCCGCGACAAGGGGTACCGCTACCAGAGCAACTCGTGCGACGAGTGCCACACCCGGCACGCCTTTTCCAAGAAAGAAGCCCTGAATCCCAGGGCCTGCCAGCAGTGCCACATGGGCTACGACCATCCGCAGTGGGAAATGTGGTCCAGCTCCAAGCACGGGGCCCGGTATTACATCCGGAAGGAAGGGGACCTGCCGGCTGAGGCGGCCGGCCCGAGCTGCCAGAACTGCCATATGCCGGACGGCGATCATGAAAACCGGACGGCCTGGGGCTTTCTCGGCGTACGGCTGCCCCTGCCCGAGGACAAGCAGGCCGCGGACGACCGGGTGACCATTCTCAAGGCCCTCGGGGTCCTGAATCCCGAGACCGGCGAGCCCACCCCGATCCTCGATGCGGTCAAGGCCGTGGACATGGTCCGGCTGGATCAGGAATCCTGGGAAAAGGAACGAAGCAAGATGATCAAGACCTGCACCGGCTGCCACTCGGAAAAATACGCCCGCGAGCAGCTGGCCATGGGCGACGCCATCCTGCAGAAGTCCGACCGGCTGATGGCCGACGCCATTGAAACCGTCGCCGCCCTCTACCGGGAGGGCATCATTGCAAAACCGGAAGGATACCCCTTCAACTATCCGTTCCTGCTGGCCTTCATGCACACCAACGGCGCCAACTGGAATGAAAAGCTGGACGACCTGTCCTTTATCGACCAGGTCCTGGTGCAGATGTACATGAAGCACCGTATGCGCGCCTACCAGGCCTTTTTCCACGTCAATCCGGATTACGCCTACTGGTACGGCTGGAATGAAATGACCAAGGATCTCGGAGAAATCAAGGAGCTGGCGAGGACCATGCGGGCGACGCACGCACCGCAGGATAAACCCCAATAAAGAACAGGCCTGGAAACCGGGCGGGTTCGGCCGGCGATCATTCTGACCGACTCACCTGCCCTGCAAGGGGACCCATTGCGGGTCCCCTTTTTCGTTGCCTCCGCACCGCCTCACTTTCCTGATTCCGCAACGGCGGCACGAATCATCATACCCCCTCCGAATCCGGTTCCGCCTGCCGGACGAATCGGACAGCCACCGGTCACTGGCGAAAGATGCAGAGCACCAGGAAGGCATTGTAGCCGATATACGCGGCAAACAGGAGCGCCCCTTCAAAGCGGTTGATGCGCCCCTTTCCCGGCCCCCGGAACCCGTAGCCGAAGATGAACAGCGACAGGGTCAGCACGGCCATGACCATGATGTCCCTGGAGAAGACCTCGCGACCGACGGTCATGGGCGCAATGCCCCCGGCAATGCCGACCACGGCCAGGGTGTTGAACAGGTTGGAGCCCAGCACATTGCCCAGGGCGATGTCGTGCTCGCCCTTGCGGATGGCCAGCAGGGACGAGGCCAGCTCGGGCAGCGACGTGCCCACCGCGATGATGGTCAGGCCGATGATCAGATCGCTGACCCCGAAGCCGCGGGCGATTGCCACCGCCCCCCAGACCAGCATCCTGGAGCTGGCAATCAGCACGGCCAGGCCGGTGACCAGCAAGAACACCGCCCGGCCCAGGGGCATGGCGTGCATCTCCAGCTCCTGCTCCATCTCGCTGGCCAGGGGATCAATCATGGTCCGCATGCCCTGGCGGATCGTCCACCCCATCACTCCGCAAAACACCGCCATCAGCACCATGGCCTCCAAGCGGGTGATCCGCCCGTCCCAGACCTGCCAGGCCGCCAGGACCGTGACCGCGGTGAGAAGGGGCAGCTCCTTGCGCAGCACCCCCGACTTCACGGCGATGGGACTGATAAGAGACGTCAAACCAAGGATCAGGGCAATATTGGCGATGTTGGAACCGTAGGCATTGCCCAGGGCGATGCCCGGATTGCCCTGCAGGGCCGCCAGCGCCGAGACCACCATTTCCGGCGCCGAGGTCCCGAAGCCGACAATGACCATGCCGATCAGCAGGGGCGGCATGCCGAAATACCGGGCGGCGGCGGCCGATCCCTCGACAAACCGATCGGCGCTCCAGACCAGCAGGACGAAACCGACGGCAACGGCGAGAAAGGGCACCGTCATGTCATTTCCCTTCCCCGGCCGGGAGCTGTTCCCCTCCGGCCGTTCCCTCTTCCTTGCCAGGCAGGCGGCTTGCCAGCACCTTGTCGACCCGGTTGCCGTCCATGTCCACCACCTCGAGCCGCCACTGTTCCCATTCCGCTATGTCGCCGGTGCGGGGTATGTGACCGATCAGCCACATCATCATGCCGCTGAGTGTGTGGTACCTTCCTTTGTCCTCCTCGGGTACACTCCTCAGTTCGAGACGGTCCTTGAGTTCCGGAATGGGAGACAGGCCCTCCAGCAGCAATGAGCCGTCTTCACGCTCAAACACCCAGACGTCGGAGGGATTCCGCGGTTTAAACTCGCCGGCCAGGGCCTCCAGCACGTCATGAAGTGTGATCAGTCCCTGGATGCCCCCGTATTCGTCCACCACGAAGACCATCTGCACGCCGGTGTCGCGGAACTGCTCCAGCAGCTTGATCCCGGTCAGCGATTCGGGCACATACACGCCCGGCTCCAGCTGCTCCGACAGGTCGATCGTCCCTCCCCGTAATTTCTGGCGGAGCACCTTTTTGGCCGAAAGCACCCCAAGGATATCCTCCAGCCCCCCACGGCAGACCGGAAAACGGGAGTGATAGGAGCTGATCATCTTTTCCAGGTTCCGGTCCAGGGGCTCATTGACGTCCAGAAAAACGATCTCGCTGCGCGGCGTCATCAGGGAGATAATCTGCCGGTCGTCAAGGCGGAAGACGTTGCGCACCATCCGGTGCTCCTGCTTTTCGATCACTCCTGTTTGCGAGCCTTCGGCCAGCATGGCATGGATGTCCTCCTCCGTCAGGTTGGCCCCGCCCAGGTCGCCCTTGCCCATCAGCCGCAGCAGGGCGTCGGTCGACACGGACAGCAGGGAAACGATGGGACGGGACAGGCGGGCCAGCACCGCAACGGGCCGGGCCATCCGCCGGGCGATGCCCTCGGCATTGAACTGGGCGAGGCGCTTGGGCACCAGTTCGCCGATGACGATGGTGCAGTAGGTGATGCCGGCGACCACGATAATCGAGGCCCCGGTCATGCTGAATTGACGATCAATGCCGATGATCTGCAGCCAGTTGGCAAGCGGTTCCGCCAGGGCGGCCTTGCCGATGAAACCGTTGAGGATGCCGATGGCGGTGATGCCGATCTGGATGGTCGAAAGAAACTGGGTCGGCTCCTCGCTGAGCCGTATGGCGATCGCCGCGGAGGCGTCGCCGTCATCGGCCAGCCGCACCAGGCGGCTCCGACGCGCGGTGACCAGGGCGATCTCCGACATGGCGAAAACGCCGTTGAGCAAAATCAGGACGGTCAGAATCAGTATATCCAATTGCGGTCTCCTTACTCGGCCGACGGGTCAGGCAAAACGGGGTTGCGGACGCAGCTGCAGATGCCGCGGGACAACGGTCGGCGGTCGATGCCAACGGAAAAACCCTGCAGAATACTACATGGAAAAGAGGGAGTTGAAAATCGCTTTCTCCCCGATGGACACCTTCAGCTGCAAACGGCGCCGGGAAAACCCCTGTAATCCAGCAGTTGACCACCACAGGCAGAAAAGCTGATCCTGTTTCTGCCCCCGTTCACTGCTGATCGCCATCGATCAGCTTGACAAAAACAGAGAAAGGAATACAGTAAACAGTAAGTAATTAATTACTATCTTCCATGGAGGCACCATGCATTCACCCGCCAAACATCTCCCCGCTGAAAAACGCCGCGCCGTCACCGTCGAGACGGTGATCGAACTGGCCGGGGAGCAGAATCCCAGCGACATCACCACCTCTGCCATCGCCCGGCGGATGGGACTGACCCAGGGCGCCCTGTTCCGGCACTTCCCCAACAAGGAAGCCATCATCGGCGCGGTGATGGAATGGGTGGCGGAGCGGCTGCTGGCCCGGGTTGAACAAGCGGCGCAAAAGCAGTCGTCCCCGCTGGCGGCGCTGGAGGCGATGTTCCTGGCCCACGTGGATTTTGTCGCCGAGCATCCCGGCATTCCCCGCATGCTGTTCGGCGAATTGCAGCGGGCCGGGGAGACCGCTCCCAAGCTTATGGTCCGCACCCTCATTCATCGCTACGGGGAACTGCTCGGCCGAATCATCGAGCTGGGCAAGGAAAGCGGGGAACTGGACGACCGCCTCGACACCGAGGCGGCAGCCACCCTGTTTATCGGCACCATCCAGGGACTGGTGATGCAGTCCATGCTGGCCGGTGACGTACAGCGCATCCGCCGCGAGGCACCTCGGGTTTTCGGCCTCTTCCGGCGGGGCATCAGGAGGACGCCATGAAACATTTCCCTGTCCGCGGACGCACCCTGGCCCTGCTGGCGGTTCTTGTCCCTCTGCTGGCCCTTTTTGTCTACGTTGCAGCGCGCTCCGGGCCGCTGGCGCCGGTGAAGGTCACCGTGACCGAGGTGGAGCACAGGAGCATTTCCCCGGGCCTGTTCGGCATCGGCACGGTCGAAGCGCGCTTCACCTACCGGATCGGGCCGACATTTGCCGGCCGGCTCCAGCGCCTGGATGTCGACGTGGGAGCCCGGGTACAGGCCGGGGACATTCTCGGCGAAATGGATCCGGTGGACCTTGACGACCGGCTCCGGGCCCAGCAGGCTGCCCTGCTCCGGGCCGAGGCGCAGCTGGCCGAGGCCGAAGCGCGCCGGGACCATGCCAGGGTCCAGGAGCGGCGCTACGAAGAACTGTGGCTCGCCCGCTCCGCCAGCGAGGAAACCCATGCCACCAAGCGCCAGGAGCTCCAGATTGCCGAGGCGGGACTGAAGGCGGCGACCCAGGAGCTGGCGAGGATACGCGCCGAACTGGAAGCCCTGACCGCCCAGCGCGAGAACCTGCGGCTGATCGCCCCCGCCGACGGCCTGATCACCGCCCGGGAGATCGAGCCGGGGACCACGGTGGTGGCCGGCCAGACCGTAGTGGAGATGATCGATCCGGCAAGCGTGTGGATCAATGTCCGCTTTGACCAGATCCAGGCGGGCGGCCTGGCCGCCGACCTGCCGGCGCTCATCGTCCTGCGGTCGCAGGGCGGTGCTCCGCTCGCCGGGAGCGTTCTCCGGGTGGAGCCGCTGGCGGACGCCGTGACCGAGGAAACCCTGGCCAAGGTGGTCTTCGACCGGCTGCCGGATCCCCTGCCGCCGGTCGGTGAACTGGCCGAAGTCACGGTGGCCCTGCCGGCCCTGCCCGCTGCCCCCGTGATCAGCAATGCCGCCATTCACCGCATCGACGGCCGTCTCGGCGTATGGCTGGTGACGGACGGCGAACCGCGTTTCACCCCGGTCGATCCCGGCACTTCCGACCTGGCGGGGCAGGTGGTGATCCGGGCGGGTCTCGAACCGGGAGACCGGGTCGTGGCCTACAGCGAAAAGGCCCTGCATGCCCGCAGCCGCATCCATGTGGTGGGGCAGCTGACGGAGGCGCAGCCATGATCAGCCTCGCCGGACGCGACATCCTGCACGCCTGGGGCAAGTTCGTCTTCACCGGTTTCGGCCTGGGGCTGCTGATCGGCGTGACTCTGACCATGGCCGGCGTCTACCGCGGCATGGTGGACGACGCCAGGGTCCTTCTCGACAACAGCGGCGCCGACCTCTGGGTGGTGCAGAAAGACACCCTCGGCCCCTACGCCGAATCATCAAGCATCTACGACGACGTGTGGCGGAGCGTCCGCGCCATGCCCGGGGTGGCCCGGGCCGCCGGGGTAACCTATCTTACCATGCAGGTGCGCCTGGGCGACCGCGACGTCCGGGCGATGGTGACCGGCATTGCGGCCGGGCAGCCGGGAATTCCTGGCTGGCCGCCCTATCTCGTCGCCGGCCGCCAGATCACCCGCGGCCACTACGAGGCCGTGGCCGACATCGCCGCCGGCTTCAAGCTCGGCGACCGGATCAAGATCCGCCGCAACCACTATACCGTGGTCGGCCTGACCCGGCGGATGGTCTCCTCCAACGGCGACCCCATGGTGTTCATTCCCCTGAAGGACGCCCAGGAGGCCCAGTTCCTCAAAGACAACGACGCCGTCCTGCAGCAGCGCCGCCGCACCGCCGAAAATCCCGCCTTCAACCGGCCCGGCCAGCCCGGGGTGCTGGAGGCGGTGATCGACTCCCAGGGCAGCAACCCTTATGTCAACGCCGTCCTGGTGCAGGTCGACACGGGACACCGTCCCGACGAAGTGGCCGAGGCCATCCGTCAATGGAAACGGCTGACCGTCTACACCCGGGAGCAGATGGAAGGGATTCTGGTGGGCAAGCTGATCGCCACCTCGGCGAAGCAGATCGGCATGTTCCTGGTCATCCTGGCCGTGGTCAGCGCGGCCATCGTCGCCTTCATCATCTACACCCTGACTCTGGGCAAAATCCGTGAAATAGCGGTGCTGAAACTGATCGGCACCAGGAACCGGACCATCGCCGTGATGATCCTCCAGCAGGCGGTCGCCCTGGGGGCCATCGGCTTCGTGGTCGGCAAAATCACCGCCACCTTCGGCGCCCCCCTGTTCCCCAAGTACGTGCTGTTGGAGCCGATGGACTCGGCGGCCGGATTCATAGCCGTGGTGATCATCTGCGTCCTATCGAGCATCATCGCCATCCGCGCCGCCCTGAGGGTGGACCCGGCCGAGGCCATAGGAGGCTGACATGGACGGCAAGGGCATCCGCATCGAAAACCTGACCAAACGCTACGGCAGCGGGGACACCGCGGTTGACGCCCTCAAAAACGTCAACATGGGGGTGGTGCCGGGCGAGGTCGTCGGCCTCATCGGTCCCTCGGGTTCCGGCAAGAGCACTCTGCTCAAATGCCTGGGCGCGGTGATCGAGCCCACGGCCGGCCTCATGGTGCTGGGCGACGAGGTCATTTACGACGGCGGCTGGAGGGTCAGGGACATCCGCGCCCTGCGGCGGGACCGGATCGGCTTCGTCTTTCAGGCGCCCTATCTTATCCCCTTTCTCGACGTCACCGACAATGTCGCCCTGCCCGCCATGCTGGCCGGGAGAACGAATTCCGATGCCCGCCGGCGGGCGCGGGAGCTGCTGCAGTCCCTCGATGTAGACCACCGGGCCGCGGCCATGCCTTCCCAGCTCTCCGGCGGCGAGCAGCAGCGGGTGGCCATCGCCCGGGGCCTGGTCAATCACCCCCCGGTGATCCTGGCCGACGAACCCACCGCCCCGCTGGACAGCGAACGCGCCCTGGCGGTGATCCGGATCCTCAACGAGATGGCGCGCAAATTTGAGACCGCGGTCATCGTCGTCACCCACGACGAAAAGATCATCCCCACCTTCCGGCGCATCTACAACATCCGCGACGGGGTCACCTACGAGGAGCAGGGCGAAGGCCGCAGTTTCGACTAAGGAGGACCATATGCACACCGACGCCGATTCCACGACGCGGTCCGGCACCGCCGCAATCTGGGCGCCGCCGCCTACAACGAGGTGCTGACGGGCCGGGAAAAACCCTGCAGACCCGCCTCGAAGTGATCGACGCCCGGCCCGACCCCTGGTCAACACCCTGGCCCTGTATCTGGCCATGGGGGGGAGTGCTTGCCTGCGGCATGGAAGCGTCGTCGGCACGATGAGGCATCCGCCGTCTCCCAGGTTCTTCCGTGCCCGGATCCAGGTTTCCCATTTGACCACGATCCATGCGTTGGAGTACACTGGGATTGTTGTCATTCAACGGATGGAGCATGAGATGATCGGGAAAATACCCTCGATGCCGCCGGGGAAAGGGCCGGAAGCGCTCCTCGCAACCCCGGAAGGCCGACAGGGAAATCGGCAGCCACCGGCCGCCTGCGCCACCCTGCCCGCCTTTGTCTCGGCCCCGGGCCGCTGCATCTTGGTGAGCATGACATGAAACCATGCACCGCCGCGGCAGCCCTGGTCCTGGTGAGCATAATCGCCGCAGCCCGCGCCGGGGCGGTTGAGGAGGAGCCGCCCCGGGGGACCCTCAGCTTCGTCATCGAAAACGACCTGTTTTACGATATCGACCGCCACTACACCAACGGCGTGCGGCTCATCTGGGTTCCGGACCCGCGGACAGCAACGCCGGCGTGGGCCATGAAGCTGGCCCGCCTGGCCCCGTGGTTTCCGGAAGAAGGCCTGGTTCGCCACGGCTATGCCCTCGGCCAGAGCATGTTCACCCCGGAGGATATCACCATTGTTGACCCGCCCCTCCGGGACCGTCCCTATGCCGGCTGGCTGTACACCACCATCGGCCTGGGGCTGGAAACGGGCCGGCAACTCGACCAGTTCGCCCTGGCCGTCGGCATGGTGGGCCCGGCTTCCCTGGCCGAGCAGAGCCAGAAAATCGTCCACCGGACAATCAATTCGGACAAGCCGGAAGGCTGGGACACCCAGCTCAAAAACGAACCGGGGCTCGTCGCGACCTACCAGCGCAGCTGGCGGCAGTTCGCCGCCGCCGCCTTTTTCGGCAACGAGCTGGACCTCTCCCCCCATGCTGGTATTGTACTGGGCAACGTGTTCACCTATGCCAACGCCGGGTTGACCCTGCGCTACGGCGGACAGCTGCCCAACGACTACGGCCCGCCCCGCATTCAGCCCGGCCTGCCCGGCTCGGCGGACTTCTCGCCCCTGGCCGGTTTCGGCTGGTACCTGTTCGCCGGCGTTGACGTGCGGGCGGTGGCCCGCAACATCTTTCTCGACGGCAGCACCTTCCGCGACAGCCGCAGCGTGGACAGGGAAATCCTGGTCGGCGACCTGCAGTTCGGCATCGTCCTGGACTGGCCCGTCGTCCGTTTCAGCTACACCCACGTCTTTCGGACCAGCGAGTTCACCACCCAGCAAAACAACGACAATTTCGGCGCCATCAGCCTGTCGGTCAAATTCTGATCCCCTAATATTTCTTGACAACAGGTGTTGTTCATTTAAAACCTGAATCAATCATCATCTTTTGAATCAGTTCGCCATTTTATGCGGGAGGACAGCCAACCTTCCCGCGGAAAAAGTGAGAAGCGCAGGCAGAGGCGGAAAATGCCCGCCCCTGCCCGGGGGGATGCGGACAGAATTATGAATATTCTCTTCCGGGGCCCTGGCGGATTCCCGCCGCCGGGAAAACCCGGAGGGCTGTGGCGAAAAAGGCGTGGACGCGCCTGAAACCGTGGAAAATCAACGATGAAGACAGAAATCGGAAAGTGGCTGCTTCGCGGCCTGTTGGTACTTGTCCTTGGGGCAGCCGCCATTCTTGCCTGGCTCCAGTATGGGACCAGGAACGAGGCCGACAGCATCGCCGGCGGCAACGGGCGCATCGAGGCGGTGGAGTTCGACGTCACCGCCAGGCTGCCTGGGCGGATCACGGAAATCACGGTGCGCGAAGGTGATTTCGTCACCGCCGGCCAGGTGGCAGCTCGCATGGACACCGCCGCACTGGAGGCCCAACTGCGCCAGGCCGAGGCGCAGCTGCGTGAAGCGGAAAGCGGGGTCGTCACCGCCCGCAGCCAGGTGGTGCTGAGGGAGGCGGAAAAAACCGCGGCCCTGGCGCTGCTGGCCCAGCGCGAGACGGAACTCGACATCGCCCGCACCCGCCTGTCGCGCTCTTCGGTGCTGGCAAAACAAGGGGCCGCCTCCCAGCAGAAAGCAGACGACGACAGGGCCAGCGTCAAAGGGGCTGAAGCCGCCGTCAGCGCAGTGCATGCCCAGATCGCCGCCGCCGATGCGGCCATCGCCACCGCCCGTGCCCAGGTCACCGGAGCGGAATCGGCGATGGAAGCGGCAAAGGCCGCCATTGATCGCATCCGCGCCGATATTTCCGACTGCACGCTCATTGCACCACGGGACGGCCGCATCCAGTACCTCGTGGCCCGGGAGGGTGAAGTGGTGGGCGCAGGCGGCCGGGTACTGAACATGATCGACCTGGCCGATGTATATATGACGTTCTTCCTGCCCACGGCCCAGGCGGGCAGGATTGCCCTGGGCGGCGAGGTGCGGCTGGTGCTTGACGCCGCGCCCGGGTACGTGATCCCGGCAACAGTGTCCTTTGTCGCCGACGTCGCCCAGTTTACGCCCAAAACCGTGGAAACCGCGGAAGAAAGAGAAAAACTCATGTTCCGGGTCCGGGCCGCCATTCCGCCCGAACTGCTCAGAAAGCACATCCCGCGGGTCAAGACCGGGCTGCCGGGCATGGCCTATGTCCGGCTTGACCCGGCGGTTCCGTGGCCGGCCCACCTGCAGGTGAACGTGCCCCAATGAGCGGATCCGGATCGGCAACAGCGCCGCCGGTCGTCCGGCTGCGGGAGGTGAGCCTGCGCTACGGCACAGCAAAGGCCCTGGACCGCGTCAGCATGGACCTGCCGGCAGGCTGCATGGTCGGCGTCATCGGTCCCGACGGGGTGGGCAAGTCCAGCCTTTTTGCACTGATTGCCGGTTCCAGAAAAATCCAGTCCGGCCGGGTCGAGGTGCTGGGAGGCAGCATGGCCGACAAGCGCCATCGCCTGGGCCTTTATCCGCGGGTGGCCTACATGCCCCAGGGGCTCGGCCGGAATCTCTACCCGACCCTGTCGGTATTCGAAAACATTGATTTTTTCGCCCGCCTTTTCGGCCATGGCCGGCAGGAGCGTGAACGCCGCATCGGTGAACTGCTGCGGGCCACCGGCCTGGCTCCCTTTGCCGGCCGCCCCGCCGGCAAGCTCTCCGGCGGCATGAAACAGAAACTGGGCCTCTGCTGCGCCCTGATCCACGATCCCGAACTCCTGATCCTGGACGAACCGACCACCGGCGTCGATCCCCTGTCGCGCAGGCAGTTCTGGGAGCTGATCGACCGCATCCGGGCCAGACAGGCCGGAATGAGCGTGCTGGTCGCAACCGCCTACATGGAGGAGGCCGCGCGTTTCGACTGGCTGGTGGCCATGCATGGCGGACGGCTGCTTGACAGCGGCTCCCCGGAAGAACTTCTGAAACGGACCGGCGCCTCCTCCCTGGAAAAAGCGTTCATCGCCCTGCTGCCGCAATCGCAGCGCGAGGGCTACCGGCCGGTTGCCATTCCTCCCCGGGAAACGGAGGAAAACGGGGAGGCCGCCATCGAGGCCCACGACCTCACCATGCGCTTCGGCGATTTCACCGCCGTTGATCACGTCAGCTTCCGCATCGGCCGGGGGGAAATCTTCGGCTTCCTGGGCTCCAACGGCTGCGGCAAGACCACCACCATGAAAATGCTCACCGGCCTGCTGCAGGGCAGCGGGGGGCAGGCCCTGCTGTTCGGCCGGCCGGTGGATCCCCGCGATATCGACACCCGGCGGCGGGTCGGCTACATGACCCAGTCCTTTTCCCTGTACGGCGAGTTGACGGTGCGGCAGAACCTGGTGCTGCATGCCCGCCTGTATTCAATACCCGAACAGCGGATCCCCGGACGGGTGCGGGAAATGGCGGAACGCTTCGGCCTCGACGGGGTGATGGATTCCCTGCCCGACTCCCTGCCGCTGGGCCTCAAACAGCGGCTCTCCCTGGCGGTGGCCATGATCCACGGGCCGGAGATGCTGATTCTCGACGAGCCGACCTCGGGAGTGGACCCGGTGGCCCGCGACGAATTCTGGCGAATCATGCTGGACCTGGCGCGGCGGGAGGGGGTGACCATCTTTATTTCCACCCATTTCATGAACGAAGCCGAGCGTTGCGACCGGATCTCGCTTATGCATGCGGGCCGGGTGCTGGTCAGCGATGCACCGGCGTCCCTGATCAAAAAACGAGGGGTGCAAACCCTGGAGGAAGCCTTTATCAGCTACCTCGAGGAGGCAGCGAAGGAAGGTGAAGCGGAACGTGCGGAAGCGGCCGGGGAAGAGGCCCCTGTTCCCGCGCCGCCGCAAACGCAGGTCCCGACCCGGAAGCGGCGTTTTTTCAGCCTGCGCCGCCTGTCCAGCTATGCCCGGCGCGAGTCGATGGAACTGGGCCGCGACCCCCTTCGCCTGAGCCTGGCTCTGCTGGGCTGCGCCATCCTGATGTTCGTCATGGGCTACGGCATCAGCCTGGACGTGGAGGACCTTGCCTTTGCCGTACTCGACCGGGACCGGACCGGTCTCAGCCGCGACTACACCCTCAATCTCTCCGGATCGCGCTATTTCAGCGAGCGCCCCCCCATCCGCGACTACGCCGACCTGGACCGGCGGATGCGCGCCGGCGAGATCAGCCTGGCCCTTGAACTGCCGCCCGGATTCGCCCGGGACATCGACCGGGGCGCCCCGGTCAGCGTGGGCGCGTGGATCGACGGCGCCATGCCCACCCGGGCCGAAACGGTGCGGGGCTATGTCCAGGGAATGCACAATCACTGGCTGACCACCCGGGTGCGGCAGGAGCGGGGCACCGGGGCGGCCGGCGGCCCGGTCACCATCGAAACCCGTTTCCGCTACAATCCCGACGTAAAAAGTCTGAACGCCATGGTCCCGGCGGTGATTCCGCTCCTGCTGATGATGATTCCGGCCATACTGACCGCCCTTTCGGTGGTGCGGGAAAAGGAGCTGGGTTCCATCATCAACTTCTACGTCACCCCGGTTACCCGGCTGGAATTCCTGCTGGGCAAGCAGATTCCCTACGTGGTCCTGGGGATGATCAGCTTTCTGCTGCTGACGGGGATGGCCGTCTTCCTCTTCGGGGTTGAACTCAAGGGGAGCTTTTCCACCCTGTTTGCGGGAGCCCTGCTTTACGTGGCCGCCGCCACCGCCCTGGGGCTGGTGATCTCGACCTTCATGCGCAGCCAGATCGCCGCCCTGTTCGGCACGGCCCTGCTGACCATCCTGCCCGCGATCCAGTTCTCCGGATTGATCGATCCGGTCTCGTCCCTGGAGGGTTTCGGCGCCGTGATCGGCCGGATCTACCCGACCACCCATTTTCTCACCATCGCCAGAGGCACCTTTTCCAAGGCCCTTGGTTTTCAGGATCTTCAGGCCTCGTTCCTCCCCCTGCTCCTCGCCGTGCCCTTCCTGATCGGCCTGGGGAGTGCGCTGCTCCGGAAACAGGACCGCTGACCATGCGCGCCGCCAACGTCTTCCATTTCGGCATCAAGGAGCTGCGCAGTCTGCTGCGCGACCCGATCATGCTGGTCCTGATCGTCTATGCCTTCACCTTCGCCATCTACACCGCCGCCACGGTCATGCCGGAAACCCTGCACAAAGCGGCCATCGCCATTGTCGACGAGGACCGCTCCCAACTCTCCGCCCGGATCAGGGACGCCTTTTATCCGCCCTATTTCCTGCCGCCGGTCCTGATCAGCCGGGCCGAGATGGATGCCCGGATGGACGCCGGCCTGGACACCTTTGCCCTCGACATCCCTCCCAATTTCCAGCGTGACGTTCTGGCCGGACGCAGCCCGGCCGTGCAGCTCAACATCGATGCCACCCGGACGAGCCAGGCCTTCACCGGCAGCGGCTACATCCATGCCATCATCAGCAGCGAAATCGCCGCCTTTCTTGAAGGACTCCGCACCAACCCCGTCCCCGCGGTGGACCTGTCCCTGCGGGTCCGTTTCAACCCGGAGCTGAACAAAAGCTGGTTCGGCGGAGTCATGAAGATCATCGACAACGTCACCATGCTCTCCATCATCCTCACTGGCGCCGCCCTAATCCGGGAGCGGGAGCACGGAACGGTGGAGCACCTGCTGGTGATGCCCGTGACTCCTTTCGAGATCATGGCCGGCAAGGTGTGGGCCATGGCCCTGGTGGTCCTGGCGGCCTCGGCCTGCTCCCTGCTCCTGGTCGTCCAGGGTCTGCTGAGGGTGCCCATCGAAGGCTCCGTCCCCCTGTTCCTGGCCGGCACGGCGATCCACCTCTTCGCCGCCACCTCCCTGGGGATCTTCCTCGGCACCGTGGCCCGATCCATGCCGCAGTTCGGCCTCCTCCTGATGCTGGTCCTGATGCCCCTGCAGATCCTTTCCGGCGGCACCACGCCCCGTGAGAGCATGCCGGATCTCATCCAACTCGTCATGCTGGCGGCACCCAACACCCATTTCGTCATGCTCGCCCAGGCCATCCTCTATCGCGGCGCCGGCTTCACCGTGGTCTGGCCGCAGTTCATGAGCCTGGCCCTGATCGGCTCTATCCTGTTCATTTTCTCCCTGGCCCGTTTCCGGAAAACCCTGGCAGCCATGGCCTGAATCCAGCCCGATGGAGAAGACCGGATCGCAATGGTGCTCATCTTTTCCAGGTTCAGGCCCAGGGGCCGGACACGGTGATCGAGCCGGCGACCGGCTGCATGCGTCCGGCGCGGACAGCATGCAGGATGACGCTGGCGGGACACCCTCATGATACCGTACGGTAACAAACCCCCGGCAATTATATTACCCATCCGTAACATTTCCTGACGGTTGAAAACCCCGGGACAATCCCTTGTCGGCGCCCCCTTTCCGCCGACACTTTTTTCCCCGCAAAATATGAAGTGATATCGAACCGTTTCCTTGCTGACGGGGTGCTGACCGGTACCGCATTTGACCCTGGCACTGTTGTTGCTATACAATAGAACAAAGCTGATCAAACCGATTCACCGAACGGCCGGCAAGTGACCCGGCCCTTCACAGGACGCACCCCGATGAACCTCACTTCGTACCTGGCCAACAAATGTCTGGCCTTCCTGCTGGACAGCGGCCCCGGCCGTTCCCGGCCGAGGCCGCTGCAGCCCATGCGACCCCCCTGGTCGGCGAAAAGCGCGGACTTCGCTTCGCTCTGCGACGGCTGCGGCCTGTGCATCATTGCCTGTCCGGAAAAAATCCTGGCCGGAGACGACAAGGGGCGCCCCCGGGTCGACTTTGCCGCCGGCTCGTGCACCTTCTGCGGCGCCTGCGCCCAAAGCTGCCACACAGGGGCGCTCTCGCCCGAACCGGCAGCCGCACCGTGGGCTGTGAAGGCCTTCGTTTCGCCCGGCTGCCTGGCCCGCAACAATGTCCTCTGCAGGACCTGCGCCGAGCACTGCAGTGGAGGCGCGATCATTTTTGCCAACACAACAACCGCGGTCCCCGCCCCGGTAATCCTGTCCGGCAGATGCACCGGCTGCGGCGCCTGTTTCGCACCCTGCCCGGCCGGGGCCATCGTCATGCGGCCGGGGACGCAACCAACTGAGGTGAGCGGATGAACATATCCGGCATCGTTGTCCACGCCCGGCCCGGCGATTCAGCCGGCCTGGCCGATACATTGCAGCGGATGCCCGGCGTTGATGTGCACACGGTCACCGATGACGGCCGGATCGTCATCACCGTGGAAGATACGCCGGAAAACGAACCGCCCGAAACCCTGATGAACGTCCAGAATCTGCCCGGCGTGCTGAGCGCCGCCATGGTCTACAACTACTGCGACGAGTGATCGATACCCAACCGAGGAAAGGAGGGAAGCAATGAAACTGAACAGGCGCGAGTTTATCAAGGCCAATGCCGCCGCAGCCGCCGCCGCGGTCGTCGGCGCCCACCTTCCGGCCGCCCAGGCATACGCAAAGGGACAGGACTCAATCCGCTGGGACAAGGCCCCCTGCCGCTTCTGCGGCGTCGGCTGCAGCGTCCTGGTCGGCACCAGGGACGGCCGGGTGGTCGCCACCCAGGGCGACCCGGATGCTCCGGTGAACAGGGGCCTGAACTGCATCAAGGGATACTTCCTGGCCAAGATCATGTACGGCAAGGACCGGGTCACCACCCCCCTGCTGCGCAAAAAAGACGGCAAGTATGACAAGAACGGGGAATTCGCCCCGGTCTCCTGGGACGAAGCCTTCACGGTCATGGCGGAGAAATACAAGGAGGCCATCCGCACCGGCGGCCCCACCACCGTCGGCATGTTCGGCTCCGGCCAGTGGACCGTGTGGGAAGGGTATGCGGCCGCCAAACTGTACAAGGCCGGATTCCGCTCCAACAATATCGATCCCAACGCCCGGCACTGCATGGCCTCCGCCGTGGCGGCCTTCATGCGGACCTTCGGCATCGACGAGCCCATGGGCTGCTACGACGACCTCGAGCATGCCGACGCCTTTGTCCTGTGGGGCGCCAACATGGCCGAAGCCCACCCCATCCTCTGGTCGCGCCTGACCAACCGCCGCCTGACGGCAAACCATGTCAAGGTGGCCGTGCTCTCCACCTTCACCAACCGCTGTTTCGAACTCGCCGACCTGGGCATGATCTTCAAGCCCCACACCGACCTGGTCCTCCTCAACTACATTGCCAATCACATCATCCAGGCGGGCAAGGTCAACGAGGAGTTCGTCAGGCAGCACGTCAACTTCCGCATCGGCAACACCGACATCGGCTACGGCCTGCGCCCCGACAATCCGCTGGAAGTCCAGGCCAAGAACGCCAAGACGCCCGACGACCAGGGCGGTTCCCGCGAAGCCGCCTTTGAGGAGTACGCCCGGTTCGTTTCCGAATACACCCTGGACAAGGCCCATGAAATGTCCGGCGTCCCCAAAAAGGACCTGGAAGCCCTGGCCGAAATCTACGCGGACCCGAAAACCAAGGTGGTCTCCTACTGGACCATGGGGTTCAACCAGCACACCCGCGGCACCTGGGTCAACAACCTGGTGTACAACGTCCACCTGCTGACCGGCAAGATCTCGGAGCCGGGCAACGGACCCTTCTCCCTGACCGGCCAGCCGTCGGCCTGCGGCACGGCCCGCGAGGTGGGCACCTTCGCCCACCGGCTGCCGGCCGACATGGTGGTCAACAACAAGGAGCACCGGGACAGGACGGAAAAAATCTGGCAGGTGCCCGAAGGGACCATCCCGGACAAGCCGGGCTACCATGCCGTGCTGCAGAACCGGATGCTGAAGGACGGCAAGCTCAACGTCTACTGGGTCATGTGCAACAACAACATGCAGGCCGGACCCAATGTCAACGGGGAAATGTATCCCGGCTACCGGAATCCGAAAAACTTCATCATCGTCTCCGACCCTTATCCGACGGTCACCGCCATGGCCGCCGACCTCATCCTGCCGACGGCGATGTGGGTGGAAAAGGAAGGCGCCTACGGCAACGCCGAGCGCCGTACCCAGTTCTTCCGCCAGCAGATCAAGGCCCCGGGTGAGTCGCGGAGCGATCTCTGGCAGCTGGTGGAATTCTCCAAATACTTCAAGACGGACGAGGTCTGGCCGGCGGAGCTGCTCGACAGCAACCCCGCCTACAGGGGCAAGACCCTCTTTGACGTGCTCTTTGCCAACGACCGGATCAACAAATTCCCGTTGACCGACCTGCAGAAGGGCTACGACAACGATGAATCGACCCATTTCGGCTTCTACCTGCAGAAAGGCATCTACGAGGAATATGCCTCGTTCGGCCGCGGCAAGGCCCATGACCTTGCCCCCTTTGACATGTACCACCAGTCCCGCGGCCTGCGCTGGCCCATCGTGGACGGCAAGGAAACCCTGTGGCGGTTCCGGGAAGGATACGACCCCTACGTCAAGCAGGGGGAAGGGATCCGCTTCTACGGTAAACCGGACGGCCGGGCCGTCATTTTCGCGCTGCCCTACGAGCCGCCGGCCGAATCGCCGGACCGGGAATACGACCTGTGGCTGTGCACCGGCCGGATACTGGAGCACTGGCACTCCGGCTCCATGACCACGAGGGTGCCGGAGTTGTACCGGGCCGTGCCCGATGCAGTGGTCTTCATGCATCCCGATGACGCGAAAAAGCGGGGCCTGCAGCGCGGCCAGATGGCCAGAATCGCCTCCCGCCGCGGCGAGATAACCTGCCCGGTGGAAACCATGGGCCGCAACAAAATGCCGGAGGGCATGGTGTTCATCCCCTTCTTTGACGCGGGCCGTCTGGTCAACAAGCTGACCCTTGACGCCACCTGCCCGATCTCCAAGGAAACGGACTTCAAAAAATGCGCGGTCAGGGTCAGCAAGGCATGAACACCGGGCAGGCCGAAACCGGAACGTAAAATAACGGGATACAGTGAACGGACAACACAATACCAGCGGCGGCGGCCAACCAAAGGAACCGGCCCGGCGGCGGTTTCTCGCCGAAACCCTGAGCGCCGCCGCCGGCGCCCTGGTGCTGGCGGCAAGCCTCGGGCTGTACCAGCGATCCGCCGGGGCCCTGCCGGCTTACGCCTGCCGGCCGCCGGGGGCTCTGCCCGAGAAGCAGTTCCTCGGCGCCTGTCTGCGCTGCGGCCAGTGCGTCCGCGGCTGCCCCTATGATGTCCTGCACCTGGCCGCACCGGGGGGGGAAATCCCCACCGGCACCCCCTATTTCGTTGCCCGGGAAAACCCCTGCCGGATGTGCGAGGACATCCCCTGCCTGAAAGCCTGCCCGTCCGGCGCCCTGAACAGGAGCCTGGCGACGGTTTACGAGTCAAGGATGGGACTGGCTGTCCTCCTGGATCACGAAAACTGCCTCAACCATCTCGGACTGCGCTGCGATGTCTGCTACCGTGCCTGCCCGCTCATTGACCAGGCCATCACCCTCGAGGTCCAGGTCAACCGGCGCAGCGGCGTCCACACCCTGTTCATCCCCACGGTCCATTCCGACCACTGCACCGGCTGCGGCATGTGCGAACACGCCTGCGTGCTGGACAACGCAGCCATCAAGGTGCTGCCCCTCAGCCAGGCCCGGGGCGAACTGGGCAAGCACTACCGTCTCGGCTGGGAGGAACAGGAAAAGGCCGGCGGCTCCCTTATCCCCGAACAGTTGAAACTTCCTGTCCGGCGGCCGGAGGAACTGCCATGACGGCCCGCATACCCGGCAGGGAGGCAATCCGGAAGAAAGGCATGGTGCGGGCCGCCAAGTGGCTGGCGCTCCGGCGCATATCGCAGCTGGCCATTCTCCTGCTGTTCCTGCTCGGGCCGTTGGCCGGCGTCTGGATCGTCAGGGGCAGCTTCTCCGCCAGCATGACCCTTGATGTTCTGCCCCTCACCGATCCGCTGACCGCCCTGCAGTCCCTGCTGGCCGGCCATACCCTCGGCGCCACCGCCCTGATCGGCGCTCTGATTGTCGCGGTCTTCTACCTGCTCGTCGGCGGGCGGGCCTACTGCAGCTGGGCCTGTCCGGTCAACCTGGTGACCGACGCCGCCGCCTGGCTGGGCCGGCGTCTGGATCTGAAAAAAAGCATCGGCTTCAACAATACGGTCCGCTACTGGCTGCTCGGCTTCATTCTGCTGCTGGCACCCCTGACCGGCGCCGTTGTCTGGGAATGGGTCAACCCGGTGACCATCCTGCAGCGCGGCCTGCTGTTCGGCATCGGCCTGGGCTGGGCAGTGGTGGCGGCCATCTTCCTCTTTGACCTGCTGGTCGTCCGCCGCGGCTGGTGCGGACACCTGTGCCCGGTCGGCGCCCTCTACAGCCTGCCGGGGTTCCTGTCTCTCCTGCGGGTCAGGGCCGCCCGCCGCGAGCAGTGCACGGACTGCATGGACTGCTACAGCGTCTGTCCCGAACCGCAGGTCATCCGCCCGGCCCTCAAGGGAGAGGCCAGCGGCTCCCCGGTCATATTATCCGGCAACTGCACAAACTGCGGGCGATGCATCGACATCTGCCCCGAGAATGTCTTTCAATTTTCGCAACGATTCTAAGGAGGGAACGGTATGAAGAAAATAGTATGGGCTCTCTTTCTGCTGCTCTGTGCCGCCAGCTTTGCCGCCGCCGCTTGGGCTTCAACGGATACAGCCGCCAAGGGAAAAGCGGAACTGCCCTCCGGGACAGCGCCGGCTGCGGGGCTGGACTGGAAGGACGAACAATCGGCCATTCCCAGGACCTTTGTCCATCAGCCGCCCCTGATCCCCCATGCGATTCATGAATACGAGACAACGACCTCGCGCAACGACTGCCTCGATTGTCATCGAACCGGTGATGACGCCCAGGCTGCTCCGCCCCACGAAAGCCATTACCTGGACCGGGACGGGAAAGCCGGGGAAACGGTCGCGGCCCAGTGGTATTTCTGCACCCAGTGCCATGTGGGACAGGTCGACGCCAAGCCGCTGATCGAGAACACATTTCAGGGCAAATAAAACCTCTCCCTGCCCGCATTCCAGGGCGCAGGGCGTTGCCGGCCGGAGAAGCTGAACGGAGCTGCCACCGGCCCGGGGGCTGTTATTCCGGCGGACTTTCCTCCTCCCCCGGGTCATCCTGCCCCCGGGCCGGCTGGACATTGAACTCCCGGATGAAAATTTCCCACACCGCCACAAACACCACTGCGGTCAAGGGGCCGAGCACGAAGCCGTTCATGCCGAACAGCACGAAGCCGCCGAGGGTCGAGAGCAGAACGAGGTAATCGGGCAGCTTGGTGTCGCGCCCGACGAGGAGGGGGCGAAGGATATTGTCGGCCAGGCCGATGACCCCCGCGCCGAACACAACCAGAATCACCCCCTGCACCACTTGGCCGACGGCAAACAGGTAGACGGCCACCGGACCCCAGATCAGGCCGGCCCCGACGACGGGGATCAGCGAAAGCAGGGTCATGATCACCCCCCAGAGCACGGCGCCCTGGATGCCCAGCAGCCAGAAGATGATGCCGCCCAGCGCTCCCTGGACCATGGCGACCACCAGATTGCCCTTGACCGTGGCGCGGGTCACTTCGGCGAGTTTGTCGAAAAGCAGTTGCTCCCGCTCATCCCCCAGCGGCAGGGCGCGGACCAGCAGCCTGACCAGGCCGGGTCCGTCGCGCAGCATGAAAAACGCCACGTAGAGCATCAGGGCGAGGCTGATCAGGAACTGCATGGTGCTCTGGCCGAACTGCGCGGCATTCTGCGCGATGTAGCGGCTGACCGTGATGGCCGCCCCGGATAGCTCCGCCTTGACCTTGTCGATGTCCACGTTGAAGCGGTCCAGGAAGTCCTGGACCACCGGGAAGGACTGTTTGATCGGGTCGATGAAGTCTCCGGGGTCGAGTGCCCCGCTCTGCAGGCGCTGATAGAGGGCCGCGCCCTCCCGGACAAACGAACCGACCACGAACAGCGTCGGGACAATGCCGATGAGCAGGCAGGCGGCAAGCGTCGTCAGGGCCGCCAGGCTGGGGCTTCCCCAGAGCCTGCTCAGGCGGGAATGCAGCGGGTAGAACAGCAGGGCGATGACGCAGGCCCAGAAAATTGAGCCGAAAAACGGTTTGAGCAGGTAGAGGAACAGCAGCGACACCAGGGCGAGGATGAAAAGAAAGGAGCGCTGCTCCAGTCTTGCATGGTCATCCCGCCCCCGGTGCACATACTGCGAACCATCCGCCGGTTCAACCGGCCGGCCGGGGAGTGTCCCCTTCTCCTTGTCATTCGCCATTGGTCCCCTCTCCTCCTGATTCCCGACCCGTTCACCACATCCTGTGCCAGGCAAACGGCAACCGCCTGATATGGTTCAGCAGGAGTTTACCCCCCGATACCCTTCATGTAAATGAACATAACCGGAAACAGCAGCCTGGCGGCAACCTTCTGCGGGACCGGCAGCCTCCGGCTACAGGATTTCCCTGACCGCCGCCACCAGCTTCTCCTCGTCGGGGATATAAAAGCGCTCCAGGGGCGGGCTGGCCGGCACCGGGATATCCGGGCCGGTCACGCGCCGCAGCGGGGCTTTCAGGGCGGCAAAGGCCTCTTCCATCACCACCGCCGCCACCTCTCCTCCAAAACCCCCGGTGCGCGTGGCCTCATGCAGCACGACCAGACGGCCGGTCTTGCGCACCGAGGCCAGGATGGTCTCCTTGTCCAGCGGCGACAGGGTCCGCAGATCGACGATTTCCAGTTCAATGCCCTCCCCGGCCAGTTGCTCGGCCGCCTTTTCGGCCACCTGCAGCATCTTGGACCAGGTCACAACGGTGACATCGCCGCCTGCCCGCTTGACATCGGCCCTGCCGATGGGGATCAGGTACTCCTCCTCCGGCACCGGTCCCGGCGCGAAATACAGCTTCATGTCTTCGATGAAAATCACCGGGTTGGGATCCCGGACGGCAGACTTGAGAAGTCCCTTGGCATCGGCCGGGGTGGAGGGCATGACCACCTTCAGGCCCGGGCAGTGGGCAACCCAGGCCTCCAGGTTGTGGGAGTGCTGGCACCCGGCGCCGAAACCGGCGCCGGACTTCATCCGCACCACCAGGGGAAAAGAGGACTTGCCGCCGGACAGGTAGCGCAACTTGGCGGCATGATTGACAATCATGTCCGAGGCGAGGGTGAAAAAGGGGTTGAACATGATCTCGATCACCGGCTTGAGACCGGCCTCGGCCGCCCCCACCGCCAGACCGGCGATGGCAGCCTCCGAAACCGGCGTGTCCCTGACCCGGCCCGGGCCGAACGCCTCCAGAAGCCCGGAGGTGGGGAGCATCGGACTGTCATGAATACTCACACCGACGCCTTCGCCGGCAAGAAAGACATCGGGGTCCCGGGTCATCTCTTCCCGCAGGGCCTGGTTCAATGCCTGCCCCATCCCTAAATGCTGCATGGTCCTGCTCCTTTCATTCGCAAATCTTTTCCTCCGCCTTCAGGCAAAAACATCCTCCAGGGCCTCATGGGGCTCGGGATAGGGGCTCTCTTCCGCAAAGCGGATGGCCTCCCGAACCGTCTCACCGATTTCGCTCTCCATTGCCTGCAGTTCGTCCGCGCTGATGAGCCCCTCGGCGAGCATATCGCCGCGCAGTTTCGGGATGGGACACATGGCCTGCCATCGCTCGATCTCTTCCCTGGGCTGGTAGAGCTGCAGGTCGCTTTCGCCATGGCCCCGCCAGCGATAGGTCTTGTATTCAATGAGCGTCGGCCCCTTGCCGGCCAGGGCGCGCTCCCTGGCGTCCACTGCCGACATGTACACCGCCAGGGCGTCATTGCCGTCCACCACCACCCCCGGCATGGCGTAGCCGGCCGCCCGGTCGGCGATGTTCTCCGCCCTGGTATGCTGTTCATAGCTCTGGGCCCCGGCGTACAGATTGTTTTCGCACACAAAGATCACCGGCAGTTCCCAGACGCTTGCAAGATTCAAGGCCTCGTGAAAGGAGCCCTCGTTGGCCGCGCCGTCCCCGATAAAACAGACGGTGACGCATTTCTCCCCCCGGTACTGCTGGGCAAAGGCCCTGCCCACGGCAATGGGCGGCCCCCCTCCGACCACGGTCGTCGTGCACGGGGCGTTGATCTCAGGCACCGCCAGATGCAGCGTGCCGCTTTTGCCTTTATTGCAGCCGGTCCGCTTGCCGAAGATTTCCGCCATCAGCGCTTTCGGGTCCGCCCCCTTGGCCAGCAGGTGTGCGTGGCTGCGGTGATTGGTGAAGATCACGTCCTCCAGCTGCAGGGCGGCGCACACTCCCGCGCCCACCGCCTCCTGTCCTGTGCACAGGATCATCATGCCGTGGATCTTGCCCTCGATTTTGCACAGTTCCGTCAGCGCTTCCTCGAACCTGCGGGACAGCAGCAGCGCCCGGAGCATTTCCAGCTTCTTTTCCCTGGATATCTGCATCGGTCCTCCTTTTTGCCGGCAACGGACTTTTCAACAATGCCGCCGGGATGTCCGACCAGCTTCCTGGCGGAACACCCTGCTCATAATTCCTATTTTACGGTTTATTGACCTTTCTCCAACATGTTTTTTTCAATTATCCTGTTTTTGTCGCGCATCCCCTCCAGTTCCGCGCCGTCGACCTTCCGGCGGGCCGATGATGCCGGAAAAGCATGATCCCCTGAAAACTGCGGATCGTCACCGGCGGGAAATCAAGTGACTTTTTCCATGGCATTGCGCCGCGGGGCAAAACGATAAAACCGGTAAAAGGAACTTGTTTTTTTGCGGAAAAATAAAATATAATTTTTACATGAAATAATAATTTCGGATGCGGCCTGTCGAGTACTGAAAAATCCAATTTTACCCCATCCCAAATCAAAACAATGCAGGGAGGGCCTATGAAAAAAGTGCTTACTCCTCTTGTCTGGGTAGTGGTGGGTATTGTCGCGGGGTTTCCGCTCTTCAGCCTCACCTATTACACCATGGTCCGCACATCCACCCCTCTCTTCTGCGCAACATGTCATGAAATCCAGCCTGCTTACGATGCCTGGAAAACCTCGTCCCATGTGAATAACGGACAGGGCTTTGTGGCTGACTGCATGGACTGTCATCTGCCGCCGCCGCACGAGACCTTCAATTTTTTTTATGCCAAGACTCTGCACGGTCTCAAGGATATTTACGTTCATTTTCGGCAAGGGGCGGAGGCCTACGACAGGAGTGTCAACCGGGAGAAAGCCTATGCGTCGATGCACAATTCCCAGTGCCAGAAATGCCACCGCAACATTCTTTACATGCCCTACAATCGGGGAGCCATGCTGGCCCACCGGACAGTTATGTACCCGCGGCCCGGCTACGAGAAAAAATGTGTTGACTGCCACCGTAATCTGGTCCACGTGGACCGGCCGGCTTACAACTACAGGAAAGACTACGGTTCATACCGGGCGACACGAATATGAATACGGTTAACGGAAGCTCAATTTTGTCATAAATTGAACTGATGGGGGGAGCAAATTATGAAAAAATCCGGATTTCCATTCTTTCTTTTGAGCGTGATTCCCCTGGCAATATGCTGCGTTGCGGCAGCACACGCGCAGAATTACCCCAAGGCGAAGGAGTTCAGAATAGAGCGGAGTCTGGCGCCCCAGGCAATAGCATGCCTTGAATGCCACAAGCAGCAGAACCCGGGCCTGTTTGCGGACTGGTCGCACAGCCGTCATGCCTCAGCCGGCATCACCTGCCTGGACTGCCATCAGGCCGAAGAGCATGATCCGGACGTCAGCGTCGAACACTACACGCAGTACCAGCGCACCGACTCTCCCTACGGAACCCAGGAATATAAAATTCCGGTTTCCGCCGTGGTGACGCCCAAGGACTGCTCCCGTTGCCATCCCGATGAGGTCACCCAGTACAGCCGCAGCAAGCATGCCAATACCATGGAAATCATGTGGAAGATCGATCCCTGGCTCAACAATGGCATGAACTCCGATATCGAGAGGAAAACAGGGTGCTACCACTGCCACGGAACCGTCCTGAAGACCAAGGACGGCAAGCTTGACCCCATGACCTGGCCCAATGTCGGGGTCGGCCGGGTGAATATGGATGGCAGCCTCGGCAGCTGCACCAGCTGCCATACACGGCACCGCTTCTCCGTCATGGAAGCCAGAAAGCCGGAAGCCTGCGGTCAATGCCATCTTGGGCCGGACCATCCGCAGATTGAAATCTACATGGAATCCAAGCACGGCGACATCTATACGGCCTTCGGCGATGAGTACAACTGGAACTCGGCGCCGGGGACCTGGACGCCGGGGGTCGATTTCCGGGGACCGACCTGCGCCTCGTGCCATATGTCGGGGGCCGGTACGGTTCTGACTTCCCACGATGTCACCGAGCGGCTTTCCTGGGAGACACAGGCGCCCCTCACTGTCAGGCCTTCCGATTTCGCGGCCTTCCCGGCCAAAACCGATTGGGAGGTGGAACGCGGCAAAATGAAGGAAATCTGTCTCCAGTGCCACGGCAACGCCTGGGTCGAGGACTTTGATGTGAACTTCGACCAGGCGGTGGAAAATTACAACGAGATATACTTCAAGCCGGCAAAAGCAATGCTGGACAGCCTTTACGAGAAAGGACTGCTGGACAAGAGCAGGTTCTTCGATGAAGACCTGGAAGTGGAATACTATGAATTATGGCATCATGAAGGCCGCCGCGCGCGGATGGGCGTCATGATGATGGCGCCCGATTATGCCTGGTGGCACGGGTTCTACGAATGCAAAAAGCGCTTCAATACCTTCATGAAGGAAGCCGAGCACCTGCTGGCCACCGGTGAAAAGGCGCATAGATATGAAGATTACCCCGGAGCGACGGGCGTTACCACGAAACCGGAGGAAATATTCGGCAATAAATGAGGCTGCGAATTCCTCCGGGATAAACCTGTTCACAGTACGGAAGGGGACGGAATAAACCGTCCCCTTCCGTATCTCCTCCTGTGCGTTGCGGCTTGCGAGAAAGGGGTGGACCCTGGAAACCGACCAACATCGGTCCGCCTGCCTTCAGGCTGGGATAGGCATTGTTACTTGTCCGCTTCCATCAATGAACACCAGGTGTGCCGCTCCAGAAAGCTTCCCGGCACGTTGGCCTCCATTTCGAGAAACATCTCCGTGGGCACGGCGAATGAGAGGTATTCCGAGCCGAGAAGATTGCGGACATACTTGCGGGCCGAGATGTCCGTCAGCCCCACCACGGCCCTGGGCTGTGCCGACCTGCCCTCCCGATAGGGAAGGATGCCCACGGTCTGGCAGCCGGCGGCCCAGGGGATGATCACGTTTTCCATCCCTTCCCTCCCGTAATTGGCAAGGATGACCAGGGCCGACAGCTGGTCCGGATTGGCAAGGAAAACCACTGTCTCCGGCGTTTCGGCCTCAAGATCAACTTCCCCCAGCGGTTTGAACAGCACATAGGTTGATTTGATTTCCGTTATCGGCAGTTCTTCCACCCACTGGTTCACCAGCTCCGGTGTTTTCGTGTAGCCTTCCCCTTGCAGAAAATTGTCCATGAACTCTTTGCCTGCGGCCCCTTCAAGGCCCCGGGCCACCTCTTTTCCCTTTTCCCATCCCTTGTTGCCGGATGACAGAAAGCGGGCAAAGCACTCCACTCCGCCCGGGAAACGGAGATAGGCGTTGCCGAAGCCAAGCCCGACGCCCCCGCCCCAGCAGCCGTAGGTCTCCGCATCGAAGGCCGCGGTTCTGCCTTTTGCCGCATTGGCAAACATGAACATCACACAGCCCCACCTGCCTTTCTTGAACTGCAGGGCATTTTCCGGCTTGTCATCCCCCAGGACAACGGCAACCGGGTTGTACCTGAGCCCGAGGGCTGTGGCGATTCTCGATTCCATAAGCGCACCTCTTTCCGATTTTCAGCTTGGACAACAGCAGTATTTTTGTGCGGGCAAGCGGCAAGCCGTCCGGCCCGGCCGCTCCGAACCAGCCTCCATGCCCAGGCCGTTCATGCGCCTGCTCCAATGCAGCCGGACAAGCTTTTGATGAAACGTTGTCATGGTTCCCATTGTACGGTTTATGGCCTTTGTTCAACAGTTTTTTACGATTTTTCTGTTCTTCCCGCACCCCGGCGGTTCAGTGTCCAAAAAACAGCGGTATTGTTGCGGGCAGCCATGTTCCTGCTTCTTCTCATTCCCGGAGAAAAAAAAAGAAGATAATATACCGGGAATTGGTTTATTTATCAGAGAAGATTGGCGCTGTATGCACGGAAATTAGAGCCTGCCGCGGCGCAGGACCAAATCCGCGGTTCCTAAAACAAGGAGAGGCAAAATGGCGGACTATGATTACGATATCGGCATCATCGGCGGCGGAGCGGCCGGGCTCACTGTCGCGTCCGGGGCGGCCCAGCTTGGCGCCAAAACCCTGCTGGTCGAAAAGGAAGAGGCCCTGGGCGGCGACTGTCTCCATTACGGCTGCGTGCCGAGCAAAACCCTGATCAGGACGGCCCATGTCTATCATCTCATGAAAAACGGGCAGAAATTCGGACTGCCGGCCATTTCTCCGCCTGCCGTTGATTTCAGGGAGGTCGCGGCCCGGATCAGGTCCGTGATCAGTGTTATCCAGCAACACGACTCGGTGGAACGGTTCTGCAAACTCGGGGCAAAGGTCGAGTTCGGAAGCCCCGAATTCCTTGACGAACATGTGGTCTCCCTCGCCGGCAGGTCCGTTTCCGCCCGCGCCTGGGTGATCGCCACCGGATCGTCGGCGGCGGTGCCGCCCCTCGAAGGTCTCGACAAAACATCCTATCTGACCAATCGTGACCTCTTCTCCCTTGACAGGCTGCCCGCTTCGATGATCGTGATCGGCGCCGGTCCCATCGCCGCCGAAATGGCCCAGGCCTTCTGCCGGCTCGGCACCAGGGTTACGGTGATCCAGCGCAGCGGCCAGATCCTCAGCAGGGAAGACAAGGACATGGCGGACCTCGTCCAGCAGGAGCTGGAAAAAGAAGGCGTGGTCTTTCAGATGAACGCCGCGGTGGTCCGGGTCAACGATTCGGGCCGCGAACGTGAAGTGGTGATAAGAGATGCGGCAGGCCGGACCCGGACCCTCAGGGCCGAAACCCTGCTGGCGGCGCTTGGCCGTTCGCCCAACATCGAAGGTCTGGGGCTCGAAAAAATCGACATTCCCTTTGATCACCGGGGCATCAAGGTCGACAATCGACTCCGGACCAGCCACAAGCATATCTACGCGGCCGGCGATGTGAACGGCGGTCACCAGTTCACGCATGTGGCCGGCTATGAAGGGGGAGTGGTGTTAAGCAACGCCGTTTTCCATCTGCCCAGGAAAACCGATTACACCTATGTGCCCTGGTGCACCTATACCCATCCCGAACTGGCCAGCATCGGCATGAACGAGAAGCGCGCCCGGGAGGCCGGCATCGACTACACTGTCTTCACCGAAGAGTTCAGCGGCAATGACCGGGCCCTGGCCGAAGGCGAGAGCACCGGCCGGCTCAAACTGCTGCTGGACAAAAAGGAAAAACCCCTGGGCATCCAGATTCTGGGCCCCGAGGCCGGCAATCTCCTGAGCGAATGGGTGGCGATTATGAACGGCGGGATCGGGTTGTCGAAAATCGCCTCGGCCATTCACCCCTATCCCACCCTCGGCGAGATCAACAAAAAAGTGGCGGGATCGGTTTTTGCCCCGAAGATTTTTTCCAGTACGGTCAAGAAGGGCCTGAAGTTTTTCTTCAGCCTCAAAGGACGCGCCTGTACCTGCGGGGAGGATGCGGACTGCGGGGAGGAAGGGAAATGAAGGAGAAGGAGCGCCTCGAAGCGCAGCGGCACCGAACCAAAGACTGGCGGCTCTGGGGGCCGTATCTGAGCGAGCGGGCGTGGGGCACGGTTCTGGAGGAGACCACGGCGCCGACGGCGAGGCCTGGGACTATTTTGCCCATGCCCAGGCCCGGTCGCGGCGCATCAGACAGACCGGACCGGCCTGGCGGCAAATCTCATTAAGCGGCGCTATGCATTGGCTGCCGAAAAGAAGGGGAAGCAAAGGTGAGGCGGAAAGGCATCCACCCATTTCGGCAGTAACAAGGAGGACTCAATTTCATCTTCCGGCTGAAAATGCAGAAGTTCAGGGAACTTCCTGGCAGAGAGACGCCGGGCATTTTCATTCAGCGATGGTACTCGCCGGCACGTTCGGGCTGATAAACCACTTCCATAATGCGTACCCGTATCTTGCCGCCGCCCGGCTTCGGCCACTCAATTTCGTCCCCCTGGGAAAGACCGAGCAGGGCGCTGCCCACCGGCGCCAGTATGGATATTTTTCCTCCGCCGGCATCAACGTCCTGGGGATAGACCAGCGTCAGGCAGAACTCTTCGTTCGACGGTTGGATTTGAAACCGTATGGTCGAGTTCATTGTCACCACGGTCGGCGGGACATCTTCCGGAGGCAGGATTTTCGCCCGATCCAGTTCTTCCTCCAACTCCTCCCTGCCCGGGAAGCCGCCATTGGGCAATGCATCCAAAAGCTCCTCCAGCCTTTCCGCATCAATCGAAGAGATGATAATTTCAGGTTTTGTGTCCATTCTGAGCTCCCTGGATCAAGGTTCCGTCAAATGCCAACTTTCATTATAAACTGAACCGAGGGGAATTTCATGCTTAATCCCATTTTTTCGGGCCGCATCCGGCCACGCCGACGATTGGGGCGCAACCTATCGTCAAAAACGCCGCTTCAGGAGGCAGGCCGGCAAGGATAACACCCGCTCTTCCTTTCAATTGCTCAGCACATGGGCATACACCCGCTCAATTCTTCGGCCGAATTCATCTATCCCGAACCGGCCCGCCCTCGATGTCGCCTGACCTGACAGCTTTTGCCGCAACGTGTCATCTTCGAGCAAAAGCTGGACCTTCTCCGCCCATGCCGCGGTATGCTGCCCCGTTTTAAATCCGGTTATGCCGTCCGCGACAAAATCATCGATTCCGCTTGCCCTTATGGCCACTACGGGCATTCCGCTTGCCATCGCTTCGAGTATAACCATCCCCTGGGTTTCCGATGTTGAGGCAAAGACAAAGACATTTCCCAAACTGTAGTAGACCGGCATGCGTTCGGGCGGTACCGCGCCCGAAAATATCACCAAATCCCGCAAACCGAACTTTTCGGCAAGCTGGCAAAGATGTTCCCGCTCAGGTCCTTCGCCGATCAGTATAAATTTGAACTTTTTCGAACATTTTTTTGCCAATCCGGAAACGGCTTCAAGCATGAAATCTATGTTTTTCTCTACACTCAGCCGGGAAACGGTGAGCAAGACCAATTCATCGCTGCCAATGCCAAGCTCCTCCCGCAGTCTCGACTTCTCCTTTTCAGTGCATGATCCGAACCTGTCTGTCTCGATGCCGGTGGGAACAACGAACACAGGAATTTTCACGCCGATCATGCGGAGATAGCTCTCAGAAGCCTCGGTCGGGACCACAATGGCATTACACCTGTTGCCGAGCCGCCGCACAAGAGCATGCGAAAGAAAATTGCGAAACAGCGCTTTGGGCACCGGCACTGCGTACGAAAAATGTTCCAATCTGGTGTGGTATGTATAGACAACTGGAACCTTCAAGCGCCGTGCTATCCATAGACCCAGCGTCCCCATCCAGAACGGATGATGAATATGAATCACGTCCGGGGAGAATTCGCGTGCCTTCCTGATTGCGGAGACCGAGAATATGTTCGGGACGACAATACCCTTGTCTGCCGCTCGTTGAAAAAAACAGGAAAGTCTGAAAACGTCATTCCCATCCCGCGGATGATCATCCCGTTCATATCGGGGCGCGAAAATCACAACCTTGTGCCCCATCTTCCTGAGAACCGAGGACAACCGGTATATTGAAACAGGTACGCCGCCTATGAACGGCAGGTAATTGTTGGTGAACATGGCCACGTTGATCGGCCGGCCAAGATCCGGGTCGGACGGCTGGTTGAAATCAGGATAATAATCCCGTTCTTTCCACAAGAGTGAATGCAGCCAGTAAGCGCTGACGACAAGACAGCAGACGAAAAGCAGATAATTGAGATACCCGACGTAAAACAGCGAATGAATAAAGAACCAGACACTTTCAACGGTACGAAAAAGTTTGTACTGTCCGACATTCAGCCTGACAGGTTCAATCGTCACCTGGTCCCGGTTGACATGCACTTTCACGAAGTGATAGAAGCTTCGATTGGTGTTGAGTACCAGTCCACCAGCGCCTCCCGTCACGACAAAGGAGGTGTGGTTTGATTTCTGAACTGAATAAAGTGGCAGATTGGACGAAAAAACCGCCTTTACCCTGGCGTCTGCAAATATCGGCATGAGGAGTTTGCGAAACTCCTCGTCCGCCAGATACTCGTCATCGAAGTCGAAAATGCCCTTTTTGTCGACCGGCAGCAGAGGGTGCCCGACGAAAATGAAAATATTGTCATTCGGCCTGACTTCAAGTTCCTCCTCCAGCCAGCGCGCCTGCCATCGAAAAGACGTCTTTCCGGAGCTGTCGAGGAAAATAAATCTGCTGTTCCCGGCGGAAAACGCGAAAACATACGGCCCATAGTGATCATAATACCGGAAGCCGCCAAAAGCGCCGTACTCGTTATCGCCAAAGGTCAACAGATACGGTTTGGCGAAATGTCCCAATGTCCGGTGCAGTGCGCGGTATTTGTCTTCCCCGCCGCTGCTGACCGCATTGCCCGCAGAAACGACGAATTCAACCTCGCTCCTGTTCAGCTCGGGAATTATCTTTCGTTCAAAAATCCCCACGGAGTTGTTGATGTTGCCCACGACGGCAAAACTGAAAACATCCTGACCGTAAAGCGCCGACTCTATCCGCTCAACTTGATCGGCATGAACCGCGCCGTAGTCCTGCTCAAAAAAATGAAGATATATCTTATAGAAGACCACCAGAAAGAGAACGAGCACGTTCAGGTAGAACAGTGTCCGCCACCATGACAGCCTAGGCATTGTTCCGCCCCCGCCGGAAGAATTCATGCAGGGTCACGGGGACACCGATGAGCATGCCCAGGTATACTGTCAGAAACCGCCAAAGCAGCATAATCCCGACCAGCTCGGAAGCGTTTACCATCGAAGCAAAAAACAAGCCGAAAATCCCCTCGGCAAAACCCGCCCCGCCCGGGGACGGCGCAAAATACATAATGCATGTCGATACAGCCAGCAGGCCGGTAGTCTCAAGATAGTCCGCCTGGTATCCTGCGCCCCGGAGGAGCAGGTAGGGAAACGAGAATAACGATAAAAGGAAAACCGCCGTGAAAAGAACAGAAAGCATGACATCCCACCTATCTCCACGAGTGTAAATTCTCAGGCAATGCGAGAACCGCACTGCTTCTCTGAGAACGTTCCGTTTGAGACGGCGCATGCTTCCAATGCTGACAATGTGCATCCCCACCAGAACCTTTGCGGCGGCATCAAGCATCCCCAACAGCCATCGCAGGCGGTAAAGAATCATCAAAAAACAGGCGAGATACCCAATGGCAAAAAAGGCCAGAGTCCAGCCCGCACCAGCCATGGCTCCGCCATCCCGGAAATATGGCAGTCCCGCCACCAGGAACGGTACCGGAAAGAAAATGAGAACCATCGCAATGAAGGTCCGGATGGTTGTCGCCGCCATTGCTGTGCCTATAGGAACGCCGCGCCGGCGAAGATACCAGACTTGGGCGAAACCACCGCCAGTGGCCATGGGGGTGATGTTGGAAAAGAGGATGTTCATGAATGTCAGTTTTCCAAGTGTTCCCGCATCGAGGCGACGGCCCGCCGCCTTGAGAATGTAGTGCAGGCGCAAAGCGTCACTTGTAAAATACACAACCAGCAGGACGGCCGCTCCGGCAAGGACGGGCCAGGAAAACAGTTGCGGATTCAGGGAAAACGACTGTGCGCCGACTTTCTGATAGATGACATAAGGGACGCCGCAACTCAACGCGACAAACAGAAGAACGGAACCAATCCACCGGCTAAAGTAAGCTTTGTTCTGTAAACCTTTCGCGTCTGCAAGGCGTTGTTCACTCACCTGCCGGCCTCTCACGTTATAATCGTTGTTACCAGGCAGGCTGAGCAGCCCACGCAAACAGGCCGGAAGCACCTCGCCCTTGATGTGGTTGTTCGGCCGGAATTACCGAAACTGCCGCCGCATTGCCGACCGTCGAGTAAATTAGTGGTTTTGATGTATTTCGCCAAGAGAATAATGAGAGTATTCCCTGTCGTCCGGTGCGTCCCCTCCCTGTTTGACTTGTTCCGTTTCCGGGTCATATAGTTGTATTAATGGGGAACATCCGAGGTTCAGGTTGTGTACTGACAGGATAGATGCTATCCATGGGGAGTGGAAATTTGCGCGACGTTCTATCCCCGGCGATCCGCCAACCGGGCCTGATGTAAATGACTGAGATTGATTACGGTTCAACATGCCGGACGGTTCCATGAAAAAAAGTAGAACAACGGCTGATCTTCTTGACAGGTTTTCTCCGCCGGAGGGAATACCGCTGCTGTTGCTCGCGATTTTCATCGGGGCCGGGACCGGACTGGCCGCGGTTCTTTTCATCTGGATGATTGAAACGATCCATGGCCAATCCTACGCGGCCTTTGCCCGTATCCTCCCCAATACCGGAATGCTTGCCTACCTCCTGGTGCCCCTGATCGGCGCCCTTCTGGGGGGAGCCCTGATTGCGTGGTTTGCCGCCGAAACCAAGGGGCACGGCGTACCGGAGGTCATGCAGGCCATGGTGCTGAAGGGAGGGCGCATCCGGTCCAGGGTGGTGGTCGCCAAAGTAATCACCTCGGCGCTGTGCATCGGTACAGGCGGGTCAGCCGGCCGGGAAGGTCCCATTGTCCAAGTTGGTGCCGCGCTGGGTTCGTCCATGGGACAGGTACTGCGCCTGTCGGACGAAAGAATTAAAAACCTGGTAGCCTGCGGGGCTGCCGGCGCCATTGCCGCGACCTTTAATGCCCCCATTGCCGGGGTGGCGTTTGCCATCGAAGTCCTGATGAGTGAACTGCAGGTGCGGATGTTCGGCAACGTGGTGATCGCCTCGGTGTCGGCCTCCATTGTCAGCCAGATGTATCTTGGGGATAATCCGGCATTCAGCGTCCCCAGCTACGCAATGCAGTCTCCCCTGGCGATCGTTTTTTTTCTGCTGCTCGGGCTGGCTGCCGCACTTGCGGCGATTATGTTTATCCGGATGCTCGGCTGGTTCGAGGTGAAATTCGACAACTGGCGGTTTCCGCTTTTCCTCAAACCAGCCGTTGGGGCACTGCTCCTCGGACTGCTGGGGATGGGCTACCTCTATTTGTCCGGGAATTTCGAATCCGCTGCCGCTCCAAATTCGTCCGGACGGGAACTGGCCGCCCGGATGCCGTATTTTTACGGGACGGGTTTTCATTTCATGGAAGATGCCCTGCAGGATAAGGTCGGCCTTCTGGTGCTGGCCCTGTTGATTGTCATCAAGCCGCTGGCCACCTCGTTTACCCTGGGATCAGGCAATTCCGGCGGGGTTTTCGCACCTTCCCTCTTTATCGGCGCCATGCTCGGCGGAACCATGGGCCATATTTTTGCCGCGATACATCCCGGCATCTCCGGTCCTCCCGGCGCCTACGCCCTGGTCGGAATGGCCGCGGTCTTTGCTGCGGCTGCCCGGGCTCCGCTGACCGCCCTGCTGATTGTTTTCGAGATGAGCAATGATTATGCGATGATTCTTCCCTTGATGGTGGCGACGGTGACTGCCTCTACCTTTGCCCAGTGGCTGTATCCCGAATCCATCTATACCCACAAACTGACCCGTCGGGGGATCCGTTTTGTTCAGGGCAGGGATATGGATGTCATGCAGGCTGTGGCCGTCAGCGAAGTGATGAACAGGACTCCCGAGGTTGTCTACCGGCAGATGCCGCTGGCCGACCTGTACCGCAAGTTCCAGGAAACAAATTATCTCGGTTTCCCGGTTCTTGATGAGCAGGACCATTTGTTTGGCATAGTCACCCTCCAGGACATGGAACGGATGCTTTCCGACAATACGGTTCAGCTTCGCGGCCTGACAGTGGAAGATGTGGCCGTCACGAAGCCGGTAACCATATTTCCCGACGAACCGATCTGGACCGCCATTCAGAAGATGGCGCCCCGGGGTCTGGCCAGGCTTCCCGTCGTCAACCGTGACGGCAGCGGCAGGCTGTTGGGACTCATCAGCAGAAGCGAGATCCTGCGGGCGTATGATGTGGCACTTGTCCGTAAACAACGTGGACAACTGCTGGGGGGTGATATCTCTCTGCGCAGCGAGAAAAAGAATGTCTTTATGGAGATCAGCCTGCAGGAGGGGGACAGTGGATCGGGGCTGCCTCTGCGTTCCCTGTCCCTGCCGGTGACCGTCAATGTGGTCTCCATAGAACGGGATGGCAGGATCATCATACCACGGGGCGATACCGTTTTTCTGCCGGGAGACGTGGTGACGGTATTCGGCCGGAAAGAGGCCATGGGGCAGGTGCGGGAAATTTTTACCGCCGCATCATCACCGGGGCAGGTGTAAGCAGCGTAACCGGATCATGTAAATGAAAGGAGGAACTTGTGAAAATATGGCCTGGCAAGCCCTATCCCCTGGGGGCAACTTATGACGGAGTGGGAACCAATTTCTCCATCTTTTCGGAGGCGGCCCACAGGGTTGAACTCTGTCTCTTCGATGAAAAGGGGGAGGAAACCCGCGTGGATCTTCCCGAGGTCAGCGGTTTCTGCTGGCACGGCTATCTGCCGACGGTGGAACCGGGACAGCGGTACGGGTTCCGCGTGCACGGCCCATGGGAGCTCCGGGAGGGTCACCGGTGCAATCCCGGCAAGCTCCTGCTCGATCCGTATGCCAAGGCAGTGGAAGGGGAGGTCAACTGGAACGAGGCGGTCTTTCCCTATCGTTTCAACGACCCTGAAGGATCCGTGAACGAGGAAAACAGTGCCCCCTATGTTCCCAGGTCGGTGGTGATCAACCCCTTTTTTGACTGGGGCAGCGACCAGCCCCTTGGCAAATCCCTCCACGAAACCGTGATCTACGAAGTGCATGTGAAGGGATTCACCGCGCGCCATCCCGGAATCCCGCC
>Ga0265293_10001512_pt1 | contig 50508 bp, 41 predicted proteins | sample Munlanlewell138R_FD_192505 | JGI IMG/M metagenome (GOLD analysis project Ga0265293, IMG submission 192505) | Leachate microbial communities from a municipal landfill in Southern Ontario, Canada - Leachate well 138R | ecosystem: Engineered > Solid waste > Landfill > Unclassified | place: Canada... | reverse complement strand
AAATTACTACCAATTACCATCAATTACAACAAATTACTACCAATTACCATCAATTACAACAAATTACTACCAATTACCATCAATTACAACAAATTACTACCAATTACCATCAATTACAACAAATTACAACAAATTACTACCAATTACCATCAATTACAACAAATTACTACCAATTACTACCAATTACCATCAATTACCATCAATTACAACAAATCACTACCAATTACCATCAATTACAACAAATTACCTTTTCCCTAAAAATCCCGGATAAAATCATTGATACTGACCTTGGGGTCAACCTTTAGTTTTTTGCGTAAGCGATAACGGTTCATTTCGACGCTTCTGGGGGAGATGTTGAGGATGGAAGCGATTTCTTTGCTCGACAGATTTAAGCGCAGCATGGATGCCAGCCGGATTTCGTTTTCGGTCATTGAGGGAAAAGCCTCTTTTAGTTTGTGGGTGAAGTTGCTGTGCTGGGCATGGATGTTCATCTGGAACTTTTCGCGGTCGCGATCGATAGAGAGGTCCTGGGTGATCATTAGCGAAAGCTTACTCAAGGCATCGCGTATTTCGGGTGTGTTAACACGCGACTTTATTTTTACAACTTCGCTTTTCAACTCATTGAGAAACTCGTTTTTGCGGATAATGCTCATGGCCATTGTCATCATCTCGCCCTGCCTGAATTTTAGCTCGCGGCTAAGCTCTTCCTGAAGGTTTAGCTTGTCGCTCAGGTTTTGTTGCAAATGCTCTATTTTGAGTTGGCCATTCTGGGCTTCAGCACTGTATCGGGCTTCTATCAGCTTGATGCGCCTTTTTTGAGCGCGCATCAGGTAGGTCAGTATTCCAACAAAACCGATAAAAAAAGCAAGGGCTACAATAATGTAGAAATGATCAATCCAAAGGAGCGAAAAGCATCGGGATACCGGGTGATCTATACTTTTATAAATTAACGACATTTAGCTCTTGCTGATTTATTTCGGGAGGCAAAGATACTTAAATCCACTCCGCCCTGCTATTGCACAACGAGAGTGTAGCACCTGAACGGGATGAGTGTATAGGCATCTTTTTGTGGTAACAAACGCGAAAACAGGTTTTTATCTACAGGTTTGTAGGGGCAGCATCTTACGATTGTGAGATTAGGAAAAAAAATAATGCCTGTTTGTATAGGACGAATAGGGGCAGCATTCGTCGGCACGATAATCCGTAAATTATATATTTGTAGCTTCAAATAAATAAAACTTTTATTTACATCTTAAGAAAATAACAAATGAAGAAAAATTACAATTCGCAAAGTTTTCTGACGGTGCTTCTGCTGGCTTGTTTTGCAATAGCAAACACCGCCAATGCTCAGTTGTACATCAACGAATTTATGGCCAGCAACGACGCTGCTCTTCCCGGCCCCCAGGGCGACCACCCCGACTGGATTGAGATTTATAATGCCGGCACCGTGGACGTAAATCTGGGAGGGTATTTCCTTTTCGACACCTATGACCTGACCGAAGCCATCGCAATTCCTGCTACCTATCCCGATTCGGTTACAGTTCCGGCTGGTGGGTTTATCTTGTTTTATGCCAATAAGGGGCAGGAAAGTAGTGTGCTTAACCTCAATTTTAAATTGAGTGGCAGCGGCGAACAAATCGGCTTATGGGCTTCCGACCAAAGCGTGATCGACTCGATAACCTATGGCCCACAAACTGGTGATGTGTCGTTTGGCCGCTACATGGATGGTACCGACAATTGGTACGCGATGGCGGATTATACGCCAGGCAGCTCCAATACCGATCCAAACCTTACACCGGTGCCGGTGGTGCTCTACATCAACGAATTTATGGCCAGCAACGATGCTGCTCTTCCCGGCCCGCAAGGTGATTTCCCCGACTGGATTGAGATTTACAACGCTGGCACCGAAGCCGTAATGTTGGGCGGATATTACATGGCCGATGCCCTAAATGACTCAGCGGCTTTGTTTCAGATTCCCAATACCTATCCCGATTCAGTTACGGTTGCTGCCGGTGGCTTTATTGTTTTTTACGCCAACAAAGGAGAAGCATCGAGTGTGATGAATCTCAACTTTAAACTTAGTGGCGGCGGCGAGCAGATTGGCCTTTGGGCTGCGGATATGTCGGTAATCGACACGCTGACCTACACCGAACAAATTGCCGACACCAGCTATGGCCGCTACATGGATGGCACCGACAACTGGTATATGATGGCCGAGTTCACCCCGGGCGCCCCCAACGCCAATCCCAATCCTGACCCTGGCAATGTCCAACTTTATATCAACGAATTTATGGCCAGCAACGATGCTGCTCTTCCCGGCCGCCCGCAAGGTGATTTCCCCGACTGGATTGAGATTTACAACGCTGGCACCGAAGCCGTAATGTTGGGCGGATATTACATGGCCGACATACTGAGCGACCCTGCAGCTTTGTTTCAGATTCCCGATACCTACCCCGATTCGGTTACGGTTGCTGCCGGTGGCTTTATTGTTTTTTATGCGAATAAAGAGGAGGCGTCGAGTGTGATGAATCTGAACTTTAAACTTAGTGGCGGCGGCGAACAAATTGGTTTTTGGGCGCCCGATATGTCGGTAATCGACACGCTGACCTACACCGAACAAATTGCCGACACCAGCTTTGGCCGCTATCCCGATGGCAGTAACACCTGGATGATGATGCCCAATTATACGCCCGGCGCTCCCAACCAGCCCTCAGCCATCAACGAAATAGAAAGTAACATTTCGCAGCTCGGCAACTCACCCAATCCTTTTAGTAACGAAACCAATATTCAGTTTACACTCGAAAATACCGATCAGGTAATCATCCGTTTGTTCGATGCAAGAGGTGCGCTGATTAGTGTATTGGCAAATGGCGTTTTCCAGGCAGGAAGTCATAACCTGAAATGGCCGGCAGAAAATCTGAAAGCAGGATATTATTTTTATACTTTGCAAACCAGCACCAACCTCCTGACGCGAAAAGCATTGATCGTTAAATAGAATACGCTTGATTACAACCACATTTTGTGTGGTGGTAAAGATTGTGAAGTCCAAAATTTGAAGTTGATAATTTTTAGCTTCCGGTTTTGGACTTCTTTGAGAATCATTATTGACCTACTAATAATTGTAGATTCTTCCCCGAAAAGTCGGAGCAGGCTGCTGCGCTCAGAATGACAAGGGTTTTCAAGTATTTGTGGGGGTTAGGGGTGGGTGGCGGCGAAGCCGCCACCCACCCCTAACCCACGCCCCTAAATAACTGTCATTCTGATCCGCCAACCGGTGGAGAAGAATCTAAAACCAACTCTATTAATTTAATCGGTCAGTAATGTTTTAAAATATAGTTTTAATAAAATGATCCAGATCCGAATTAAGAAACACTCCAGCCAATCGTTACAACTGAAGCTTGGCTTTCCATCCGTAAGCTTTCTGCAGAAGAAGAATAATTACGGAATGGATATGTATCTGTTTTTGCCCCCGACACTTGGCGTGAACAAGCACACTTATTCCAGCGGTGATTTTTATAAATCGCTCAAATCGTACATCAGGCTCTCCACGCCTTCGGTCGATTTTGAAAGCTGTGCTGACGGGGAGTCCGATTTTTGGAAACAGCTTACCGATGATGTCAGCCAGGCCAAATTATTGCCTGACCGTAAAGCGCAAAACAAACTCATTAGCATCATAAAACATCATGCGGTAGTTGTTAAAGAAAGCATTCAACTGGAGATAAAAAGAATTTTGCTGATTCGGAATTATGAAGAGCAGGCTGTCGAAATTGAAGTTTTTGTGCGGGGCTATTATGCCATCAGGGGGATACAGAAGAAAATATTTGCACACATTGCCCAACTCAACCTGAGCGAAAAGGTAACTATGGCCACCCGATTTGCCGACGAATATCAAAGCTTGATGACCGAACGCCTGATGTTTGAGTTGTTGAATGGCCTACCGGAGGAGGAGGATATTGGCACACCCGTCAGGAACAAGCTGAACAAGCTCGTTTTGGATGAAATGAAATACCGAAAGAAGATGAAATATCCTTCGGTGGCCAACAATAATAAGGTGGTAGAAAGTGTGCTGCACAGAGAGGGAAGACTCAAAAGATACATCGAAAGTGTGCTTTTCCTCACCATTAATACCCGAAAAGAAGGGGTGTTTTACGAGCAATTTTTTCTTAGTCTGGCAGCCGGACTTGCCATGATTTTTGCTACTTCCGTGGTGTTTGCCACACAAATGATTTTTGATGCGCTCACACTTCAGTTTTTCATTATCCTTGTCATCAGCTATATGTTCAAAGACAGGATAAAAGAACAGACGCGTATGTTTTTTGATAAACGACGCAGAAAATCCTTTTTCGATTTCAGAACTATCATTTCGTCGCAGGAAAACCCTAAGATTGGCATAGTAAAGGAAGGGTTTGGATTTGAAAGCCAAAAGTACATTCCGCCTGAGATTAAGGCAGCGCGCGAAAAAATAAGAGCTACCGAGATTCCCGAAGAGTGGATGGAGGACAAGGTAATACTTTACAAAACAAAAATTACCATCAACAAATCTTCCGGTCTAAAAGCCTTCAGAGGCATATCCCAGATTTTGCGCTTCGACATCAGCCCCTTTACCACCAAAATGGACGACCACGAAAAAGAAATTTTTATCAAAGCCAAAAAGAACCTCACCCGGCATGTCGTAAATCATGTTTATCACCTGAATCTGATTTTGCGTTTTTATGAAGGAAAACAAATTACCTATCGGTATTACAAATTGATTTGCGACAAGCGTGGCATCAAAAGGATAAACTATTGCGATGCACACGGGATTTAAAACCAAACCGCGAATGTTCTTTTTTAAGCGCTTTCCGGCTTGATTTCCTCTCAGAAGTCCCGCTATAAAATTATTTTTGCCACCATGTTGAAAATGGATGTTCAGGAAAATTTAGATTTTCCACAGCAGAAATATTGTTTATCGTAAAAATCCAATGGCTTATGAATTTTAAGGAGATCGTTGCTACGCAAAAAGAAAAACTCAGGGCGGAACTGACAAATGAGGAGTGGGCCTGGGGAGAGATTATTTTTAACAATGGCAATTGCCAGATTCTCACACAGTCGCCTGCCCGATTTGAGCTTATCGTGAGCGATGATGCAACCGGCGAAATGGCGGAGTACATTCTTAACATTAATGAAGATGGACAAATTTTCCCTTTTTCGGAAAACAGCCAGCACGACTGGGACCGAAAGGCTTATGCCTGCCTGCTGCAAATAGAAAATGAAATGCAGTTGCTCGATCCCAGGGAGCAAATGGAGCACAAAAAATACACACGCCAGGGCATGATAAGGCGTGTGCTGCTGGAGCGATGGCAAAAAGCCAACGCCGCCGAATACCGGATCAAGTGGGCGGAAAATATTTACGGCGACCACATCCTTACCAACGAAAAAGGCGTGAAGTACAAAGTGTTTTTGCGCGATTTTGAAAATGAAACCGGATACAGCGACAGCATGGATTCCAGGCTCAACAAGCTGGGCACCACCAAGCACATCATGTATGCCTTTAATGTGCTCAAAGAAAACGAGCACCTCTACAAACGGCTAAGCAAGACCTATCCGTTCGTCGAAATATTTTGTGACCCGCTCAACGATTATAAAATATCGTGGCATTATCCGCATCCGCTGCCGATGGAAGAGCAGTTGCTGATTTCGAGATATTTCAAAAACGCACAACACATCGAAAATGATCAGATTCCCGATTTCCTCGGATTTATCGAGACAGCGCAGGATATGGATATGATTCGCATTCGTCCGGAGGTGCGCGAAAAACTGGCCGACGCTTTCGAGGATGCCATGCTTGTGCAGCTCAAAGCCATTCACTCGCCCGACTTTAGCGATATCAATCTTGCGCTGTTCGATTATCAAAAAGAAGGGATTGAGTTTGCGCTTTTCCGAAAGGCGGCCATCATTGCCGATGAGATGGGTTTGGGTAAAACGATTCAGGCTATCGGCACAGCTATTTTGAAAAAGAAAATATTTGGTTTTAAAAAAACATTGGTCGTATGCCCGGCTTCGCTCAAAGCGCAATGGAAAAACGAAATTGAGAAGTTTACCGATGAAAAAGCCACGGTAATTCAGGGTTTTCCCGACGAGCGCAAACTGCAATATCTCAGCGAAGAACACTACTTTTTTATTGTAAATTACGAAACGGTGTTGCGCGATCAGGAAGCCATTAATGATGCAGGAATTGATTTCCTGATTTTGGATGAAGCCCAGCGGGCAAAGAATTATGAAACCAAAACGGCCAATGCACTTAAAAGAATCGAAACACGCCACAAACTCGTGATTACCGGCACGCCCATCGAAAACCGCCTGATAGACATTTTCTCCATCTTAAGTATCATCGAGCCGGAGTTTTTGGGGCCGCTGTGGGAATTTTCGTACCAGCATTGCCTTTTCGACCCCGACAAGCACAACAAGATAAATGGCTATTACAATTTGCAAAAGCTCAACAAAAAGCTGGGCCACCTGGTGCTGCGACGCGAAAAGCGAAAGGTTCTCGACCAGCTTCCCAACGTGCAGCAACTGGACGTTCCGCTGAGCTTGTCGCCACTGCAAGCCGATTACCACGCTTCGTATGCGAAGGGCATAGCACAAATTATCCGAAAAAAATTCCTGACGCCGTATGATTTGCAACGCCTGCAAATGCTGCTTGCGAACATGCGCATGGTGTGCGATTCCACCTATCTGATCGACGACAAAACCAACGAATCGCCCAAACTGCTGGAACTCGAATACATGCTGCTCGAAAAAATGGATGTGCGGAATAAGGATGTGAAGATTATTATTTTTTCGGAATGGGTAAAAGTGCACAAATTGATCGGCAGGATGTTGCGCGATAACAATATTGGCTTTGTGGAACTAAATGGCAAAATTCCCGTAAAGGCGCGTGGCGAGCTGATTCGGAAATTTGAAACCAACCCCGGCTATAAAATATTTTTGTCGACCGAAGCAGGCGGCTCCGGGCTGAACCTGCAGATTGCCGACACATTGATAAATTTTGAACTCCCCTGGAATCCGGCCAAAAAGAACCAGCGCATCGGGCGCATCGACCGGCTTGGTCAAAAAAGTAAAAATCTCACTATCATCAACTTTATCACACGCAACTCTATCGAAACACAAATTGCCTCCGGATTGCTGGTAAAGCAAAGCCTTTTCGACGGCGTGTTGGGCGATGATGCAGCCACCAACTTTGTGGATTTTAGCAGCAAAGGGCGCTCGCAGTTTATCGAGCAGTTGGAGGTATTTATCCGCGAAAGCGAAAACCAGACGGCGGAGGATGATTTTGAACCCATCGAAACTGAAGCCTCATCAGATGTTGATAGTAGCGAAGAAGCCGATTTGGAACAAATTCAGGAAACAAAACCCGTAAGCCAAAGAACAGAAACTGCCGAGATCGACCTTTCAGAGGATTCGCACGAGGATAATCTGCCGCCGGAGACAACCCAGGCTCAGCAGCCACAAGCCGCACCAGGCACAAAAACAAAAGCTGAAGAGCTGGAGGAAGTGATGAACAACGGGCTGCAATTCCTTTCGGGATTGTTCAGGATGAGTACCGGAAAAGAGTTGGGTTCGGAAAATCAAAAAATTGAAATCGACAAGGAAACCGGCGAGGTAGTAATGCGGTTTAAATTGCCGGTGTAGTTGAGAATGAAAACGTTGCTTTTGGAATTAAAAATTTTTCTTGAATATCTCAATAGCAGATGAACACAACGGGAGGTAAATAATTTTAAAATAAAACTTTCCGGATTACTTGAATTGAGGGTGACGGTTGTAAAACTTTAAAAGTTTTTTAGCAACCTCCCCGGCGATTTCGAGCGTTTCAGCAATGGTTCTTCCTTGTGCAATCAGCCCTTGAATATCATCGGAAGTGGCCAAAAAATAGCCTTCCTGAAGTTTTTCAACGTGTATGTTTATTGTTTTTTCCATAGCCTGAATAATTGTTTAGATGCAAATTTACAATTGGTTCTGAGTGTCAAATTGAAGAATATTAACAGGTTTTTGGAATAAACCAGGTAACCGGCAGTAATAATTCTGAAATTCCAATCTTCAAAATCCAATAATTTGCCTCTGCAATGCCCACATTATCAGTTTTTACAGCTTTGTCTATTATTTGTCTATTGCCAAAATTTGGCTGGTGTAGAGCGTCAATCTACTTTCACCAGCGAAAACAGAAAAGCACCCGATTATGAAACACATTCAAATAATTATTTCGGGAAATGTCGAAGATACCGGCTTCCGGTTTTATGCACTGCGGGGTGCCAGATTGATTGGAGTTTTTGGATATGCGCAGCTTAAAAAGGGTGAGTTGGTGGTGGAGGCCGAAGGTGACGAAAGCCATCTCAGTGCTTTTGTAGAATGGTGCCGCAAAGGGCCTGAAGGCGCCCTGGTAACCTCGCTCGTTACGATGGAAAAACCTGTTTTTGGATACGATGATTTCAAAATTCTTTAACCTAACAAATAAAATTTATGAAAACTGTTTTTACAACATTAGCAATGGTTCTGATGCTCATGCTATCGGGAACCGCCTTTTCGCAACCGAAAACCTGGACGGGTGCCAGCAGCACAGCCTGGAACACGGCAGGAAACTGGAGTCCGGTGGGTGTGCCCACGGCTGCCAACAATGTTACCATTCCGTCTGCACCGGCCAATCAGCCGCTGATTAGCGGCACTTCTACGCCAGTGTGCAACAACCTGACGGTAAACGCCGGAGCAACGCTCACCATCAGCGGAACCTCTTCAAATAACGCGCAGCTTTCGGTAGCCGGCACTGCTACTTTCAATGGAAATTTAAGTATCGGTGGCAGCATATTAAAAACCGGTAAACTGATTGCCACCAACATCGTTTGGAATTCAACTGCTTCTGCCAGCGGTTACTTTGGCGGTAGAATAGAGATTGGCGGCAACTGGACATTTGCCTCTGGTTCCAATGTTGACATAGGTTTCTGTTTTGTTATTTTCAACGGCACTGCCAGTTCGTATATTTATAACTACAGCGCAAACAGCAAGTTTGGCTCAGTTACGTTTGGCAAAACCACCACCGCAACAACATATATTGGTACAGGCTCTAACGCTACGTTAACTTTTGGAAGTGGTGTAAGTATCAATGCTGACAATACTTTTGCCGGAGGTGTTAATATTAATACAATAGTACAAGGTAATATAACCGCTAATGGCAGGTTGAATTTTTATGCAGGAACCTTGTGGCTTGAACGTGCCAGCGGAACGCAATCCATTCAGATGGCAGGCACAAACAACAGAGTGAACAACCTGCTGATCAACTGCGGTGGTACAGTGACGCTGAACAACCAGTTGGAAATTATGGGGGATTTAACGATACAGGCAGGAACGCTTGATCCGCAAAACAATACGCTTTATGTTTCGGGGGATTGGAACAATGAAACCGGGCCGGAGTATTTTACCGAAGGCTCAGGAAAAGTTGTGTTGCAGGTAATCATCAATAAAAGTGAAAAAGGCTTGTATGACCAGAATATCAATTACAGTGAAGATTTCAACATTCTTGAAATCAATAATGCCTATGGCGATGTAATCATCAGCAGTTTAGCCACAACTGTAACCTGTAATCATTACGACTGGACTGCCGGAGGGATAAAGGTGGAAGCAGGAACTTTTACTGCACTCGATCTGATTGATAACGGCCTTTTCGGGAAATATACTTTGTCGGGCACTGGAACCATCAATGTAACCAACAGCGATGGGTTTGTTGACCTGAACGGGGCCATTCTGAATATTTCCGGCGGGACTTTTAATGTGTATGGTGGTACTGCGGAGAGTTACTGGCCTTATGGCAACAATGCATGGATTACCATGAGCGGTGGCATACTTAATTTTGCGGAAACCGGAATCAGGGTATTAGAATCAACCAGCACATTAACATCCAACATTACTGGTGGAACCATCAAAACTTCAAATAGCTTCAGAAACTACAGGTCGGATTTTAATCCAACCGGAGGAACAATTGAGCTATTCGGATCAACCGATGCCTATCTCTATTGTGTGGGTACAGCCGCGCTTTATGGAATAAAAATTAATAAAACAACCACTGATGAAGGAGAAAAGCCTGCCATAGTTCATCCCCGGATTGACCGCGAAACCGGTGAAATTTTAACGGATGAAAGCAGGGGGCAAACGGTAAACCTGGTTTCGCCTGTTACTTTAAATGGAAACTTTACACTTTCCAGCGGCACATTCATCTCAAACAGCAATACCATTCATGCGAAACGGGACTGGAGCAATTATACCGGAGCAGGCTCTTTTGTTCCGGGAACAGGAAGGGTTATTTTCAATGGCGGCAATTATCACCAATACTGTTACAACGAAACCTTCAACATTCTTGAGGTGGCCAAGGCATCTGGCGGGGCTTTTAGGTTAAGTAGCGGGTCGGTTACTTGTGCGCAATACAACTGGACTGCCGGCTCAATAGATGTAAATACCGGAACATTTACAGCAAACGACCTCAACGAAAACGGCCTTTATGGCGGATTTTATGTAAACCCCGGGGGAACAATTAATTTATATCAGGACGCTTTTCAGTATATCGATTTGAATGGAAACCTGACATTTACCGGTGGCGGAACAATTAATGTTTACGGTGGAAACGGCAACAGCCAATGGGCTGCAGGAGCAAATGCTTCGATAACGATGAATGGCGGCACCCTCGATTTCAAGAACCAGGGAATCACTTTGACCACATTATCACCAAATACAATTACTGAAAACATAACAGGTGGAACCATCCGCACATCAGGCGGATTCTTTTGCAATCGTGCTGATTTTACCCCAACCGGTGGAGTATTAGAGTTGTATGGTTCCTATGATGTCTCTCTGGAACAATACGCAGGTACGTTGAGAGATATTAAAATTAATAAAGCTGCAACTGACAACCGGGCTTCTACGGTAAATGTAAGCTCAAACCTCAATGTGGTAAGTATTGAGGTGGCAAGCGGAACCATGAGCACGGTGAATAAGATCATCACCATGAACGGGCATTTGAATATTGGAAATGGTGGTATTTTCAGCCTCGGCGAAGGTGCTCAATTGAAGATTGCAAGCGAAATGTCGGTGAACGTTAACAGCGGCGGGGTTTTTAAAGCTATCGGAACCAACGCAAACCAGGTTATTGTAACCCGCTCGGCGAGTAATTACTATTATTTCAATGTGAATAATGGGGGAGCCATATCAGCAAAATATGCCAAATTTCAATACCCTGCCAATATCATTCTTGCGCCAAACGCCATTATTGACCCCTCATTTCCTTTCGACTATTGTACTTTCAGTGATGGCCAGGGTACCTACATTTTGATGAACACCAGCCAGGAGCTTACCATTAAAGGGGCGAATTTCCCAACACTTCCTCCCACCAATACAGTTGCAAAAAATATTGATGCAGGCCGCATCATATTCAGAGATGCCACCGGTGCATATGCCGGCCCGGCTTACGAATACGACCCCTATAACAGGATAGACTGGATCACAACTCAGCCCGGCCTTTGGACAGGTGCCGTTTCAACCGACTGGTGGACTTCGGCCAACTGGGACGACGGCAGTGTTCCCAATGCCGCTACCGATGTTACCATCCCGGCAACGGCACCCTATATGCCAACCATCGGAGCTGGTGTAGCCAGTTGTAAAAATATCATCATAAATGGAATCCTTACCATCGCCGCCGCCGACCTGAACGTAGCTCAAAATTTGGCCGTCAACGGAACCCTTGCCATGAATAATGCAGGTGCTGAGCTAAGTGTACAGGGAGAAATTGCCTGGAATGCCGGCTCAACAGCCAACATCACCGCCGATGCACAAATTCATGCTTACGGAAACTGGAATTTCAATGCCGGAGCAAATGCAAACCTGGCCAACGGAACGGTTTTCTTTTTAGGAACGGTTAATAAATGGATACGCAGCTATTCTGCCAATTGTTCATTTTTCAATCTGCGAAGCCAAAAGACCGGCGGTGCACAAATCGGCTTCAGCGATTTGTCCACGGAAGATTTAAAGATCAATGGGTATTTACTGACTTACACCGGGTCGAGGTTTGTTTCCGACAGCCCGAATGATATTATTGTTAAAGGCAACATCACCAGTCAGGGCATATTGCAATGTAACTATGGGGCAATGAAGCTGGACGGCATAAACCAAACCATCACACCCGGCCTGAACGACTATTTCAACCATTTTGTTTTCAGCCAGACAGGGACTGCCAGCATAGTGACAACCCAAACAAATATTGTAAATATTAAAGGTGATATACACTTCGATTCGGGGATTTTTAACGCGGGCAGCAGCATTATTAAAGTGGGTGGCAACTGGGACAACAATGTGGGAACATCGGCCTTTGTAGAAGGTGGAAGTCGTGTAATATTCAATGGTGGAAACTATCATCAGTACTGCGGCAATGAAACCTTTAATATTGTAGAGGTGGATAAACCTCTGGGAGGCGCACTAAGAACATCAAACAGCGGGGTAGGCAAAACGGTAATGTGTAACGAATACGATTGGACTGCCGGTGCGCTGGATGCAAGAAATGGAAATTTCACGGCTATCAGTCTTACCGACAACGGAATCGCAGGGAATTTTTATGTAAACGAAGGAGGTTCTATTACCTTGGGGAATTACGGCAGCAATCCACAGCTCAAGGGCAACATCACCATGACGGGTGGAACATTCAACATTATTGCCGCCATCGAAAGCCAGTGGCCGGGCAATGGAAATGCTTCCATAACCATGAGCGATGGCGAACTCAATGTTTATCCTTACGGGATAGAAATTGTGGATAACCCGCCTTATACTTTTACCACCAACATCACAGGAGGAAGCATCCGTACCGAAGGAGCTTTCATAAACTACCGCAGCGATTTCAACCCCACCGCCGGAACCATCGAGCTTTACGGAAATCAAAACGCAGCATTATCCATGAGTGCAGGATCTCTTTATAAGCTGATCATCAACAAAGAGAATTCAAACAGCGTCATTCTTTCCACCAACCTTACCCTCGGTGGAGGCTTTACAGTTGATGAAGGAACATTAAATCTAAATGCCAAAACCCTTTCCACTGGCAAAGAATGCAAAGTTTATGATGGTGGTGTCCTTGATCTGAATGCCGGATCATCGCTGCTAATCAAGGCATCCTACTGGCTTAATGTTTACTCAGGAGGCTTGCTCAAAGCCATTGGTACTGCCGGAAATCCCGCGCTGATTTCACGCATTGGCAGCGCAAACTACATCTACATCAACATATATCCTGGAGGAAACATCTCGGCGCGAAATACACAGTTTCATTATTTGAATCCCTTGTGGATTGATGCCGGAAGTATAATAGATCCTGACAATCCCTTCGATGCGTGCAAATTCCGTTATTGCAATATCGGGATGCTGAGGGTTGAAAACGACCAGGATTTGGTACTCCATGATGTGGAATTCCTCCAGCCGGCCACAGGTTATAACGTTTCTAAATCGGTAAACAGCGGCTCGCTCACTTTCAAAGATGCTATCGGCGACTACTCCGGTGCAGCTTTTGAAAACGACCCCTACAACCGCATCCACTGGGGTGATGAATTTATAACTCACAACATTTCGTTGCCCGCCGGGTGGAGTGGCCTGTCGAGTTTTGTGATACCAAACCAGCCCGCGATGGAGAATGTGTTTGCCCCAATTTCAGATGAACTGATCATCGCGCAAACCATGGCTCAGATGTATTATCCCGGCCAAAATGTGAATACAATCGGCAACTGGGTGAGCCAGTCGGCGTATAAGGTAAAAACTTCGGCGGCCTGCACCCTGCCGGTCACCGGTGAATATGAAAGCGATCTCACCGTTTCGCTCAATGCCGGATGGAGCTTGTTGCCGGTTGTAAGTCCCGTAGGTGCCGATGCCGACGATTTGTTCTCGTTGGTGGATGCTTTGGTAATAGCAAAAGATGTAGCCGGAACGGGCGTTTATTGGCCGGAACACGGCATTAACACCTTGCAAGTGGTAGAACCCGGCAAGGCCTATTTTGTGCTGCTCACAGAGCCGGGGGTAGTGGATTTTACAGGGATGAAGAAATTAACTGTGGCGAAAAACCTGACGCAACAAACCCTGACAGTCCCGCACGTGCGGGATGAAACCCTGTCAGGGTTAAACATCCGACAAACCCCGCTCACCCACACCATCGCATTTCCTCGTTTTGTAACAACAGATTTTGACGAAGGCAGCATCATTACCATTTACAACCAGCAAGGCTTATGCTGTGGCGCTGCTCTTTTCCAAAATCAAAACCTGGCACTCACCGCCTTTGGCGATGACCCCACCACCCCCGCGATTGACGGAATGACCGAAGGAGAACCGCTGCAATTCCGCGTTTTAAATCCTGAAACCGGGAAAGCATTTGCTCTGGAAATTGTGTATGACGACCAAATGCCGCAGGGCGGAGCTTTTGTAAACCATGGCTTATCGGCTGTGAAGGAAATGAAAGTAACATGTATGGATGAAATCGCCGATTTGGGATTGCATGTTTCGGTGTATCCCAATCCGTCATCGGGCGTGTTCCAGGTTTCAACCCTGCCAGTCCGCCAGCTGGCGGATCAGTCAGGGTTCGACTGGGAAATCTCAAATACTCATGGCTCCATCGTTGCCACTGGCGACAATCATTCCGAAGCTTTCACCATCGACCTCAGCAATCATCCGAAAGGAATCTACTTTTTGAAAATAAAACATCGAGGATGGCAAACCGTTGAAAAGCTGGTGGTGCAGTAGCGCGTAGCCAGCCACGCCGTGAATCTGGCCTAAGCCTAAAACATCATATTTAAAAGATGGGATTTCTGGCTGAAGGAATTCACGGTGTGGCTGAGGTTATTCAATTGCAAAAGCCTCTCTGTGAAATGCGGGGAGGCTTTTTGAGTTAATGCAAACACTCTTCTTGTTTGCAGATTATTAAAAAAGTGTACTTTTGAATTGTTTAAAAAAAATAGGTTAAACAGAAGAGGAATAAGTAATTGACGTAAAAAGAATAATGATATCATGGAACAAGAAAAACTTCTCAACAGGATAGAAATCAATCCCAAAGTTTTAGCCGGTAAACCAGTGATTAAAGGAACGCGTCTCTCGGTGCAATACATTTTAGGATTGTTGGCATCGGGAGCGGGTTTTGAAGAAATACTGTCGGAATATTCAACCATAAATCACGAAGATATTCAGGCTTGTTTACTGTTTGCTTCCAATTCGCTCGATACCAGCACCTTCATCCCTCTTACTCAAAAAACAATGTAGCTGTGCCCGTATCCCCAAAGTTTATTGTTGATGAGTGTACAGGCCCGGCCATTGCGCAATGGTTAATTGCCTGTGGATTTGAAACAATCTCCGTTTTTGATGCTTATAGGGGTAGTAAAAACATCGACATCCTTACAATGGCCATCAAAAGTGGCTGTATCATCATTACAAATGACAAGGATTTCGGGGAAATGGTGTTTAAAGAAAACCTGAATCATAAAGGGATTATCTTATTGCGGTTATCCAATGAAAGGAGCTGGCATAAAATTGAGGTGTTGGAAAAACTATTCAATACAAACCTTGCAGAGCTCATAGGCAATTTTACGGTTGTTACGGATACAACAATTCGTATTATTAAAATCAGAAAGTAAGACCTTATGGCTTCATCTTCTGCCATACTAAATGTCAGAAGTCAGGACGAGGCGACTAAGCCAAGTGCGAACACCGGCAAATTCAAAGGCCTCTCTGCAAAATGCGGGGAGGCTTTTTTGTAATTTTTGTTTTGGTTTAAAAATTCTTACTTTTGGATGTTTTGGGTTTTGAACCTTCATTACTTGTTTCGTTTATTAATTGCACTTTTGATTATCGTTTAACACAACGCTCAACACATTTAAATAAAGATGACAACAGAAACCAAAAAAAGAAATCAGATTCTGAAAAGAATCGAACGAATGCCGGAGGAACAGCTAACGGAACTTGACAAATATTTGAAAATGCCGGAGGCAAAGAACACAAAAAAAAGCAAAGTGTTGTCGTATGCTGGCGCATGGAAAGATTTGGATGACAACATTTTTCGGGAATTTACCGAAGAGTTAATCGTCAGAAGACAGGAAAACAAAAGAAGAAGCGATGAAAAGAGCAATGATTGACACCGATATTTTATCATATTTTTTCGATTCAATAGAAATTTGTTTATTGGCTCACTATGAAATAACAAGTGGCTTACGGGCAAGGCAAGCAATTACTCAGTTGAGTGCTTTCGAACGGTTTGTTGATGAAAACAAGGTAATTCTGTTGACAGAAAAGTCATCTGAAATCTCGGCAGAATTATACGCCACCCTTAGGCGAGAAGGAAAACCACTTGACGGCATTGATTTGTTGATTGCAGGGGTTGCCATCGAAAATGAAATGGTTCTTGTAACAAATAATGAAAAACACTTTGGCAGGACACCAAACTTAAAAATTGAAAACTGGACTTTGTAAACAAAATTCATAACTAACATTTTTACAATGATCGTAACATCACTAAAATAAAAGCGTTTGCTTTTTCAAAAAAAAGAAAAATGAAATTTATAGATAAGTTTTTAAAGGCATGACGAACTCTGAAAATATCAATGGGCTACAGTTAAAAGTAGCCCATTACACTGACATTTTCGTCGGTCATCTGTTTTATCCCTGACAGGTTGCTCTCCAGCAGAGCCTATTTCCATTTGAACAGACAAACAAAGATGAAGAATTATTTGATTGAAAGCTCAAATCGCAAAAAAGAAACAGCCTAAAAAATGTCCATTAGAAGCATTCACCTCTTTTTTAGCCTAATTTTTGTCCATTGTACCGCAAATCATGACTTGAACCGGTGTTTTTGACTTCGAGCGCCAACAATTGCCACTCGACAAAAAAGCGCGATTTTGTCGATCGCCATTCGACATAATTGTACAAAATTGTCGATTACGATTGCTTAAAGATCAAGAATAAGAAGTTTTATATCCCATGAATAAAGCTATCCAGGGTTTCTTCCGCAGGCAAAGTCAGCTTTTTGCGCAGGCGATAGCGATGGGTGTTCACCGATTCGGGGGCGATGTTCATCAGGCGGGCAATTTCTTTGGTGGCCATATTCAGCTTGATGTATGCGCACAACTGCAGGTCGGTTTGCGTGAGGGCAGGGTTGTTTTCGTGTAAGCTGGAAAAAAAAGATTTGTGGATACTTTCAAAATGAATTTTAAATTGCTCCCATTGGTTCTCCACGTCGGTTTGGCGTTCTATCTCACGCAGCATCTCTCGCTTCACTTCGGGATGCCCTTTTCCATTTTCACAATCCATTTTATCGGCCAACTTGGCCAGCCGGTCGAGCACCTCGTTTTTGTTGGCCAGAAGAATGGCGGCCGAAGTCAGCTCGTGATTTTTTTGTTCGATGCTTTCTGTTTGCAGACGTTTGATCTCTTTTTCGGCAAACAAAACCTCCTGCAAGTGTCGGTTCCGCTTCTCGATCTGGTCAATTTTGAGCTTGTTGAGTTCCGTTTCTTTATCAAATAAAATTTTACTCTGCCGCAGCGATTTCCTTTTCATACTAAATGCATACAATAATGCCAGCGACACAAAGATCAGCGCCACGATGAGCGTTCCCATCAGCCATTGGTTTCTGGTTTTTATCTCTATGTCTTTTGTAAGCAACTGCACATCCTTTATCAACAAACGATTTTCGTTCTCCTTCTTCTCCGTCTCATACCGTATCTCGAACTCGTTGATTTGCCGGGCGCTGGCCTCCGAAAATATCGAATCTTGGGCTATTTTATAAATTTCAAAATAGGTGAGCGATTTTTTATGATTCTCCTGTTTTTTGTAAAGTTCGTAAAGTCCTTTGGCTGCTTCCACAACGGTTGGTTGCAGATTAAGCCGCTGCGACAGTGCGAGGCTTTGGTGGTAATAATACTCTGCTTCATTCTGATCCTTCAGCGCCCGATAGGCATCGCCGATATGTTTCAACACAAGTGCAGTTTTAAAATCGATATCCAGTGATTCAAAAATATGTTGCGCCTCCTTTAAATACTTAATCGCATTTTTATAATCATGCAACGACATGTAGCTCAAGCCCAACCCGTTGAGCCTGGTGGCAATTTTAACGGCGGCGTTCATTTCGCGGTCTATTTCCAATGCTTTATTAAAATAGTTGACAGCTTCGGGCACGCTGTCCCATGCCAGATACACCTGTGCAATGTTGCTGTAGCGGGTAGAAAGTTTATGGCGATTGCCCAGGCGCAGATCGATTTCCAGTGCTTTGCTGAAAAACTCAATGGCAAAACCATATTCTGCCCAGGCCTGATAAACCGCCCCAATGTTGTTGTAGTCGGTGGCCAGATTGGTATCGTTGCCCTGCAGCTTATCCAATTTCAGCACCTGGTTAAACACTTCTATGGCCTCCCCGTATTTGCCAAGCATTTTGAGCGAAATAGCAATATTCGACAGATTGGTGGCAATTTCAGTGGTATCGCCAACAGATCTGGCTATGGCTAATGCCTGATCAAAGTATTCGATAGATTTATCAAAAAAGCCCATACCCTGATAGCAAAACCCCACATCGGCAAAACGATAAATCATCATTTCGGGCCTGGGACTGGCCAGCATCTCCTCCGCCTCAAGTGCCTGCAAATAAGTGAAAGTAGCCGGTTTGAGGCTGTCGAGATAATAGAGGGCATCGGCCTTTATTTTCAGTGCATCGCTTAGCAAAATAATTTCGTTCCTGGCGGCTGAAAGCCCGATGGCCTCACGGGCATATTTGAGCGAAGCTTCAGGATTGACTGCAAGATTTTTGTTGGCCAGCGAGCAAAGCAGGCTAATGCGTTCGAGGCCTTGAGGAGCGTCAGGCAGGCTTAACAAACTGTCAGAATTTACTGTTTGCGACCCGACCCAAAGTGGGGTTAAAATAAAAAACAAGAGGGTGTGATGGCCTGTTTTTTTTAAAATAGCCATCAAGGTCATAACCGAAGCGCAAACTGAAGCCTGGATTCTCACCGTTCAAAAAAAAAGCTTTATAAAATCTTGGGTGAAAATAGGATATTTTGATAACACCGGGCTAATGGGGATGAAATAATTTTTATGAACCCGGGGGAAAATCTGCAGAAATTTTGACTGCAATTTGAATCTCCGAATTTTGGACAATCTCTGTAAAAGCGATTTAGACTTGTCGGCAGCCCTAAAATGCCGAATGATAATATTTGTGTCAACTACCATTGTTCAACTTTCCAATTATAGTTTAGTTTGATTTCATCCAGATAAGCCACATCTTGTTCCCACCACTGCGAAACTGTTTGAATTCTTTGAGCATATTCCTCTTTGCTGTGAGAATCAGTTTCCGGTTTGTTTTTGCTAATTAGAAAATCAAGAAAAGCATCCAGCAATTTTCTTTTTTCGGCATCCAGCATATTGTATTTTACAATGATATCTTCCATTGAATTGCGTTTTTACAAAAATAAAGAAAAACAACAGCTTCATTTTCTTGCTACTTCACCACCTCATCCACAAAAAGAGTGGTAGTTTTGGGATGCCTATAGAGGAAAATTACAGTAATCCTTCAACCAAGATGTCCTCATCCAAATCCTCCCAATGAATGCCTTCACCGCCGCCGATAAGCCTCCAGTTACTTCTTTGAGTGTCTGTTGCATCTCTTAAGGTGGGAAACCATTCGAGGGGAACGGCAAGTTCGCGGCCATCCTCCAGACTTAGAAACATTTTATCAGCATCAAACCAAATGTCCGATGCACAAGTGGATTTATTTATTATTAATGTACTCATCCCATTTTCGTTTTAAAAGTTCCTTATGCTCATTTATTAATAAACGGATCAAGCTTTCAACCAAAATATCCTCATCCAAATCCTCCCAATGAATGCCTTCACCGCCACCGATAAGCCTCCAGTTACCTCTTTGAGTGTCTGTTGCATCTCTTAAGGTGGGAAACCATTCGAGGGGAACGGCAAGTTCGCACCGTGAATACCACAAGGCAATTGTCCACATTTTCAGAAATGACGCTTCTTGTCCTTGCTGAATTCCCGGTGTGACTTATGAATGCACCCCTATTCCACCACTATCTTTCGCGTTATCTGCTCGCCATCCACCTGCATGGTGCAAAAATATAGTCCGACAGGCATATCCGCGACGTTTATGGAAATGGTATTGTTTCCTTTAGCAAGCTGTCGGCTGAACCGCCTGATGCGCTGCCCTGTAAGGTTTATGATGGAGATATTGGCAACGGCCGGCCTAATGATGCCCAGCGTAAAAGTGGCTGTGGTGGTTGCCGGGTTGGGAATGACTTCCGAAACTGCTGCGATGGTGCTCTCCTTTTCGATGATGCCCGGAGGTGGTGGCCCCATAAGAAATTGCTGTTCCCAGAAAAAGGCATTTTGAATGTAGCGATATTCTACCGGATCAGAGGGCATGTAATCCATCACCTCATATACCATGGGAAGGGTGTAGGTAGGCCAATCAAACGCATCGTTATAGATCACCTCATCGGACAATGCGAAAAAATGGGCGGCAAAGGTAGCCTCCGAGCCATAGGTCATATTTTGTGGCTCATCCTGCAGGGTCTCGGAGTGGTAAGTGAGGCTATGATAATTCGTGCTATAGCCGCGAACCCAAATATCGGGCATATTGTTTTCGATCGAGATAATGGTGTCGGTATCGAGCCAGGCAACAAACATCCTGTCACCTGAACGATTGCGTGCTATCTGTATGCGGTTGTCCTCCCACAGCTCTTCATCATAGTTGCCCCTGAATGATTGCAATCGTCCCAGCTCGTAACCTTCCCAGCTTCCGGGGTTGCCTTTGGCATCCGAATGCAAAATAAATGGTGCCATATACAAATAGCCGGAATAAGCGGATCGTTCGGTGATAATACCATAAGGTTGTTCAGACGTAACGCCCACCACCACAGCAATGCAAGGATTACCTTCGGCATCCACACTCAGATCGAAATCATAGGCGGTGGTAAAAGGAATTTCATCCGGATAGGGAGCAGGATCATAAAGTTCTTCAATCTCCTCTACATTCAGAAAATTCTGAACGCCCCAGATGCCCTCTTCGCCGGCCAGCGCCACTTCTATCGGGCCTTCCCAGGTTGTGCCGTAATCGGTGGTGCGCCACAGCACCGGATAAAACGATTGGCCGGCCGAAATTGCCACGTTGCCATTATCCGTCAACACCACAATATAGCCATGCTGTCCGTCGGGCGAAAACTCCACCCGGCCACACAAGGGGCGCAGGGTGGTGTCGAGCGTTGGGCACGGCAGCAAAAACTGCGTCATATCATAATCCTCTTCCGCCTGATTCCACATCCCATGGCTGATAAGGAGCTGCTGAAGCCATTCGTTACCGCCTGTGGATCCTAAGCCAACATTATAATCTACTGCCCAGAAGTCGCCAGTTGCTGTCACGGTGAAACCATCCGGAACGCCCTGGTAAATTCCTGCGCCGGGATTGGAAGCGTTGAAGTTTGCGGTGGTGTCGGTAATGTCGCCGATGCGCACCCGGCCATAAACATATTCACCAAAAAAACTGCCCGAACCATTTATGATTGGCGCCAAATAGACCATGTAAGCATCATCCGGATTGGTGTTGCCGGCGGGATTAAAAATTCCCTGTTGGGGATAGCGGGCGAGCCGCATGGTAGAGCCATGCCCGGAAGCCAGATAAAATTCGTTCATCACACTCCAGTCGATGCCCCAATTAGTCGAAAAATCGTATCCCAGGTTGTTCGAAGTCCCTTCGGGATCGAGCGCACCACCCATCCGGTGGATGTTGGTTACCACGCCCAGCTCGTCGTTGGTGCACACCATCGATCGCTGGCCACCAGCAAACCCATACGAATAAGCGTTGGCTGAGGTGCCGATACCGATAATGTTGAGTGCGTTTGTTGCTTTGTAATTCACCGTAGGGATAGCCGGAGTCAATTCGCCAGCCAGTGGCGTATTTTCAATAGAAGCGTTTTTTTGAAAAGCCACGATTGGCGCTTCAAATTTTAGGTGGGGTTTGAGTTGCTGTTTCTGTGCTAAAAGCATAAAACCAAAAACCACCAAAGTTGCGGAGAGAATAAGTTTTTTCATGATTTCCTATTTTTTAATTTATAAAATGAAGAACTGATTCGTTTTGAGGCGGTAAAGTTAAATAATAATCTTCATCTAAAACTTGGTTATCCAAAAACATATTTGTTTTAAAAAAAACAAACCCCAAACCCTGACAGGGCTTCAAGCCCTGTCAGGGTTATGCTCTGTCGCAAATGCTTTAGTTTTTAAAAACTAATCATAAAGTCTTCTGTGGCAAAAACCCGGTAGCCTTTGCCCGGTAGCAGGTGTGTGAGGGTGCTGATGTTTTTTTCGCGCCAGCACAACTTCATGCCGGCCACTTCCTGTATTATTTTAATCTTGCCAGGGTACTGTTGCAGCAAAGTATTTACAGCCACCGCTTCAGTCACCGGCAGCGGCATCAGGTTCCAGCCAGGATGTAAAACTACCAATGGCTGCTCAATCAGGTCGCCCTTGACGGGGAGGGTAGCATCGGCGTTCATTTTTATAAAATAAGCAATTGGCTCCCATTCGGTGAGGGTGGCGAGGTTGTGTCCGGGGGCATAAACGTTGGCTCCGTCGGTAAGCCACTCAACCTGATCGATCACCGGCGCAAGCAGTTCCTGCATCTGATTGTTCCAGGGCATCACCGGGCTGGAGATGGCGCTCCAGCCTGCCGGCAGATTCAGCGCATAGGTTACGCCGGCATATAAATCCAGAACTGCCGACAGGCCATTTGGCACAAAAAATTGCTTCATTGGCAAAAGCTGATCATATTGCGCCTTAGCGATATGCTCCTCCTGGCTTTGTTGTGAATAGATTTTCCAGGTAAAAACCTCACCTGTATCAAAACCGTCTTTCATAGGTGTCAACGGATTGTTGCCCTGGGCAGTCACGGCCGTTGATTGTGTACCGTTCCAACACATGGCGCCGCCACATTTCAAACCTCCTGCTTCGTCGGTATAAAAAACGCCGATATAATCGCCGGAGTCGATTGGGATTTCGAGCAGGCGCGGGTTGGCAGCTAAAGGAACCGCTATTGCATGCTGGGTGATGGTTTGTGGATATGCCCATCCCGGTGGCAGCCCCGCCTGTGGGTCGGTTACTGTTATGTAGCCGGTTTTGATAAGCGTATCGCGACTGTGTAAGTTGGAAATGAAAAGTGTAACATCGTATACACCTCCGGTGTGATATTGCACACGAGGCTCACGGCTGTAGGATACGCTTGGTGTGGCGCCCGGGATATTCCACAGGAAAAACGTGGGATCGCCCGTGGAGAGGTTGTAGAACTTCACGATGTCGCCTTTCATCACCGCGGTTTTATCGGCGTAAAAATCGGCAACAACCCCACGTACTTCCGACGCCCCGGCTTGGGAGACCGAGGCTGCTCCCTGCCCGAATGCCGCCGATGTTAAAAGCAACAACATGCAGCCGGCAAAGATGCATTTCGAAAAAGATAGATTTTTCATAACTGCTCAAAATTAATTTTATCTGATGATGATTTTTATGGCTTGGAAACTCCTTTCTGATGTAATTTTTAATAAATAAATCCCGGCTGCCTGTCGCGATAAGTCGAGCTTGCAGCTTGTGGCCTGTGGCAACAGGGTTGTTATGGTGGTGCCATCCAACCTGCTCACCTCCACCGTTTCGTTGCCGTTCAAATTTTGTATGTTAAAAACACCTGATGAAGGATTTGGACTTACGCTGATGGAAGTGGCTTTGCCAGCATTTATTGTTGTAATAAAGTCGATGGCATTGATGGCTGACATTCCATTGGCAATAAAATGGGGGTGTTTTTGCGGAAACATTTCATCAAACACCACTTCACACGTTTGCTCCTGGCCTGTGGCGGCAGCGTAATGCCGAAAAGTGATCGTTTCATCCACGGCAAATCCCTCTTTTGCAGTTGTAGCTGCATCGTCGCCCCAAAGCACAAGTGCATCGGCGCTGCCGGTAAGGGTTACAGCACCCGCACATTGGCCTGAGGTGGTGAAGGCACCCAAAATATCGCCGGGTTCCAGGCCATCTACAACCGAAGCATCAACCCGTATGGTGTGCGAAACAGCCGTTGGTGATACGATTGGCCACCGCTGTGGCGTATCAGGAGCTAAGATTTGAGTTTTAAGAGATTTGGCTGGACATTCCGGGAAAGTAATGCTTACCGGCATATCAAAATTGACAAAATATGCTTTGCCCGGTTGCAGCACCTGCAGGGTGTACACGGAAGCATCGGGCCAGAAAACCAGGATGTCGCCGATGCTTTTTACCATTACCACCTTATCCATAACCGGTGTCAGCAGCTCGGTGAGGTTGACGTTGCACAAGCTCGTTACAGGCAAATAATTCCATCCGGCGTCAAAAGTCAGGGTTCGGGATGAAGCAGTGCCTTGCAGGGTGAGCTGGTGCGATTGAGCCATCTTTAACTGCCCGGCGGTGGCAGCATCCCATCCCGTAAAGGTGTTGATCTGCATGGCCGGCCAATAGATGGAATTATAGTTTTGTAAAATTATAATATTATTTGCAGCAGCACCAAACATATCATCAATGGTGGTTTGTTCCGGTTCAAAAGGCAATGAGAAACCGCTCCAGCCTTCCGGCAGGTCGATGGTGGCAGAAAGAGGCGGTGCCACAAAGTGAACCGAATAATCTTCTACCTCTCCGTAATTAAATGTACCGCAAGGATCGGGCGCCCCGTTGTATTTCATCGTTACACGCATGCGGGTGGTGCCGGTGGCAGTGGTGGGAACCACAAACGATCCCGAAACAGGCTGCTTGCTCCCAGCCGAGGTAAACACCAGTTCTCCATTATCAACGAAATCTCCGTCTTTGTTGTAATCTATCCAGATGCGCCAGTATTCAGTGTAGGTAAACCAGCCAAAACCAGGCGTAAGCGTAAAATTAATTGTTTCGCCAGGTTCCCAATTCAGCACCAGGTTGGTAAAGTCGGTGTAGCCTGCTGCCCCGGATGGATTGCTGAAATCATTGAACTGCGTCTGGCTGATCCATTCGGAAGAGGAGTTGTTACCCGACGAAGTGCAGTAGGTTATGGGCATCTCCACCACGGTTATGTAGCCAATCTTTGTTTCTGTATCGGAACCCAATGCGTTGGAGGCCGTCAATGATACATCGTAAGTTCCCGGTGTGTTAAAAACCGCAATAGGATTGCGTTGTGCTGAAGTAGCCGGCAGTGCACCCTGAAAAGTCCAGCTCCAGGTGTTGGGGAACTGGGTGGAGAGATCGGTAAACTGCACATCGGCACCGGCAAAAACGGTGGTGTTAGGTGTATAAAAATCGACAACGGGCGGAGCAGTTGGCTGCTGGGTGATGCCGCTAACGATCATCGAAAAGGGCTGAGAGCCGCCGCTCAAAACACCGGCATGATCCACAACTATCGTGTAACTCTGGCCGGCGATGGGATTGTCGATGATGAGATTTTCTACGTTATCCACATAATTTTTCCCGGCGCGGGTAGCAGCGGCCGAAGGGTTGTTGGGATTGAGTTTCCAGGGATACCAGGTGGAGCTGTTGCGGGTTACGCGCAGGTCGAGGTCGTTGACGATCATCGGATCCGGGGGATCAAGTTGTTGAGCCACGGGAGTGCCGGGCACATCTGTCCACACGATGGTTACTACCAGCGGCCCGTCGCCCGAAGCCTGCACCGTTCGCGTGTAGGTGCTGCCGTTGGTGAGGTTGTACTCGTTGATAACATCGAGCGAGTTGCTCTCGGTAATCTTTTGAGTTGCTTTGTAGGTGTTCAGCAATCCCCAGCCAAACATATAATCGGGGCCCGGGTCGGGACCAGCTTCATCGGCGGTATGTATCACCAGTGCTTTGAGCGTGGCTGCTTTCATCAGATTGCCTGTGCCATGCATGGCTTGGTAATGTTGCTGAAGCAGAATAAGCGAGCCGGTGGCGGATGGCGACGACATAGAGGTGCCGCTAAGTGTAGCGTAGGAACTGTTGCCACCATCATCAGAAGAATACAACGACACGCCGTTGGCAACGATGTCGGGCTTTACGCGACCGTCGTCGGCGGGACCCCAGGAGCTGAACGAACTCATCACCACATCGGAAGGCTGGGAGTATCCACTGGTGATGTCATTTACAGCACCTACGGTAAGGATATTTTTGGCTACACCGGCATTGCCGATGCAATCGTAAGGGCCATCCTGCGGATAGGTGCCGCCGGTGGGGCCGTCGCCGCGGTCATTTCCGGCCGACTTTACAATTAAGTAATAAGGCGCGTTGTGCGCAATAAAATCCCAGTCCTGAGCCTGTGAATCGTAAAATCCAAAGCTATAATCTTCGGTAGTGCTGATGGTTGGATCGCCATACCAAACCCAGCTACTGCCATTCCACGACCAGCCATTTGCATAGCCATAGGAGTGATTGGATACCAGCGCGCCGTTGGCACCAGCGGCAGCCATCTCTGATTCGTCGTTGTTCCAGTCGTAGGCGTTGAGGTGGGCGGCGGGCGCCATGCCTTTGGCAGCGCTCTGCACACCCGAGGCTATCATGGTGCCGGCCACATGTGTAGCGTGATAATGGGTGCTGTAAGCATTGTCGACTTGTGTTACCCGGCCGCTATATTCCTGATGGTTGGCAAGTACGGCACCGGCATCCCATTCGTGCACTGTCATTCCGGCACCGTCGAGGGCAAAACCAAAGCCGGCTGCGGGATGTACTTTGTTGGTGGAGGTAGTCTTGGCCGAATTGGCGTTGTGGGTAGTGTAATAATAAAGCTGGCCGTCGGCGTCAACCTGCATCAGCTCCATAAAGGTGGTGCCGGTTTGGATGGTAAGCGGGATGTTATTGCGCAAAGCATATTGCGTAGCAATGTTTTTTTGGTTTGTAAAATCGGCATCTTTTTCAGCCGAAAAAGTCTGTAGTACTGCGCGATTGGCTGCTGTTTGCGAAAATAACAACCCGGGAATTATCAATAAAATAGCTGTGGCAACAAATAATAGTTTGTTCATGATGTAAGGTGTTAATTAGAAATTATTTAGCGTAAGCGATATCAGCTTTTTTCATCAGCAAGATTATCAAAATTATTGTGATACTCGACAAAGTCCTGAAGGTTTTCAGGCAAATAATCGTTGATGATGGATTCGACCAGGTCGATGTAGGCTGATTTTTTTTCTGAATATCTTCTCAAACCCTTGGCCATGAGCAGGGCGTCGGGATAATTATTTTCATTGCGCAAAGCGCGTCGCTGTTTGCGAAGGCTTTCGTAAGCAAATCCTGAATTGAGCATGTTCAGATATTCGTCCACGGCGGCTTGTGCTGAAGAGAAGGAGCGCACGTAAAAGCGTGGTTTATCGATGCCTTTGGGAGCCATGCCGCATCCGGGGCGGTAGCACCGGATTCCGAAATAGTTGTTGCCCTGCCGGGCAAATTTGCTTTTGCCCCAGCCCGATTCGACGATGGCCTGGGCCATGACAAGTCTTTCGGGGATATAATCGACGCGGTAGAGAAGCGTGTCGATATGGGCTTTGTATTGCCGCCTGGTGAGGGTGTCGTTAAAAAAATCATCACCATATTCATAGTTTTCGGCAAGCCGGTTGATCCACTCCAGGTGATTTTTTTTGCGGATGACGTGCCGGTAGTCGTTGCGCAGGTCGAGCAGGCGGGCGCGGTCGGTCATCACTTTTTTGTTTGCTTCGATGATGAACGGATAAAATGTCAGGATAAACTTACGGTTGGTTTCGGTTAGCTCTTTGGCTGTCGACAGCTCCACAGGATCGGTCTGGCTGCCACGCCCCCGTTGGCACGACCATTGCGTAAGGTTAATAACTATCAGAAATAATAAGATGAGAGATTTGTGGTTTGACAACATAGACGAACATTTAACAGACAAGCGATACAAAATCACAAACTTACAATTTTATTTTTTTTGATAACCTTTAAAACAGTTTTTTGTTATCCATTAAAAAGTAACGCTGCTGATCATGTCAGAAAAAACTTATAACCGTGAGCTTAATGCGCTGGTGAGTCTTGTCGACGAACCCGATCAGACCATGTTCGATCAGGTGCGTGATAAGATTTTTGCCTACGGACTCGATGCTGTGCCGCTGCTCGAAGAGGCCTGGGATACCACGCCCGACGGACAGGTGCAAAAACGTATCGAGACAATCATTCATACCATACAATTCGATCACAATTTTCATCAATTAAACCTTTGGCGCAACAACCCCGCTCAGGATCTGCTGGCCGGCTTTATTCTGGTAGCCAAATATCAATACCCCGAACTCAACGAAAAAACCATCACCGACCAGGTTGGCCAGATTATCCAGGATGTGTGGCTCGAAATCAACAACAACCTTACACCGCTTGAAAAGGTAAAAATTATCAACCATATTTTTTATGATGTGCATGGCTTCCGTGGCAACAAACGCGATATTCAGTCGCCACAAAATTCGTATGTCAACACGGTGCTCGAAACACGCAAAGCCAACCCGATTTCTTTGAGCATCATTTACATGGTGGTGGCGCAAAGCCTGAAAATTCCGATTTACGGCATCAATCTGCCACAGAATTTCATCCTCGCTTATCTCAACGATTTTGTTACAGACTACTCCGCGGTGACACGCCGGCAGATTCAGTTTTATCTGAACGTTTTCAATAATGGCGCAGTGTTTACGCAGCGTGAGGTAGAGATGTTTTTGAGGCAGATAAATCTGGAGCAGGAAGACCGTTATTTTTTGCCTTGCGACAACACCACCATCATCCGGCGGGTGATGAACAATCTCATTTTCTCTTACGAAAACTCCGGCAATCCCGACAAGGCTGCTGAACTGAAAAAACTACAGATGGCACTGGATTAACTTTCGAGCTGGCTATAATCGGGGATCTCTTTCAAAAAATCAAATTGCTGATTGTGCCAGTCGATGCGGGCGCAGTAATGTTGCAGGCCGTTGGTAACGATGAGATATTTTACTTGCAGCGCCAGGTTGTAGCGGCCAATCTGCTCAAACACTTTTTGTGTGATGGCTATCTGCGGTGCTTTGCATTCCACCAGCAGCAAAGGCTTCCCCTGCCGGCTGTGCACCAAAATGTCGGTGCGTTTGGTGAGCCGGTTCAAAGTCAACGATTTCTCAATAGCAATGAGCGTTTCGGGCATTTGCCTCTCCGCCACCAGATAGCGTACAAAATTCTGGCGCACCCATTCTTCGGGTGTAAGCGCCACCCACAAGCGTCGGATGCCGTCGAAGATTTCGCGGCGCCCATTGTTTTCGCGTAAGCGCAATGGATATTCTGGCAAGTTGAGTGGCTGCAAGTTTTCGGTCATTGGCGCAAAAGTATCTTTTATAGGCGCTTTTCCATTACTTTTGCTGCCAAAATTATAGTTTATGAAGACCAAAAAAGATATCGTTTTAAATTGGCTACCCCGCTATACCGGGACGAAAATAGAAGATTTCGGCAGGTACATCCTGCTTGTAAATTTTACAAAATACCTCGAATTGTTTGCAGAGATGCACAACGTTGAGATAAAAGGTCTGGATCGTTCCATGCCCAGCGCCACCGCCGGCGACATTACCATGATAAAATTTGGAATGGGAAGCGCAAACGCTGCCACCATCATGGATTTGCTCAGCGCCATAAAACCCAAAGCCGCCCTGTTTTTGGGTAAATGTGGCGGGCTGAAAAAGAAAAACCAACTGGGCGACCTGATCCTGCCCATCGCAGCCATCCGTGGCGATGGCGTTTCCAATGATTATTTTCCGATAGAAGTGCCCGCGCTGCCAGCCTTTAACCTGCAAAAAGCTATCTCTACCGCCATTCGGGAACATGGACGCGACTACTGGACAGGGACAGTGTTCACCACCAACCGCCGCGTGTGGGAACACGACGACAAAGTAAAAAAACATCTGCGGAAAACACGCAGCATGGCCATCGACCTGGAAACGGCTACCATTTTTATTGTAGGCTTTGCCAACGAAATACCTACCGGAGCCCTGCTGCTGGTATCCGATCAGCCCATGATCTCTACCGGCGTGAAAACAGAAACAAGTGACCAACTTGTTACCGATACCTTTCTGAACGACCACCTCCTCATCGGCATCGACTCCCTGAAGCAACTTATCGAAAACCGCCAGACCGTTAAACACCTGCGTTTTTAAAATATTTTTTTAAAATGGATTTTGAAACGATCGTCGAACGCATCAAAAAAAGGATTTTCGACCCGGTATATTTTCTCACCGGCGACGAGCCTTTTTTTATCGATAAGATCAGTCGCATGCTCGAAGAGGAGGTGCTCACCGACGATGAGAAGAGTTTTAACCTCACGGTGCTTTACGGCCTCGATGCTACCGACGACCAGATAGTTTCGTATGCCAAAGAGTATCCGGCCATGGCCAGCCACCGCGTGGTGATCGTGCGCGAAGCACAGCATCTGCGCCAGCTTGCCGACAGCAAAAACCTACTGGCTTATCTGCACAAACCAGTGCCAACCACAGTCTTGGTTTTTGATTACAAATACAAAAAAATTGATGGCCGCACCGAACTGGGCAAGCTGCTCAAAAGCAAAACAGTCTATTTTCAATCCAAGCAGCTCTACGAAAACAAGGTGCCCGATTTTATCGAAAGGCAAATTGCTGCACGCGGATTTTCTGTGTCGCCTGTCGTAAAACAGCTTCTGGCGGCCAGTCTTGGCACCAACCTGAGCAAGATCGAAAACGAGATAGGCAAGCTGGTGCTAAATCTGGAAGCCGGCGCACAGATCACCACCGAAATCGTAGAGCAAAATATCGGCATCAGCAAGGACTACAATATTTTTGAGCTGCAAAATGCGCTGGGAAAACGCGACTTTCCCCGTGCCATCAGCATCGTTAACTATTTTGGAGCCACCCCAAAAGATTTTCCGGCGGTGTTTGTGCTGGTGATGCTTTTTGCCTATTTCCGTAAGGTGTTTCATTACCATTTTCTTAAAGACAAAAGGAGCGCCGCCGCACAGTTATCGGTTTCTCCTTATTTTGTAAAAGATTATGAGCAGGCAGCCAATAATTACACCACCACGCAGGTACGCCGCATACTTGGCTTGTTGCGCCAGTACGACCAGATGTCCAAAGGCGTCGACAGCGCGCAGATGCAGGATGGCGAGCTGCTGCGCGAGCTGATATATAAAATTATGATGATACCCTAAACGGCTTTATCAAGGAAAATCCAATTCCGGTTTGGTTAGTGAAAAAAACTTCACCTTAATCTTCAGGAGCAGATTATTTTCTCAGCTCCGCGCCGGTTTTTTGTTTTAATGCATCGGCAATGCGGTTCATGGTTTTGTCGATGATTTTGTCGGTGAGGGTGCGGCGGTCGTCTTGCAGCGCAAAGCTAATGGCATACGACTTTTTGCCTTTTGGGATTTTTTCACCTTCATACACATCAAACAAGCCTACATGGCGCAGGATGTTCCTTTCGGTATCCAACGCTATTTTTCTAAGTTCTGCAAAAGTGATGCTTTCATCCACCAGCAGCGCCAGGTCGCGGCGCACCTCCGGGAATTTCGACACCGGCTGGTAACTTATCTTATTGTTTTTAATCAACCCCAAAACAAGCTCCCAATCAAAATCGGCATAAAAAACGGGCTGCCGGATATCGAAGTGTTGTAAAACTGACCGGCTGATTTTCCCAAATTCCACCACACGCCGACCGTTGGATTCGAGTTGAAGTCCGGTTTCAAAATAGATGGCGGTGGCTGAGATGGCTGCTAAACTATCCGGCGAAATATTCAGCCGCCGCAGGATGCCTTCCACATACGAACGAAGCAGGTAAGCGTCGACCGGCTGTTGCTGTACATGCCAGTTTTCGGGATACAACTGCCCGGTGATAAATAGCGCCAGATGCTGTTGCTCGTTGTATTTTTTGGTCACATCCTTACTTTGCGTTTCGGGATTTTGCAGATATATCTTTCCAAACTCATAAAATTTCAGATCCTGATTTTTATGGTTCAGATTGTAAAGCACGCTTTCTAATCCCGACAGCAGCAGCGTTTGGCGCATCACGCCCAAGTCGTTGCTCAGGGGATTGTTGATTTTTACTTCGCTGGTTTCTTTTATAAAATCAAACCGGGCGCTATAAGTGGCACGAGTGAGCGAGTTGTTGATGATTTCCATAAAACCATTGTCGCTCAAAAAATTGCCCGTCAATTCCTGAATCTGTTCCCTGTCGGGTTGGGGCACCGCGGACAGCGACACCCGCAACTGGTCAGGAAAAGGGATGTTGTTGTAGCCGTAGATGCGCAGCACCTCTTCTATTATGTCGGCTTCGCGCGTCACCTCCGATCGGTAGGTGGGCACTTCTACCGTAAAACCATCGGCGTCGTGGCTGATGATTTCCATTCCGAGAAATGTAAGGATGTCGCGGATGCGGTCGTGCTCGATGCTGATGCCGATGAGGCGATCGATATTTTTATACGTTACCGGAATTTGCAAAGGCTCCACCGGCTCCGGATAAAAATCTTTTACCTGCGACGATACTTCGCCACCGGCCAGCTCTTTCACCAGCAAAGCGGCGCGACGCAGAACGTACAGCGTTGCGTTGGGATCCACACCCCGCTCGAAACGGAAAGAAGAATCGGTGTTCATGGCATGCAGGCGTGCCGTTTTGCGGATGGTTTTGGGATCGAAAAAAGCACTTTCGATAAAGATGTTGCGCGTTTGCTCCGTCACTCCCGAGTCGATGCCGCCAAAAATCCCGGCCATGCACATGCCTCCGTTGGCGTCGCAAATCATCAGATCATTTTCCGACAAGGTGCGCTCCGTCTCGTCGAGGGTGGTGAATTTGGTTCCAGCAGGGAGTTTTTTTACAATGATTTTCTTACCAGCAATTTTATCAGCATCAAAAAAATGCGTCGGATGGCCGGTTTCGTGAAGCACAAAGTTGCTGATGTCCACCAGATTGTTGATAGGCCGCAGCCCGATGGCAAGCAGATAATTCTTGAGCCAGTCGGGCGAAGGCTGCACTTTAACGTTGGTCATGGTCACGCCCGAATAGCGCGGGCAAGCCACTGGGTCGTCAACCTGAATTTCTATATTAAGAGTTTCATTCTCCACCTTAAAACTATCGGTGCAGGCGGTAAAAAGTCGCTTAGGTTCTTCGTGCGGGTGCTTGTGGTTGTGTGCTGCAATCAGATCGCGCGCCACCCCCACATGCGACATGGCGTCGTTGCGGTTGGGCGTGAGGCCAATCTCAAAGACATAATCGTCGGTGATGTCGAAATATTCCTGTGCCGGCATGCCCACTGCTACCTGCGGCGGAAGCACCATAATTCCTTCGTGCGACTCACCCAGTCCCAGCTCATCTTCGGCGCAAATCATCCCTTCGGAAACTTCACCTCTGATCTTCGCCTTTTTTATCTCAAAAGATTTCCCGTCGGCGGTGTGCAGCGTGGTGCCGGTGGTAGCCACAAGCACTTTCTGGCCGGCCTGCACATTGGGCGCACCACACACAATCGGCAGCAAGCGCTCGCCGCCAACGTTCACGGTGGTTACGCTCAGCTTATCGGCATCGGGATGTTTGTGGCAGGTCACCACCTCGCCCACAACTACTCCTGCCAGCCCGCCGGGGATGGTTTCAATTTTTTCAAAACCCTCCACCTCCAGGCCGGTGTCGGTTAAAATTTCGGCTATCTCTTCCGGCGCCAGATCTATGTTTACATGCTCTTTTAGCCAATTATAAGAAATCTTCATACAATAGAACGATTAGTATTTTAAAAGGCGCAAAAGTAATAAAATGGGCGGTTTTAGAGATGCAGTAACGCTTTACAAATAAATTCCAAAAGAAAAATCACAAGCTCCAAAGAAATCCCAAATTTCAATAAACCAAACCGTTACGCGTATTTAGAATTTGAGATTTGGAATTTATTTGTCATTCATAAATGGGGCTTTGGAACTTCGCTTCAGATTATCCCAATTTTACTTTCAAACTGCCATTAGTGTGGCGGCGCATCTTTTTTGCAACATGCCGGCAGCTTCTCGTAGGCGGTTTCGTTGGCCATCATTTCGTCGGCATCGTAGCCAATGTTGGTGATGGCTTTTTTAATCTTCTCCTTGTCCGTTTTGTCGGTGCGGTAGGTCACGCTGATCACTTTGGTTTCCAGATTTACGGCCACGTCTTTTACGCCTTTCTCAAAAGCAAGGTCTTTTTTGACGCGCTCTTCGCACATGCCGCAAACCACCGATGATTTTATTTCGACAGTCTCGGTTTTCTTGTCTGCTTTTTGGCCGTACAAAGTTCCTGTAGTGGCCACCACCAGCGCCATTAGCGCCAGCATGGTTGTGATGATCTTGTGTGTTTTCATACTTCTGTTATTTTTAATGATTAATAATTAAATTTTTAATGAAAAATGTTTCCTTTTAGTCGATGGCAAATCGGAATCCTGCGTAAATTTTCAGTCCCATGATGGGGCCATACACCATCGAAGCATCGAAGTTGGGGCCATACGGATCGTTGGAGGCTATCACCGGATTGTCCTGCGTGTAGTTGAGCAGATTTTCGCCGCCGGCATAGATGCTCCACCTTTTGAAGTAGCGTGTAACCTGTGTGTTCAGGATGGTGTAAGGCGCATAAGTTTCGGGGCGGCGGTATTCCGGCGGATTCATCTGCGTGTCGGGCAGGCGGCCGTCGCCGTTGAGCTGCGTGGTAAAATCAAATTGCCACTTGTTGAGGTTGGTAGCATACGACAGCGTGAGCAATCCTTTGTAACGGTTCACCAGCGGCTTTTGCAGCAGCTCATCGTTATAGGTAACCTTCACGTCGTTAATTCTAAAGGCTGCCACCACGTCGAGGCGTTTTATCAGTTCGTACGAAGCCTCCACCTGAAGGCTGTTGCTAAAGGAGCGGCCATCGAGGTTGTATATGTTTATCTCATGCACGTCGCTGTCCACGTCCACCACAATTTGATTCACAAAATCTGTCCTGTAAAAGTCGGCGCTAAGGGTAAGTTCTTTGCCTCTAATGTCGACATATTGGGTAAGGTTGATGCCGTAATTCCAAGCCTCTTCCTGCTGCAAGGCACCGTGGGTGATAATTTGCCGTGAGCTTGCCAGCAGTGAGTTGTTCTCTGCCAGCACTTTGGCCGTGCGGTAGCCTTTTCCTGCCGAGAGCCTGACGATGGTTTTGGGCGTGAGCGCATAGCGCAGATGCACGCGTGGTGTATAAAAGGTGCCGTAGTGGTTGTGGAAGTCGGCGCGCATGCCGGCAATAAAAGTCACCTTTTCGGGATTGTTGTAGGTATATTGAAAAAACAGGCCGGGCACACTTTCTTTCATACCAAAAGCGCTGTCGTCGAGTTGCTCGGCGTAGTTGTCGTAGCGATAGCTTACGCCGGTGCTATACGCATGCTGCGTGTTGCCGATGTAGGAATTAAAAATTACGTTTCCGTAATAGCTGTTTTGTTCGGCATCGTAGGTGCGCAGCCCGAAAAACGAGTTTTGTTCGTGCCAGGTGTAGGAGTTCAAAACCCCCAGGCTGGTGGCCGGCCGGCTAAAAATATAGCCGCCTTTCCAGAAAGCCTGCGCGCGCTGGGTGGCGATATTCAATCCATAAGGATTGGTGACGATGCGCTCGTCGTTCAGGTTGAACTCTTCCTGTCCGCTGGTGCGCTCTTCGTTGATGTACTGAAATCCAAATTGGGTGGTGAAGTTTTCGGTGGCATATTTCCAACGGTTAAACACATTGTATTGCGTGTAGAGCGGATGGTCCAGAAATCCATCGCCGTTGTGGTCGTCGCGGCGGCTGTTGTTGCTGGCATGTCCGAAAATCATCGTGCTCCAGCGATCGCTTAGTTTGGTGGCAGCATTCAGGTTGCTTTCCAGACGCCCGTCGCTATCGGCAAAGCCATTTACATAAATCTTCTCGCTGGCATCGGGCTTTTTGTATTCCACGTTGATCTGTCCGGTAATCGACTCATAGCCGTTCACTACCGCAGCCGTTCCCTTCGACACCTGTATCGATTCCATCCAGGTTCCCGGCACATACATCAGCCCAAAGCTGTTGGCCAGACCGTAGTAGTTGGGGATGTTTTCGGTCATCAGTTGTGAATAGATGCCCGCCAGCCCGAGGAGTTCTATTTGTTTGGCGCCGGTAAGGGCGTCGCTGTAGTTGACATCCACCGAGGCGTTGGTTTCAAAACTTTCCGAAAGGTTGCAGCAGGCGGCTTTGTGCAGCTCGGCACCCGAAATGTTTTGGGTGAGGATGGGATCCATGCGCGAAATGTGCGAACCTTTCTGCCGCGCGGCTATCTCTACGCCTTCCAGGTATTCGTCAGATCGCAGCACGATCTCCACCTGCTTCATATTTTCGTGCACATGGATGGTGTCTTTTTGATAGCCGATAAAACTAAACACCAAAAGGTGCTCGTCATGTCCGTCGTGGTTATTCCCGTCATCGTCAGGCGCATGTCCGGCGGGGGATTTGGCATTCCGCGAAAGCGTAATTTTAAAATTCCCTTGTATGTCGCTGGTGGTGCCTTGCAGGCTGTAAGCCCAATAGATATTCACACCCGGCAGCACCTCTTTTTTGCCGTCTTCGGTTACGCCATATACTTTTCCGCTTACTGTTTGGGCGTGTAAATTAGAAAAAGCCAACAAGGTAAAAGTCATAATTGTGATTAATATTTTCATAAAACAATCTGTTCTTTTTTGGTTATTAATAAAAAAATGAACCGCTTGCATCAATTTCCGGCTGATGAGCGACACAATGAATCAGAAAAGAAGCAGATGTTTAAAAAGGAATCTTCAGCGTGTGGGTAAAGATGATAAATGCCCGGTGGACGAGCTTTGGCGGGAGGTGTTGCAGGAGTTGCAGGATATTTTTAGTAGTATCTTCCACTACGATGGGCTGCTGCTCGTGCAGTATGATTGCATTTAGCGAAAGCATCATCGGCATCACATCCACTACCACCGGTGAAGTAAACGTTACGTCAAGTTTGTAATAGCGATGATCAAAATGACACTTGTGTGCGGAATGATGGCTGTCGGTAATGTGGCAGGTGCGTTCTTCAACAGGATCGTTCGTTTTACTGATTGCAACATCGCCACAGCATGCATCCGGAACTTCCATGATGGCAATTTGTGAGGAAGCACAACAGGTGCAGTCGTGCGAGTAAATATTTACCCCCATCGTCGCTATCAGCAGAAGAAGCGCTGAAAAGATCACCGATATTTTAAAAAGTATGCTGCGCATGCGTTATCAATTATTTTTAACAAACGCAAAGATATCAGTTACTGTTTACCAGATTTTTTTTACTATTGTTAATTATTTGTTAAGGTGAGGATTGAAACAAATGCTTTACTGTAATTCTCATAGGATTATAGATTTTTGTCGAAAATAGACGAATTGTTAATCGTAATAAAAAGTAAGAAGCCATGAATTTCGAAATTTTAAAACTAAAAACCGATGGAGCGGTGGCGGTGGTAACCATCAGCCGCCCCAAGTCGTTGAATGCTCTCAACACGCAGTTTTTCCATGAGATGGATGCGATGATTCACCACGTGGCCACCTTGCCAGAAGTGAAGGTGATGATCGTTACGGGCGAAGGCAAAGCTTTTGTTGCCGGCGCCGATATTGCCGAGATGGTCGACAAAGACCAGCATCAGGGAACGGCTTTCTCACGGCTGGGACAGCACACTTTTCGTTCGCTGGAGAAGATGGCCATGCCGGTGATAGCGGCCATCAACGGATTTGCTTTGGGCGGAGGCCTCGAGCTGGCCATGGCCTGCGACTTTCGCATTGCCGCCGACAACGCCAAATTCGGACAGCCCGAAGTAAACCTGGGACTGATCCCCGGCTATGCGGCTACCCAGCGTCTGCCGCGGCTGGTTGGTCTGGCCAACGCGCTCTATCTGCTCATGACCGCCCAAACCATCGACGCTGCCGAAGCCTTGCGCATTGGATTGGTGCAAAAAGTAACACAGCCCGAAAATCTGATGGAAGAAGCGCTAAAAATCGCTAACACCATCGCTGCCAAAGGCCCTAAAGCTGTCAGGCTCATCAAGGAGGTGACGCGCCAGGCGATGTTCGTTCCTTTTGACGAAGGCCAGGAACTGGAAGCTTTGCGCTTCGGTTCACTTTTCGGCGAAGGAAATCAGGGGGAGATTGGGATGCAGGCGTTTCTTAAAAAAGAGAAGCCTGTCTGGGAGTAGGCGGTCTGCAGCCCACAGTGGTGGATTTTTATTTCAAAATTTATTTGTGAGTTATTTCTGTGGCTTTGGAATTTCATAACTCCTTCTGAAGTTCTGCCAAATGAGATATTCCTTCACTCACCCAATAATCATTCGTGTATCTTTGCGTTGTTTTGTGATGAAAATAAAGCTGCTACTACCTTTTTGCCTGACCATAGCGTTGATGCCGCTGCTGGTCGTTGGGCAATCCAACAACACCGAAAGCAAAGCCACCGAAGCTGAAGCCGAGGCCATGTGGAGCATCTATCCCTCTTTTTCGTGGCAGTGGCCCGGCGGCGACCTGGCCGACCAATTTGGCTCTTCGGCTACCATCGGCCCTGGTTTCTTTCATAAAACTGCCTCCAACTGGATTTTCAATGCCGACATCAACTTCATCTTTGGCAACGTCATACGCGAGGATTCACTCATCCAAAATCTCATCAACTCCGATGGCTTTGTTATCGACGACCAGGGACATTTTGCCGAAGTTTCCTTTTTCGAACGCGGCTTTTACACTACCTTTCGTGTCGGGAAGGTGATTCCGGTATTTGGCTCTAATCCCAACTCCGGCCTGCTGCTGATGGCAGGTGCCGGTTACATGCAGCACAAAATAAATATCCAGGTCAAAAACAAAGCCGCTTCGCCACTTAAAGACGATTACAAAAAAGGCTACGACCGCTATAGCAATGGTTTTAGCACGGTGCAGTTTGTTGGCTATGTCTATCACGGCGAAAGCCGGCTGGCCAACTTTTTTGCCGGAGTAGAGGTGGTGCAGGCCTGGACACAAAACCGCCGCTCGATGAACTTCGACACCATGCGCCGCGATGATAAGCACCGCTTCGACATGCTCATCGGGCCAAAGATCGGATGGATCATCCCTTTCAATAAGCGCATGCCCGAAGATTATTACTATTATTAAGCCCTTTAGCAAATCATCATCTGGATGACTTTTTTATACAATCTCATTATCCAACTCTATGTCCTGCTCCTAAGGCTGGCAGCTTTGTGGAATCCAAAGGCAAGGCAATGGGTGGCCGGACGACGTCATATCTTCGATCGCCTTCAGAAAACCATCAGTCACGACCAACCGCTGGCGTGGTTTCATTGTGCCTCGCTGGGCGAATTTGAGCAGGGACGTCCCGTAATTGAGGCTTACAGATTGCAATACCCCGACCATCGTATTCTGGTTACTTTTTTCTCGCCTTCCGGTTATGAGGTGCGCAAAAATTACGCTGGCGCCGACTATATTTTCTATCTTCCTGCCGACACCACAAACAATGCACGGCGGTTTGTTGCGCTGGTAAAGCCACAAATCGTTTTCTTTGTTAAATACGAATATTGGTTTAACTATTTGCACCAGCTCCACAAGGCAGAGGTGCCGGTGGTGGGGGTTTCGTCGATATTCAGGCCGCGACAGCGCTTCTTCCGCTGGTATGGCCGGTGGCAGTTGGCAGCGCTAAAAAGATTCGACCACTTTTTTGTACAGGATCAGCAATCCGCCGATCTGTTGGTAAAAGCAGGTGTTTCGCAGGTTACCGTTAGTGGCGACACCCGCTTCGACAGGGTGGTGGAAGTGGCACGCCAAAAGAGATCATTCCCGCTGGTGGAGCAGTTTGCTGTGGGGCATCAGGTATTTATTGCCGGCAGCACCTGGCCAGCCGACGAAGCCATGATAAGGCTGCTGATCGGGCAAAATATTCCCGGATTAAAGTTTATCATCGCTCCTCACGAAGTTCACCAAGCACGCATCCAACGACTGGTAGAATCATTGCCCCACGAGACGGTGCGCTTTTCGCAGGCCAGTGACCAGAATCTGGCCGAAGCGCGTGTGCTAGTCATCGACAACATCGGAATTTTATCTCATCTATACCAATATGCTGATGTGGCTAATATCGGCGGTGGATTTGGCGTGGGAATTCACAACATTCTGGAAGCAGCAACCTTTGAGCTGCCGGTGCTCTTTGGCCCCAACTACCATAAGTTTCGCGAAGCAGTGGAGCTTATCGCGCAAGGTGGTGCTTTTTCTTTTGGAAATGAACAAGAGTTTCTTGCCGCTGCATTGCCGCTGCTCACCGATGGATCACGTCGCAAGGCTGCTGCCCAAATTGCCCGGCAATACGTTGAAAGCCGCCAGGGTGCTACCCGTCTAACTCTCGGAAGGCTTCGAGTAGGTAAATAACGGCCAGAGGGTTTAATAATCATCGGTAGGCTTTCGGAGCATCCAGAAGTCCTCCGAGAGTTTAATAACCTTTCCCGGCCTCACGCAAGGCCTCATCGATGATATCGTATGCGTTATTAATTTTGATATGTCTTTCGGTTGCCAATCTGCCATTGTGTATTACCTCACCGGCGGGATTGATGACCACGTGATGCGGAACGCCTTGAATCCCAAAATATTTGCGCAAGGAGTCGGCACTTTCTCTGCTTGTAAAACAATTCCTGAAAGAATAAGGTAATCGGTTTGCCAAAGCAACGATGCTGTCGGAATGATCCCTTCTTAGTAAAAGGTTTATTGCGATCACTTCCACATTATCGGTGGCGTAATGTTGTTTGAGCGCCTCCATTTCAGGAAACTTCCGGAAGCAGATACCGCAGCCCGAGTTCCAGAAGTCGAGTACCAATACTTTTCCTTTCTGTTCATCCAGACACACGGTGGCATGATCAGCGTCCTGTAGGCAAATGTCAGGCGCCACTAATGTTTGATCATAATCCATCGAAAATGCATATTCAAGCCAATTGGGCATGCCGATGTAGGCTGTTGCCAGAATAATCGAACAAAAAGCCACCGCAAGAACGATGATTTTCTTTAGGTGCTGATATTTGTAGTAATAATACTTTAAAGCTATTCCTGCCGAAATAGTAATTATCGGCACAAAGGCAATGGGATAAGCATGAATATGATTTCCAGCAATTGCAAATCCACCATAAATGGCGATAAATGGGATGAGAACAATGAGGAGATAAACGAAGCGCGATATTCTAAATTTTGGGCGATACAGCAATCCGCTTACAAAGTAGGACACGCCAGCAATAGCAAACTGGTTAATCCAATTCAGTGCGCCTGAAAGCAAGGCAATGGCCAAAGTAATGATGGTGATAAGTAGAATTTTTATCCAAATTTTCATTTTCTACATATGAAAATAGGTCAGAAATGAAGTACAAAGTTTTGATGTTTCATATTTCTATAAATTAACCGGGATTTGCCATGCCCAATTCACACATTCCATCACAAGGAGATAGCCATAAGGTTCCACATCCAAGTGAAGATGCACTGCAGTCATTATCTTCTTTACAATAAGCAAGATCGCCTCCGGTTCCGGGAATATCACACCAATCATCAGATTGGCCGCATTCACAATCTCCATAATAAGGATCAACTTTAAAATTTTTATCTGTTTGAATACGAACAGATTCCATCAAAAAACCATTGTCACTCTTATTTGTTTCTAATACAACTAGCATAGAATGGATTAGAGCCTTAGACCACCTGAGTTCTTCCATGCCAAATTTTAGCCACTCACTCATAAATATTATTTTATCTTCTTTTGCATTGGGTGATAAGGACTCATCAAACCAGTTGATACCGATCTCTGATTTTAGCATTAAAATATGAAGCCTTTCATATTCAAACCATTCCAAAGACAGAACTTCGTCTAATTTTTCTTGCCAGAAAATAAGACGTTTTTCTGGAGTAGAAGCTCTAAATATTCCTTTTTGATAAATAGAAGGGTAATTTAAAATATCCAATCTCTCCATGGATTTAATTTTCGAAAGATTTGATTTCACCCAGCTATCCACTTCGGAATTGCAGCTGTACGTTTTTACTTCAGAATCCTTTTTACAACCACTTAACGCAATAATAAATGTAAACATGAGAATTAAAAGTTTAGGTATTTTACTTTTCATGATTTATAATTTTTGAATTAGTAATAAATTTTAGTTGAATCAAAGAAAAATAATAAATCAATTAGAACAATTACATTTAACATACTTTAATAAAAACATATAAACGTATGGCAAGCAGGATGTATGTGATAGTAATTTACTGTAAAAAGTGTAAATTATTTATATTTTGCTTTTAAATCAAAAGCTTCCACGACCTCGAAAACTTCTTGTTTGTTCATGGCGCTCTGCCCATGATGCTGCCAGATGAAGGTGCTTTTTAGTGGAGGGGGGAGTTGAGTCCTGCGAGTTAACCCTCGGAGGGCTTTTAGAAGTTAGGTAAACCAGCGGTATCTTATGTAACCACCCGAAGTCTCCAACGGTTTCCGAGGCGCTCCGCGGGTTGCGCGGCTAGCTCCGCAGCTAGCTTTCCTCAGACTCCTCCGGCTCGTTCATCACACGGGTTTGGGTTGTGATGGATTCTTCGTGGATAGCTTTGAAGAGGCTGTTGATAAATGCTTCACTAAGTCCCATCTGCTGGCCGGTTTGCAGCCCGGTGGTGATGATCTCGTCCCAACGTTGTGGTTGCAGGATGGTGATGTTGTGTTTTTTCTTATAAATTCCGATGGCTTTTACCAGTGCTATGCGTTTGTGCATCAGTGTGAGCATCTCGTTGTCGAGACAGGATATCTGGCTGCGGAGTTCCTCGAGTGTGGTATTGTCGGTGTCATCGCCTTCGAGCTGGCGTATCACCAAATTTTGTAGCATCTGATGAAGCGCCTCTGGCGTTACCTGCTGTTGTGGGTCGCTGAGCGCTGCCGCGGGGTTGCAGTGAGTTTCTACCATCAGCCCGTCGAAGTTGAGATCCATGGCTTTTTGAGCTATTTGTTGCAGCAGTTTACGTTTGCCGGCGATATGGCTGGGGTCGCAAAGCATGGGCAGTTGTGGCATACGGCGGCGCAGCTCGATGGGAACCTGCCACATGGGCGGGTTGCGGAAAATGTTTTTTTCGTAAAGCGAGAAGCCGCGGTGGATGGCGCCCACTTTGCGGATATCTGATTCGAGCAGTCGTTCGATGGCTCCAATCCACAACTCTACATCGGGATTCAAAGGATTTTTTACAAAAACAGGGATGTCGGTACCTTGCAGCACGTGGGCTATTTCCTGCACGGCAAAGGGGTTGGCTGTTGTTCGGGCGCCAATCCAGACTACATCAAAACCAGCCTGAAGCGCCGCCTGAGCATGCGCGGCATTGGCCACTTCGGTAGCCACTTTCAGTCCTGTGACAGTCTGCACCTGCTGCATCATCGGTATGCCTTTGTTGCCCACGCCCTCAAAAGCGCCGGGACGCGTGCGGGGTTTCCACAAGCCGGCACGAAACACGCCAATACCGCCGGCGCTGATGCCGCGGGCGGTTTCGAGCATCTGCTCCGAAGTTTCGGCGCTGCATGGGCCGGCAATGATCAGCGGACGATGTCCGTCGCCAAGTCCCCACTGTTGTAATATCTCTATCGTTTTCGTAGTAAAGTTTGCTTTGGTAAAAGTGGACTTAGAACAAAAAACAACGGCACAGGTTCAGCACAACTTTCCCTGTGCCGCCGGTTTGTTTATCGTGCTACTATTATTTTGGCGAAAGCCGACGAATTATTGTTTTTTATTTTAATAAAATAAAAACCATTTTGTAAACGATGGCCATTGAGGTTGTCGGCGTCCAGTTGCAGTGCAGCTTTCCCATTGCTTCGGAAGGTTGTTATGATTTCACCATGTAAATCTGTAATGGTAATTGTTGAGGCAGTATTGGCAACCTCAGGCCAGGTGATGGTGAAAAGCCCGCCCACAGGGTTGGGATGTATACGGATGGATTTCGTCTCAGAAAGATTTTCTTTCATTCCTATCCACGACATCACCACCATATTTGACGGTACCGACTCAAACTCATCCCAGGCAGTCGTGACAAAATATTCGTTATAAACCTCCGGCCATTCATCCACATACGAAAGTTCTCCGGGAGCGTTGGTAACCAACAGCTCATTATTTTTATAAATATTAAAATGGGTATATTCCCACCCAAATGGTTGCGATGGCTTTAGGTTTATAATCTTTTGAGGTTGTCCAATATTTTCGGGGATTGGATTAGAAATTTCAATTTTTGATGAAGTAGCCTCTGTTCCGTCGTCCACCAGAAAGCCCTGGATGTTCCAATTGATGTCCCAGCCAAAATAGCTGCTCATGCTTACCCAGTCGGAACCGTAGAGAAGCATGTCGCCCTGGAAGGCGATGGCCGGGCCATCGTCAGTTCCGGCGGGATATGCGCCATTGGGATTGATGACACGGTAGCCAATCCAAAGTTCTTGCTGGGCATCAATCTGCAGCGGTGAATCCAGTTCTATCACATTCCAATCGTTGGGTGCCGGGTATGCCACCACCTGTTCGCGCACCAGGTCGCCGGCATAGTTTTGATTGCCGCCCTGCCACACGCGGATAAATATCTGACAATCGACATCCACAAAAAATGCTGAAATACGCGTGAGGTATTTGCCATCGTAGTTTTGTAGATCACCCGTGGTGAAGCGGATGGCGGCATCAAAAATCTCTATGTTTTCACCGCCAACAGCATCGCTGTTTTCGCCATCATCCCAATGAATCCATTCGCCGTCGGAAGCCGGAGCTTCCCATTCCAGCTTAACAGAGGTATAGTTCACAATGTTGGCAACGAGGTGTACCGGTGGAAAGAGCAGCGGCTCGGCGATGAAGATTGTTTCAGTACGCACCGGTGAATTTCCATCGTCATACACTGCGGCCACGCCCAGCGTATGCTCCATTCCAGGCATGAGATCGGGAATTTGTATGGAAGTTTCGGTTTGCGTCTCAGCAAAGAGCAACCCGTCCAAATAGACATTATAACCCAGCAATGTCTGTGGCTGCATATTTTTGGAGAATGATTCGATGCCCTCTTTTTGATCGAATGCTATTCCTGCACGAATCATAAAATCCATATCGTCCTGCACATACCAGCTCTCCCCACCGTCGATGGTGGAATAGGAGAAGCCGTCGGGCTGGTTCAGATCGCCACCAATTTGGTACAGGTTGCCTTCTTCCCACTGGCACGCCGCATAAAAGCGCACATTTTGTGCAACGGGAATATTCATGTCAACAATCGTATAGGGCGATTCCACGGTAACAAAATAGGGGCCGCCATAAAGCATACTCAGATCGGGAGCGCCGGCATCGTCACCCACGATCCATAATTTCATGGTTTCGCCTGCAAATCCGGGGCTGGTGAAAAGTTTCACCTGACGTAAATAACACGATGCGTTGTGTTGAAAACCTACGGCCATAAATTCCTGCCCGGTTGCCGCACCCAGATTGAAGAATCCATTGGCCTCGCCATCATCATAAGCCAGCTCTATTGAGCCAAAGCCGATGGGCGCTTCCCAGGTGGCCAGCACGTCGTTAACGCCTTGTTGCTCCAGTTGCAAATTATGCGGCGGGTAGTTGCCCGCCAATAGTGGCCACATAGTTATTTCCATATACATATCTTCGGTAAGCTCCAGCGCCAGGTGTGAGTAATTTTGAAATCCCGCTGCCGAAACCGAAAGATTGTAAGTGCCGGCAGGAACGTTGAGGCTGAATTGTCCGTCAGCGTCGGTAAAAACAAGATATCCGCCGAGGGCTACTGTAGCATTTGCAATGGGAACAGCGTTTTGATCCTGAACGAGTCCACTCAGATTCACATCGGAACTAACCTGGTTTTGTGCCGCACGTCCCCACACTTCATAGTTGAAAGTGCCGTCGTTGGGGCGATACCAGGCGGTGTACATTTCGTCCACGCCATTTTCGGCGCGACCGACAATTTGCACCCAGCCGGCATCTTCGGTATCTTGCGAAAAGGGCAGCATCTCCGACCAGGAGTAACCATTATCAATCGAATATTTCAGATAGGCCTTGTCGTTGCCAGTGTAGGTGTCGTCGCTCCAGACGGCGTAGAGGCGATAGTTGTTGTCGAAATTGGGCGTCACCCACAGGTCGGGGCGTCCCGAAGCGCCGGTGTTGTCGGAGAGGTTTATGGGTGGCTGCCAGGTGCTGCCGAAGTCGTCGCTGCGGAAGAGGCGGATGTCCGTTTGCAAACCATCCACATTGGAGGATACGATGACGAAGAGCGTGTTTTGGATTAGCCTGGTGTTGAGCCGCGCGTTGTAGAAGCCATCGTTGGTGATGTTGACGGGTGTTGTCCAGGTGGCGCCGAAGTCGGAGGAGGTGGTTACAAATACGTCGAGGTCGTTGTAGGTGGGGCCGGTTTGTTCGTTCCAGCTTACGGCGAGCCGCTCATTCTGCATGGCCACGTTGCACCATCGCGCATGGCCGGTAGTCTGCGACAGGTTTTGTGGTTCGCTCCAGGTGGCGCCGCCGTCGGTCGAAGCAATCAGGTAGATTTGGTATTTGTAATCTACATCGCGGTCTTCATAGGCCACGAGTACCGTATCGCCCGAAGCCACTATTTGCGGCACCTGCGCCTGGCGGATTGAGTTGGTTATTTGCACCTCATTACCAAACGTAACGCCTCCGTTGGTGGATTTTACCATAAATATTTCGCTGTTGCCGGTAGTGTTGCGGTAGTAGGTGATGTAAATATTATTTCCACCAACGGCCACCACCGGATATTTGGCGCCATAGTCGATGCCGGAATAAAGGGTGAGCTTTTCGCCCCAGTTTTGGCCGCTGTTGTTGCTTTTTCTAAACATGATATCGCCCCACTGATCCCACACCAGGAAGTAGTTGGTACCCTCGGCGGCCAGGTCGTGCTCATTGGAAGGGCCGTACTCGTTGCTAAGATTTTGCATGTCGGAAAAGGTGACCTGCGCAAAGGCTGCGTTGAGCATCAGCAGGCCGCTGATGAAAAAAGCAATTATTCGATTCATGATTTATAGGTTTTAGTTATTAAAATGCAAAGCTAAGAAAAGCCGAGGAAGTAAAAGTGAAGCAAAATCATTTAGCGAAAGCGACCACTATTTAATCGGGCAAATCTTATTGATGGCAATGGAAAATATCTTTATCAAAAACCTGCATTTTTCTATTCACATCCAATTTATCCGGTGCAATGGCGTTTCCTGTTTTTTTTAACAAATTCTAAATCTTAACTTTTTATGAAAAAATTTATGCTTGCAGCCGTTGCGCTGCTTTTTGCGAGTTTCCTGGCCGAGGCTCAGGAGTACAAAGTGGTAACTACGGTCGAATCGGTGGTGCCGATGGGGTTGGGGCGCTCGCGCATTATCGAAAGTGGCGATACGCTGGCGGTGAGTGATTTTACCACCGAGCGCACCGACGGCAAAAAAAGCAAACAAAATCAGGTGAGCCGTTCTGATGCTAAAATTGATAATTTTCAGGAAACCAAGCTGCTGAACTTTTACAGCGCTGTGGGTATCAATTTCCAGAATATTGCTTCCAACGATGCCATGATTTCTGCCAAGATCAACCAACTGGTGCGCGATGGCTGGAAGCTGCAGTTTGTGCTGAGTGGCGTAGAAAGTGACGCCGGAAAGGATGATGGCGTCGGGATTTTCATCACACGCTACATCTTTTATCGGGATTAAAAAGTTATTGTTTATCACCAATACCCGATCAAATACATAGGGTTGGTTTTCGATTCTTCTCCGCCGGTTGGCGGATCAGGATGATGGGTTTTCAGGCTATTAGATAAGGACGGGGGTGATGGCAAAGCCATCACCCCCGTCCTTATCTTCACAATTCCATGAAACCCTTTGTCATTTTGAGCGAAGCGAAAAATCTATTTTTTTGGTTGGCCAGTAGTTATTGAAATTCAATTGTGATTGTTTACACCGCCCACTGGCGGTTGTGTTTTATTGCGAAAATGCTTCAATCACATTACAAGGCCTTCACCGATTACTGCTCCTCCTTGAGCGGCTTGAAGCCTTTGCCCAGCACCTCGTTGGCGTCGATAACAGTAACAAACGCATCGGGATCTATCTGATGGATATAATCTTTGAGCAACTGGTATTCGCGGCGGCTTACGCTGGTATAGATCATATTTTTCTCGTTGTTGTTGTAAAGTCCTTTGCCGGTGAAAAGCGTTCCGCCACGTTTGAGGTCAACGATAATTTTCTGCCGGATGGCTTCGTGCTCATTAGATACGATGAACATTGTCTTTTCGTAAGAGATGCCGCGAAGGGTAATATCCACAACCTTGCCGGTGATAAAGATTACAATCCAGGAATAGAGCGGTATCTTCCAGTCGCCGAAGGCTGCCAGTCCCACCAGTACGATGGACGAATCGAGGATAATCATCAACTGCCCCAGTGGCAGGCCGGTAAATTTATTGATAATCATGGCCACGATGTCGGTGCCTCCCGAGGTGGCGCGTGAGCGGAAGATCAATCCCAACCCGAGGCCAATGAGTACGCCGCCGAAGATGGAAGCCAGCAGCAACTGGTCGCCAAGCTGAAGCGGGTCGTCCTGGCCTAATAAGTAGGTGAGAAAGTCCATCCAGAAAGCAGTAAGAATGAAGCCCACTACCGTCTTGATGCCGAAGCGTGGCCCCAAAACCCGAATCCCTATGAGCGTAAGCGGGATGTCCATGGTCAATCCCAGCAAACCAATGGGAATACCGGTAGGCCAAAAATCAAAGACGCCTTCGGTAAGATAATGGATCACGATGGCGATACCATACACGCCGCCCGGCACGATGCGGTAAGGATTGATGAAAAGTACAAATCCGCTGGCCATTATAAAGGTGCCGACAAGGATGAGGCTATATACTTTGAACCATTCGCGGCTGAATAGTTTTTCTTTTGTTACAAACGACATTGCGCTATTGTTGGTTTAGGTTAATCTACTCATGTATAAAATCGAGCGCAAAAGTATAGCCTTTGGAATTGCCGCAATCAGCAATGCGAAGGGGGTAAGGATTTGTAACGGGATTAAAAACCAAATTTCATTTCCTTTGTAGAACCAATTTTATTAATTATTAAAGACTAACTTATTATGTTCGATCTAAGTAAAAAACAATCGTTGTACTTACAGATTATAGGAATGGTTATTTGTATTGGTTTTATTACCGTTGGGGTAATGTATGAAATGATGTTTGGGGTAATAATTTTTTCATTTTTCCTTGGTTTAATTTTTTCTGCCTTCCTCGTTATGCATTTGCGCAAAAATGGTGAAAATAAAAAAACGTGAACTAACAAAACCGGTTTAAAGTTCTGAAATAAGATTTTGAAGCCAGTTGATCATTAACCCCGGCCTGAAGGCCGGGGTAAAAAGATGCAAAAAAATCAGTGGGCTTTATCCCAAAAGAGCGACTGCAGATGAGCAACACACAATGAATAAGACTTTCCAGCTACTTGCAACGATTTGGCGGCTGGGTTTTAAGATTTATTTGTGATTGTTTAAAATGATAAAAAACCAAGTAAACTCCTATGTTCTGTATCACAAAATGAAAAGTTAGAAAATGTTAAAAAAAAAGGTACTTTCGTTGTCTGAAATTTTATTTTTTTTTGCAAAACAATTTAAATCATTATTAAATAAATTTATTGTGACAAAAGTTTTATTGAAAAAGACACTCTATTTGATGCTGTCACTGGCTCTTATCACTGTTAGCTGTGAGAGAACCTCACAGGTTGAAATCTCAACCCCTGAAGAAAAATCCTCATCAATTTCTGATCCCGGGACTTCGGGGATTTCCAAATTAAGTAAAGCGCAGTACGAAGAATACAGCGTATTTATGTTCACCGAACTACAATCGGTGGTTCTTCTATAGGCGCCGGATGCTGGGATCTTTAATTTAAATAATGATAATAAAAAGAATAAATCATGATAAAATTTGTTTTGAAATATGGCTTGTTTCTTACTCTTTTTTCAATGGCAGGAAGCATTGCACTTGTAATTTATGGCATGGTGAAGAATGACCAACTCATATTGATCACCTTTTCATTTCTGTTAGGTTTTGCATTTTTTTCTTTACTTATTCAATGTTTGCCAAAAAGAAAGAAGAACATCGAAATCGGTAGATAGATAATCCCCCTTTCAACCTTTTCATCGCTTCAACCATGCAAATGGGTGAAGCGATGTTTTTTTTGTGGGATTCTGCTGTTGAGCAGCGTTCACTATCGCATGTTGTGATAGACATTGCTCACGTCTTCGTCGTCTTCAAACTTGGCGAGCATTTTTTCCATATCGGCAGCTTCATCAGGAGTCGGCTCTTTGGTTTGGGTAGGGATGCGGTCGAACTCGGCGGTGATGATCTCGAAATGATTTTCCTCGAAATATTTCTGCAGTGCGCCAAACGATTCAAACTCGCCATAAACGATGATGGTATCCTCTTCGTCAAAAATATCCGACACGCCCAGGTCGATCAGCTCCAGTTCCAGTTCTTCCAAGTCGGTCT
>Ga0265293_10001511_pt1 | contig 50514 bp, 42 predicted proteins | sample Munlanlewell138R_FD_192505 | JGI IMG/M metagenome (GOLD analysis project Ga0265293, IMG submission 192505) | Leachate microbial communities from a municipal landfill in Southern Ontario, Canada - Leachate well 138R | ecosystem: Engineered > Solid waste > Landfill > Unclassified | place: Canada... | reverse complement strand
TTAGCGGTTGGTTTAGGTGGCTTGTTGGCTCATTCTGGCCGTCAGGTGCTGATCGTTGACTTCGATCAACAAGGCAACTGTGCGCCTTCCTTGGGTGTTCACCCAGATTTGGATGACGATGGGGAAGGGTTGTTGTCAGCCTTAGCTGACCCTGATGGGACAGCCCCAAATGTGTTAAGCGACGAAGCGTTAAACGTCACGGTTGACGAATGGCTTTTTACCCGCCCAAATCTTCATCTGATCCCTGGGGGACAGGCACTAGCACACCTTGGCGCGACTTTTGTTGAACACGCAGCCGAGCTTGACAGTAGGGGAGTGCCTAGGGTTACCTACGGCCCGGAAAGTTTGTTACGCCTACGTGCGGTGCTAGCACATCTCAACGACCAATACGATCTGATCATAATAGACAGCCCCCCTGGAGAGGCTTGGGCACAGCTGTCCACATTGATAGCGTCACGGTTTGTTCTAGTTCCTACCGCCACCGATGACCGTTCAGTAGAAGCAGTAGGTTCTGTTGCGCAACGTTTCAGCGAAGCTCACCAATACAACCCAGATCTTGAACTGTTGGGCCTATGTCTTTTTGGGGTGGGACGCGCTGAAACGGCTGTAGCGCGTTCCACTAGGGAATACGCCAAAGCTCTTTTAGGAAACCAAGTGATTGTGTTCAACACTTTTATTCGTGACGTGCCAGCACCGGCCGACAAAGCCCGCACCCTTGGTTTGCTACCACATGAACTGGCTTGGTGTCATACCCAACGACGACACTCATACCCGCCAACAGCTGAAGGGTTAGCCGCAGATTATGAAGCTTTAGCGTTCGAAGTTCTAAACGCTAGACGCATGGCGCTGACACGTAGCCGTACCGCCCAAATCTAAACCCCTGAGCCCAAAACACCTAGCGAGGACATCAAGTGGCAACCCCACGGAGACAAAACGTTAAACCAATCGACCCGTCTGTTTGGGGAAACCCACCCGCAGGCCTAGGTGACCTTTTAGAACCCCCTGCGGCTGCGGACACAGCCGTTGCCCCAACAACACCAAAACCAGAACCAAAACCATCTCAACCGGTTTCTGTTACCGTTGGTGGGACTGACCATGGAATACCCAACAAAAACGAACCCGATCCTGATGAGATCATCAACCACAACTTTACGGTAAATCCACTGTTGTTAGACCGGATGAGAACCGCTAGAGAAAAACTAGCAGCGACCAACACCGAAGTTTGGGCGCAAGCCTACCAAGAATGCGAACCACGCCTCGACCAGCTTTTTGAAGCGAACAGCTGGTCCAAATCCCCGTTTGCGGTACCGCGACGAAAACGAGTGTCGGTAGGCGCCCAGTCTCATCTACGGCTACGAATGACCCAAGCACAACGAGACTTTTTAGACGAAGAAGCCCAACAACGCGGTGCCGAATCAACTTCGGGTTTTGTTGAAACCGTGCTGAACACGTTTTTTGATGATGAAGGTATCCCACCAGCCAAAAAACGGTAGCCACCCAAAAACCCTGTCCACAAACTGGTTACCGCGCACATCTAAACAACCCTGACACCAAAAACTGGGCGCAGCGGGAACCTCTACCAGCGACGCTCGAACTAAACCAGCTAGCAACCACTCTGCCCGCTAGGGGAGCACACCACCCCAAAAACGTTTTTGTTAAACACTAGGCGACCTGAACACAACCACCTCTCGGGGTGGTCTCTTCGATGCCTAAAAGGTTTTGGGTGAAGCCCTAAAATGGCTGCCACTACAAAACCAAAACTAAAACCCAACTTGGTGGCGATCCGACCATCACCGTTTTGGTGTCCCCATCCCCACAAAAAGCCGATCCGGCTAGGCGCCAGTACTTTCAGGAACGGTCGAAGGCCTGGTTGTAAAGACTGGTCGCCCGATTCCTTAACAACGCCCCAATAGCCTCGTTCTGTTTGGCTTGTGCTTTAGCCATGGTCGCCAACGACTCTGATATCTCAGCCAAAGTTTCATAAGCCGCTGCGAGTTCTAAAGTATTATCGGATCCTGGTTCAACCCGACCCCCAAGGCTAGAGATCTTAGAAAAACTCTGGTCAGGTGCCGGGCTAGTTTCGCGTTGCGCCACATATTGTTCTGCGGTTTCTTTGTCTACTAGCCACCGCGCTTTTGGGTTGTAAGCACTTCGTGGTGGCCAGGCCAACACAAAACATTCTGGGTTTTTAGCTAGCTGAGCGCACCATTCACGGGTTACACCCAGCAGCTTGGACCACTGCACCAAAGAAATAGTGGGGGTTGTGGGAGGTCCGTTCGCTATCACTGTTGAAAAGTCCCCCTGAGAGTCACCCTCGCAGGCGGGTAGAACACCGATCTGCCAAACAAAGCTACACCTTTGTAGTTACATTCGTGTAGTTTAAGGGTTGGCTTGACTAAACAAAGGAAGGTTCCAAGCTGCGCCAACAGCTCGGAACCTTCAATAGCTTGACGTAACCCGAAAACCTTTGACACGGAACCACGGGAAACGTCCTGGACCAGAAGAAGGACAATGGCTTCAACTCGCCACCAACCAGCATACCAAAACAAAACCAAAACACAAGTAAAACCCAACCCAAAACCCGAAAGTTCTGGTAAGGGTTCAAGTTCTGGAGTCATACAACCAGTATACGGCACTACCACTATTGGTGGGCCAACACAGAACCAAAACCAAACTGACCCAAAAGTTGGGTTTGGAAACCAGAACCAGTTTTGGTTTTGTGTGTCAGCCAAACCAACCCCGACCCAAACCGAAACTATCGCCGAGGTTTTAGGGTTAGGTGATGTTGGGTGGCCGTTATTCCCCAATAACACGATCGGGGCGGCTACTAAAGTTCAACACCTCATCGCTACACCATCACAATCTTGGTGTGTGCGACCTTCCCCCAATTTTTTGGTCGTTGATTTCGACCATCTGGACCCTGGGTTAGATACCTGGTTGATTCAACTGATCGAAGAAGCCCACCACAACCCCGACCTTTTCGTGTTGGTTCAACAATCAGGTCGCGTAGGTGGCCGTCACCTGTGGTGGTTTGGTCCCCCAACGCGCCGCACCCAAATAGCCACAACTGCTAAAAACTTCGGGGGGGACATTAGAAAAGGCTGGTCAATGATCCGCCTACCAGGGGTTCCACACCGCGATAATCTGCCAGTAGTTTTAGTTTCCCACCCTGATTGGGACACTGTTTGTGCTGAGCTACGCAATGTGCAAAACAGAACTAAACCACCCCAAGGAATATCTAAAGCGGGGCTGGTAGGGGACCATAGGCTTTCGTCTAAGTTGTGGCGTCTGATCCGTTTCGGGGACCGTCACGGTCGTTACTATCATCGTGGAACCAGACGTGTTGATGGTTCAGCCTTAGTGATGGCGATAGCCAATATAGCTGTCAATGAGCAGGTACCGTCCCAGAAGCTTTGGTACTTGTTGTTAGATCCTAACAACCTAGGTGGGGCTTCTTTACAACGACGGCTAGCCCAGTATGGGGAACGTACCGCTCGACGCTGGTTTGAACGCACCTGGGCTAAAGCCCAACAGCCACCCACCGGCCAATGGGAAACCCGCCAAGACGCCCAGTTCGCTGTACAAGCTTGGATTGAAACAGTGTCGGGTTGGGTTCCTGGGGGTCGTCGCGGTTCAACCGACGTTGTTGTAGCGGCAGCTATTGGACGCCTCGCTAGCCGCTTCAATCAAACACAGTTACCCCTCTCAGTAAGAGTTTTAGCTGAAGAAGCAAACCTAGCTGTTGGGACAATCCGACGCTCTCTCAAAACCCTAGTTGAGGTTGGCTGGTTAAGTACTGTTCAAAAACCTTGGGGGGAACAAGCAACCCGCTACGAGCTGCTAATCCCTCTACAAGCCGTGACGCGCGTCAGTGACACAGGGTTATTCCCAGCTGGGGGGTGTGGGAGTGTGTCAAGTTCGCGTACCAAGGGTTTAGCATCAGATAAAACTATCCGTCTAAACCACGATGTTTGGACACCAGGGGGGTTTGGTAAAACCGCTTTAAGGGTTTTTGCTGCGGTGCGGGGAGCACCACATCGCACCAAAGAACTAGCGGCAGGTTTACAAACCCACCCAGCGACAATACGTCGAGCGCTTAGCCGACTAGAAGCGGGCGGTCTTGTCGAGTGCCGCGACGGGGTTTGGGTGTTGAGCCCGCTGGAACACGAAACCACCTTTGACACGGTTCTTGATGAGGTAGCCACCCAAAGGGGTGTCGCCGGTCGGAATCTTCGACGCCGGCACAACCATTTGGCCCAACGTTTTTCTTGGAAAACCTGGCTGTTTTTGAAACATCAACGATTTGTTGAACAACAGCTCGGGCCGACAATGGTGGCTGGCTACACACAGGAATCATGGGAACCTTTACCGCTACCGGAGCATATCCCGGATCTTATTTTAAGCAGCTGAAAACATGGTTAGGTATTGTCACAGCTTTAACCGTTTTTGTGGTTGGGACACCACCTAGCGTGGCTGACACCCCAAACGATCCACCAGTTTCTAGTATCCCAACCGTTGAGATCGCCACCACAAGTTCTAAAACGCTATCTGATTTAGAGTTTTTGGTACGCCACCAAAACAGCGACCATTCCACCGAAACCTATCTGGAACCTTTTATGGCGGACACCTTAGAACACGTCGCAGAACTTGAGGCGGCGTTTATAAGGTACGAAACCGCTATAGAACAAGTCGCAGCGTTGGAAATCTACTATGGGACTCTGCTGGATTCGAGAAACCGAACCGAAACCGAAATCCGCCAAGTTGAAACCCGTAAACAACAAGAAGCGATCGCTAGCTACATCAACAGTGGCGACACCACTAGCTATTCCACCTTCACCAACGATCACGGCCACACCGAAACCGTGCTGAAAGAAACAATGATCGGGGCGTTAGCACAAGGCGAACAAGCGTTACTACAAACACTGACCACATCACATCAAAGTTTGTTACGTAACTTGGTACAAACAGCGGCGCTCCACACCCAAACCAAAACCATTGCCGAAACCGCTGAAACAGATTTGGGACACGCCCGAGCAGCGCTAATACAGTCAATGGAAACCCTAGAAAAAGCTGACCAGATAGCCCAAGGTGGAAGCTGGGTTTTCCCTATCGATGGAGAACACCAGTTCCAATCAGATTACGGGTATGGACGCTCCGGGGGCCGGTCCCATAAAGGAAACGACCTCTTCGCTACCCGAGGCACCCCCGTTGTGGCTGTAACCGACGGGTTCATATCTGGCAAAGGCTACGGCGAACTTGGCGGTTGGAAACTCTTTGTGACCGATCATGGCGGGAACCGCTACTACTATGCCCACCTCGACAGTTTCGCACCCGGCATAGAAAACGGGACCAAAGTAGTTAGGGGACAGGTGTTAGGCCATGTAGGAGACACCGGCAACGCGAAAGGCACCCCACCGCATCTACATTTTGAGATCCGACCTGCTGGAACGTCAGAACCGATCGATCCGTACAACATTCTCAAAATAGCGTCAACCATTTGGTATGAAGGCCCGAGCGACACTCGTTTAGAAACCCAAAAAGTGTTGGCCACGGCCGAAACAGTCCTCCAAACAACCTCACAACCAGCCCCGACCGACACCTCAACAACCCCTTAACAGCCTCTAATCGGACACCTAGTTGCCACCAAGGTGCCTCCCAACGGCCTCTTAAACGATGCCCGGTTACACAACCACCACAACAACCCCTAAAACAACCGTTGACAGCTTCGGCTGGCCAAGAGTTAAGGGGCACCCCCAAGTGTTGCTAACACCAAAGAGAAAACACCGCTGCTGGTGCTATGGCCCGCCCCTGAAAGCAACGTTAGGCGCACCAACCACCACCTCTTTGTCTGTGACTACCCCCAACGGCCCCGTCACCACATCCTTGCTCAACTCTGACAACCCCAACAACCTGGGGAAAAGCCCCCGTTTGGTGTCAGCTGGTTGGTGGGACCCCCTAATAAAACCACACTGATAACAGCACAAAGCTGGTTAACACCAGGCTGTAACCCGAATCCCCTTTTAGTGATACACCAACACGTTGGTGTGTCCTACAACATTTGTGGGTGGGGAAGGGTTGACCACTGGTTTAATGATCTGTTCCGGTTTTTATCGTAACGTTAACACCGTTTTCGGTTTCAGATAACGCTACCGCTATCCCGACTGCTTGTCGGTGCATCGATGCCGGTATTTCTAGCCGAGCGGCCCTGGTGTCATGTTCCCAATATTCCCGATCAGTGAGATAGGTACGTACCGTGATGGTAGGGGAGTTGAGCTTCCCAGAAGCGTTTTCAAGATTATCGACAGTTTCGTCAATGATTTCCACGAACACATCGGTGAGGTCTTGAAGTAACGTTCGTATCGAAACTGGATCTTTTGGGACGTGACGCCCAGATTCCCAACCCGAAAACACCTCTTCAGTAACACCGAGGCGTAAAGCCAGTTCGTGTTGTGAAAGGCCTAGCGTTTCACGTCTAATTTTAAGCTCGGCTGGTAGTATCACTGGTTCTTATAGTGTTTTTTACCCAAGCTACGATCTCATCAACTGAAACCCAAGGCGTATATGAAACAGTTGCGACGCACAAGTTGCTACGATCAAGGTTCACAGTTTGGGTAGCGCCTTGGGTTTTAACGGTAACCCGATGGGAAAACTCGTCGTTAGTGATCACATCCGCTGACCAGCCTTGGTTGTTGCCCCTCTTGTTACAAACCATGATTTTCAACGGTATACCCCTTTGTTATTACACTAAAACAACTTTCACAACATTCCACAACAACCAGGTGGGTGATAATGGGTTGGATGCTAGTTTAACACGACACATCTGAAACTAGTAGAGCTAGGGGTCTTTATGTTTGTCTGATTGGGCCCAACTATGTAGATAGACGCTAAGGCCTTCGCTTTCCCAGCTCGGCACAATAGACGTTCTTCTAGGTAACTCCGAGTTGGTCATTATCCGCAAAACAGCAGCGTGTGCCAGAATATTGGTACCTTCATACGATTTGTGAGGGTACACATGTACCACAGTACCCCACAGATCCCAAGATACCTGAGTTATAGCAGTAACTATTTCACAACCCAGCTCGGCTTCTAACAGATCGATAACTTTACCGGCCCGGCTAACACCGCTCAACAGTTCTTCAGCTACTGTCACAACCTATTCTCCTTACAATACCTTTGGTGTTACCACCTGTAGCTAAGCTAACGTGCTGTACGACCACAACCAGGTACCTAAAAACGTTGCGAAGTGTTTAGGTTTCTTCCCAATCTTCAACAAAAATGTTGTCGTAATCCACAGTAATATAAAGCCCACCGTCTTCATACAACTGCACTTGTTTAGCTAGATCATCCCCATAGGTTTCAACTACCCCTGCGGTTTCGAACTCTTCACGAGCAGGGGCAATAAACCATCCCCGAATAGTAAGGCCATCAACCCGTACCATAACTTTAGTGCTGTACGGGGTGTCACTGTTAGCGTTCATTTTTTAATCTTCCCAATCTTCAACAAAAATGTATTTGTAACGCCAGTTCTGTTTTGGTTCTTGGCCCCATCCCCAGCTACCTTCTCCAGGTTTGATAAGCCCAACCTCATCAGGGTTGTTTAGATCTGGACAAAGAAACCAGCCAGGTATCCCCCCACGTTTTTCCTCATCATCAGGGTCTCGTACCACAACTTTGGTTCCCCAAGGTGTGTCCCGGTTAGCGGTTTCACTAATACACGAATCTTGCCAGGCCACCACATGGGCAGCTAGCTCCAGCTGCAACGCTGCGGTGTGTATACCACAATCAGCGTTTAGTTGGGCTGCTTCTTTATGGACGCTAGCTGGTGAAGCCCACTTAGCGTTTTCTACCCATTCCAGCGGGAACCCAAAATATACCAGTTCGGTTTCGTTACCCATAACATACACCCTCCCAATTTTTTTGAGCTGCTGAATACAGATACAGTATCCAGGCGGTTACTGCTAGGTTACAGTAACATTGTGCCTGTTTTTAAAAGAACACCACAGGATCACAACGCAACATCGACCACTATCTCTAACAATCCTTAGCACACACTGCACCCCTTGGAACAGGGGTTCCGCCCGACACACGTTTTCCAAGTCACTCTAGTGGTTCAACGTTTTCCCACACGACCATAACAACCTGGTTGTAGCGACACACATGAGTATCCCCGGTTTCAATATTTTGGAACACCCCAACAGTTTCAGGGTGGTCATAGTCAGGTCCGACAAACCCCCAAAACCCTTGATGTTTCCCTGGTGGTACAACTAGTGTACCCCACCCGGTGTTTTGGTGTGGATGGGCAGGTTTCACCGGTTTAAACCCGGTGGAGGCGGCGGTGGCGGTGGTGGTGGTGGGGGAGGGGTTGTTGGTTGTAGCCCGGTTTTGTTGTTGTTAGAACGTTGATAGTAGCTAGCTAAACGTTTAGCGGCGCTGATCCGGCGTTGTGCTTTATGTTCAGCGGTTCGCAGTACAGCATAGGCTTGTTCTAAAACCTGTTCCGCTTCGGCGAGAGGTACCATGTTTAACGCACCTTCAGCGGGGATGGACGCCAGTTTGGTGTTGGCCTCATCTAACACGTTTTGGGCTTCTGCTACGGTTTCGGTGGCCGCTGTTTTTGCGTCTTCAACGATTTGGGCTGCTTCTAGAGTTGCTGAAGTTTTAAGTTCTGCTAAAGACGACTGTTGTGCTTCTAGTTCAGCGATCTCGCTTTGGATCATGTCTCGTTGGGTTTGTAACGCCAAAATCTGGTTTTCTACTTCGTAACGATCTTCGATCACCCCAGCAGTGATAGCGCTATGAGCATCTTTTTCTGACGTTGCTGTGGCTATCTCAACAACAAGTTTTTCTTGTTCGTTGCGTAGCTCACCTAGATGTTGTTCTAGCGTGTCGAAATCGGTTTTTGTTTGTGTGATTTTGGTTTCCAGATCGGTGAAATCTGTGACACGTTTTTCTTGTTCCGTTTTAACTTCCCGCAGCTCTGTTTTTGCGGTGTCCAAATTTTGGACAGTTGAAGCCAACATGGCGGATGTGTTATCAAGTTTGGTTTGTAGTTCTTCTAGCGAGGCTTGGGACGAGCTGACTTGTTTGTTTAGTTCTTCTAGCCGTTGGGTGGCTGCTTCATATTCACCTTCTAACGCTGCGAGGTCGTTACGTGTTTGTGAAGCTTTGCGTTGGGTGAGCTCTGCAACGTTTCTAGCGTCGCTAATCGTTGCTTTTAGGTTGTTACGTTCTCTTTTAACCGCTTCTGTTTCACGAACAGTGTGGTCTAAATCTACCTTTGCGGACGCTAAACGCGAAGCTGTGTTACTTAACGTTTCTAAACGCTGCTTGTGTAGGGTATCTAAACGTTCTAAAGCTTGTGTCAATGTTTCTAGTTTGTGGTTCAAACCACCAACTTTTAGCTCTAAAACACGGCGTTCTTGTTTTTTGTTTTCAACAACTGTTTCAAGGGTTTCTAGTTCTTTTTCCAGTTCACCTGTTTGGGCAGCGACAAGCTGTACCCGGTTTTCTGCGGTGGTAGCCTGGTTTAAAAGCTGGTCGGTGTTCTCCAAAACGGTTTCATAGTTTTGTTGAGCGTCAACCAATTTACGCAGTGTAGCAGCGTTTCTTTTTTCGGTGTCGGCTAAAGTTGTTTGAGCAGCTTCTAATTGTTGATGTAACGTTTCTGTTTGGGTGGTAAGAACCGTTTTGTTGTTTTCAAGGGTCTCTACAGCCCGTTCAAGTTCAGCACGGGTTTCGTTTTGAGAAGCTAGCAACGCGGTGTTGTAGTTTATTTTGTTTTCTAAAGCTTCTTGTTTGTTTTGATGGGTTTCGGTTTCTAGTTTCAGTTCTTCTAACGCGTATTGTGTAGTGACACGTTCGTTTTCAATCGCAGCGATCTCTTCACGTAGTTCCCCAATTTGTGTTTGAAGTTCTAAAACCTGTTCAGCTGACACTTCGCTACTAACTTCGGGGCCGGTTATGTAACCGCCAACATCTTCACTAGCCCCCAATCCAAACCCATCTGCAACATCCACAGAAACCACCACTGTGTCACCAGGTGCCACAACGGTTACGTCCGGGGTGTTCCCATTAAAGAAAGACGCGTCGGTGTTTGGTGGGGTGTCCGTAGCAGTAGTGTTAGATGGTTCCGGTGGTGTTTCTGTAGCTACAGCACTTTCCCCGAACGTTTCGATTGGGTCCCAAGGCTGCATGTCCCACTCAGTAACCGACCCGAACGTACCAAAACCAGGCTCGGTGACCACCTCATCAAAGCTAGCTACCGCATCAATGGTTGAGGTTTCATTAACATTTGGTGGGCCCAACGGCAGGTCAAGTGGTGCTGTGATGTCAGTTTCGATCGGGGCACCGTCCAACCAGTGACCTAAACTATCGGTACCCTCGTCGCCGGGTTCCACATTAAAATCGGCAGGCGAAGGTGGTTCTGGCGGGTTCGGCTTGTCCACAACGCCAGTGTCGTTCGGTTCTGACCCCTCTTCTAGTAGGGGAGGGGCTGTTGGGGTTTCTGGTAGGGCAACAATGTCGGATGCTGTTGCGGGTTTTAGGGTTACTACCCCACGTTTACCACCGGCGACGATTTGTTCCCACCAGGTTTCAACTGTGCCGGTAGGGTTGTCAGGGTCTGCTACCAAAATGGTAGGCACAGCCCGGTAGGTCGCGAGTTTTTGTTCTAAATCTATAAGCCCGTTGCGGTACCAATCCATAATCTGGGGGTTAGTTGTTGTAGCAGGTGACACGGAAAGGGTTACCGAAGCGCCGCCAGCAAAAAACTCTTTAAGCTGCGACAGTACTTCTACTTGTTTGGTGAGCTGGTCTGACAGTGCTGACAAGTCCCCAGAAGCAACCGTTACCGTATCAATGTCAAACGGTGCTACAACTAGCACCGCGTCGAACTCTAGTAAGTTTTGTGTCAAAGCTGTTTTGTAGTCAGAGCTCAACGAACCAACATAGCTACCAACTAGCGACGCGGCTTTGTCGTCTTCGATAGCCTCCCAAGACACACCCCACAGTTTTTGGCCTTGACGGGCTTGAGCAACAGCTTGCCCAACCGGGGTTTCTAAACCTACAACAAAAACAGTGCCCCAATGTGACGGGTTTAGATTACTAAGCATGGTTTTAACAGTGCGAGCCGTTTTCTAAACGGCACACAACTACCAAAACACCCCAAACCACCCAATCTCAACAGCCACAACCATCTAGCTGGGACACCAAAACCGGTGGTAGTGTCGGGGGTTATCACCCCCAAACCGTTAGGTACAGGTAGGTTTCTAGCTAAAACAGCTTTGAAACAAATCCCTATAGAAAACGGTTTTTTGGGGGTTTGGTAAAAGTTTTTTATGAAACGGCCGCTAAAGCAGGGTCGTTCACGATCTCTATCCGCAAGTTCCCTACCCACCCACGGTACATGTGATTGGTTGGGATCTCTGGCTGTTGTTCCAAAAACGTGGCGGCCTGATCAATCTGGGCACGTTTACCACTGTCATTACCAACGTCCATTGCTAGAAGCATTTCTAAAGCCGCTGTTTTTGCTTGTTCCCAATCTGGTCCCACAAAAATGTTATGACCACCAAAACTGACTTCAAACACTATGTCTCCTTGGGTTCAACAGGTTCACACCCGTGTCGGAACGACGCTATGTTGCCATGACCACTAACCGTGTCAGCAGCTCAACGAACCACAACCAACCAAAAAAAACATCCGACCACTACCCGCCGTGTTTGGAATAACACTCCAAGCGTCGAAGGTGCCTGACACCAGGTTGTGATCTACACAACCAAAAACAAAGGAGCAACAATGGCTGTAATCGATTTTGCGGTAGGCGACCTCTATAACACCGAGAATGGTCGGGTTATCGTGTTCGAAACGGGCAACGGCCCGGTTGTCGAACACGAGGGGCAAACACGCCCCGTACTATGGGCTGAAGTGACAGGCGCCCACAAAGGGGTTCGTCGCCCCAAAAAAACCGACAACCAACCACAGCGGTTTTTGTCGGTATGCTTCCCAGATGGGAAGTTTATGGATACCCGGATTACCGGGCAGTCCCGGATAGCGAAAGCTATCCAAATCTAAAAAAAATTAACAAGATCTAAAAAAACACAGTCCTTTAACCCCATGACACTCTAAAGGACTGTGTTTTTACGTTAACCACAGCCCTGTTTCTAGCTGGTAAAGAAGCGGTCGGGTTACAGCCAGGCAGCGTCGTAAAGACCTTCTACCAGCTGGGAACCTACCATTTTCATGTAGATAGCGGTGGTGCGAGGATCGTTGTGACCCATCAACGCTGACAAAACAGGGACTTTAACACCACGGGTAGCTAACTCGACCCCATAATAATGCCGGAACGCGTGGGCGCACGCCCCGTCTTTAGCGCTCACCCCAGCATCGTTTAACACTCTTCGTAACAAGCGGTCTAGGAACGGGCCGTTCATAGGGGAACCGTCATTACGCACAAAAAGGGGTGACGTTTTCCCTAGCTGGGACCCGAAACGTCCTTGGCGTTCTTCCACATATGTTTCGATAGCGGTTTGGGTTCGTTTAGGGAGGGGCACTAAACGAGGTTTGGAACCTTTCGAACCGTATATTATTCGCACTAGAGGATGATGTTGTGAATAGTCAAGGTTTGTTGCCCGTAGCATACACACTTCACGGGCCCGTAAACCACAATCAGCTAAAACACGTACGATAGCGACATCACGGGCAGGCCAACCAACCCTAGACACCGATGTTGGTTGGGCTGCGTGTAACACCGCAGCTTCTACTTCTTCAAAACTAAAAGCGTGGGTCACATAGGTACGGTCGGTTACGAACCGGGGGGTGTTCAACAACTCAGGTACTGTAGGATCGATTTTTAGATGACCTTCGAAATGAAGAGTTTTACAAAACCCACGCAACGTGGTTAGACAACGCCGCAACGTAGCAGGTTTGCGTGACATCCCAATGATCCGCAAAGCTTCCCTTAACAGGTCTGGGGAAGCTAGTTCTTCTAATGACACATGCCCTAAATCCTGGTTAAGGTCATAGCTGTAGCGCTGTTCTAAAACGGTCGTGTCACCAGTTTTTATAGCGTTGATAGCTTGTCCCCACAACGCTAAATCCGATTTTCGTGCTGCTAAGACCCGCCCAGGGTTAGACGCTGCGGAGAACTCTACAGAACGAACCAGCCAGCTTTGCGCTAACCGCAGCACTAACGGTTCGGGTTTTGACGGTTCAATAGTGTTACCACAAGGTTTTTTTGGGGGGTTCATAACTGTAACTATCACACAACGCTTTTTGGGGGTGTGGACAGAACCGTAGCCCTAGACACACTCAAAACATGCTGTTAAACAAATTTTTTAGATTCTTTGATTTTTCCCTTTGGAGCATCAACCAACTACTAGTAGGCCTAATAGTAGCAGTCCCTCTCTCCTATGTGTTGATGTATTGGTGGCCTGCCGTTTTGTTTCTGGCGTATTTGCCAAGCCTGGTTTGGTTGGTGATGTCGTGGAAGGTTCAACACCAACCACACCGCTACTATGTGCCTAGTTTCAAAAAACTGTTACGACAATCAAAACACCGTATATATGGGGTTCCGGGGATGTACGCCCACCAAATCGTACGCCAAAACACACGCACACTTACCCGTGTCGCTCTGGGCTTGTCATGTAGTGCGATAGCAGCTCTAGCTGGTATGCGATGGCGAGAGTTTCAACTAACCCCTACCTGGATGATAGTTTTTGGTGTAGCGACCCTCATCGGAATGGTCGCAGCAGTGACCTACCCTGCGCCATGGTTCCAAAACATTGGCAAAGCCCAAGCTGGGATCCGTCACGAACATTTAACACTCACAATGCTTGTTAAACACCCCCAGGTTGAAGCTGTAGTGTGCGGCTGGCAACCACCCGGCGGGGTTGAAGATGTTGACGCTATCGTACTAAACCGCAACGGGTCACTAACCACAGTCGAAACAAAATCGGGACAAGGGCCCATACAATGGCGTAACAACCAGCTTATGGTCGGCAAAAAACCGGTTTATGGTACCCCAACCCAACAAGCGTCACGTACCACCAAAAAACTTTCACAATGGTTAAACCTCCCCGTAGTTCCAGTGGTGTGTTACCCAAGAGCCACAGGAATCATACGAGACCCCAACACAGGGGTATGGGTCATAGGAAAAGACCAGTTCCAAAACTTTGTAGGTTCTGTCGCAGCGACCGTACATCCCGAAGCGCAACAAACCCTAACAAAACTGTTAAACCAGACCCCTACACAAACCCCCCACAAACTTTCTCGTTAAACACTGCCCGTGTTTAACACAACACTAGTTAAAGGGTTGTGTTATCTGCCCTCATAACACCAATGCGTTGTAACGTCACCCCAACCCAAACTAAATTTAACAGCTTGGCTAATCCGTTTAGGTAGCACCACAAACAACATAAGGTCACCCGATCGTGGTGGTTGAAACTGTTTTCGTGTGGGTGGGGTTTGTTGTTTCAACGAGTTGTAGGACCTTTGTTGTGTTGTTGAATCTTTGGGCCTTGCCCCGAACAGTAGGGGCACAACAACAGGTAAAGGAGGACTCGTGGCAACACAACGTGGCGCTGTGGGCCACCCCCAACAAAAAAACAGGGCACCCCGTAAACCCGGCAGAACAGTTTCTAACCGGTTCCGTAAAGGACGCCCCACAAACTATAAACAAACCACAAACCGAGAAGAACCTAGCATTAAAGACGTCCTAAATTTTATTGACCGTCAACGGTTCGAAGAACGGAACATCACCGAAGCGGACGTTCAAAACGCTAAAGGTGCGTGGGAACAAGCTTTTTCAGCAGCTGGTCTTATCGGCCCTGAAGGGCTGGTTTGTCCTAGTTGTGGTAAAGGACGCCGCAAAAAAGTTGTTTTTAACCCGGAACGGGCCAGCTGGTACTGTTACCGGTGTTCAAGCGGTGGTGACACGATTGGTGTTGTGATGGACAAACTGTCTCTCACATTCCCAGAAGCGGTCGCAATGCTAGTAGGTAAAAACTTGGCGCCAGTCGTCAAAGAAATACCTAAAAGTTTCAAAGCTTCCGATGTGATCACCCAAACCCGCCAGTCAAATGTGGATTATCATGTTTATACTGCGGTGCTTAACTCGCAGCATGTGTCGTTACAACAAGCCCAAACGTTTTACGCGACGTGGCATATCAGCCCCGAAATAGTAGAAGAACAACAAGCCCGTGTTGTTACCAACCCTGATGGGCTTCTTGAAGAACTTCTAACTATTTTTGGGGAACAACGCCTCATTGATGCTGGGATCGGTATCGAAGCGGGAACCTGGCCAAACGGCACCCCCCGCCCTTTTCGGCTGTTGTTAAACCACAACTACCCTGTGATCGAACCCCAAATCGGGCCTTCTGGCAAGGTCCTTAACTTACAGTTCCGAGGGTCAGTTGAAACACGCCGTAAAGTAGCAGCCCACAAAGCAGGCAACGGGCCATATGTGCCAGCATTTTTGTCGTTAGCTGGGCAAAGCGAACACCACAAAATCGGGTGTGGGTTAGAACCAATCAGCAAACTCACCAAACCAACCACAATCTATATTGTGGAAGGTTTCAAAGACCTTCTAGCGGCACGCACGCTAGGAGCACAAGCCTACGCTTTACCAGGAGCTGGTATGAAACCACCCCTCAAAGTGATAGACCTGTTCAAAACCGGGGGACATAAACTCCTCCTCAGTTTTGACGGTGACGACGCTGGCCAACAAGGGCAACAAAAACTAGCCGCATATCTGGCAGAAAATGGTTACCCTAACCAACCCGACGGGTCACCCCATAAACTCATCAAAATCAAAAACGACATGCCAAGCGGTTTCGATGTTACCGACCTGTTAGTTAAACAACACGCTACAGCGGGCTGTGAATGTAAAACTTGCCAAACAATGTTGACGGCAACCACCAGCTGACCCGCTAAACCCTGTATGTACCCCCAAAACCTAAGCCAGGTTTGGGGGTACAGTCATGTAGCGGTGTTTCGCTGCAAAGACACGCCAAACACAACCATACCCCCAAAATTTTGGTGGGAAACAGGTCCGACACTACCAACCACAACCCACCCCGCAACTTAGCCCTAAAAGTTTTGTGTTGAAAGTTTTTTGATGCCCACAATCCTCGTTGTTGACGACAGTTACGCAGCACAAACCGTGATCGCTAAACACATCTCCAACATTTTACCCGACCACCAAATCATCAAAACAAACTCCGCCCCCAAAGCCTACCAGCTCATCACCACCCAACACCCTATTTTAGTGGTCTCAGATTGGAACATGCCAGGTTGGGACGGGTTATGGCTCCTAAACAAGTTACGAACCAACAACAACCAGGTCCCGTTCGGGTTTATTTCTTCCACCGCTACCCCCGAGTTTATAGCTGAAACAAAAGCCGCTGGCGCTCTTTTTCATCTACCAAAACCGTTCTCCACAAAACAACTTGAACAGGTTTTACAACCCTACAAAACCCCGACCACCAACACAGAACACTAAAGGCTTAACACCCCTAACAACACTCAACAACCACCACCTGAGGCTTAACACCCCCGACTCTCGGCGGTCACCACTAAGCGGATGAACCGCACCAACCAAACCTGTTAGCTGCTACACCACATCTCAGGGACCTCGGCGACAACAAACCGTTTTTTGGGACGGTTCTACCAGTGAATGTCCCTGCCCCGTTTTTGCGGTGGGCTGGTGGGAAACGCCAACTTTTACCGTCGTTAACCGCAGCGCTACCAAAAACGTTTGATTTAACTAAAAACCGTTTCTATGAACCTTTCATCGGTGGGGGAGCGTTCTATTTTTCTTTAGCGCAACACCCAAGCGCTACCAAACTAAAACCAAACGTTAAACGGCTCGTTATTAACGACACAAACCCAGATCTCATAGTCACCTATCAAACCATCAAAAACAATGTGGGGCAACTGCTTGAAACGTTAGGGGAACTTGGTAGTCACATTTCAGAAACCGACTATTACACGATACGAGACCAGAACCCTACCGACCCGGTAGAGGTCGCAGCCCGATTCATTTATCTGAACCGGTTATCGTTCAACGGTCTTTGGAGGGTTAACCGTTCTGGTCGTTACAACGTCCCCTACGGAAAACTGAAAAACCCGACGCTAGCCCAACCGCAAATGTTGAAAGCCTGTTCAACATGGTTAGCACACACCGACATCCGACACGGTTCCTATATCACAGCGTTACATGACGTTAAACCTGGCGATGTGGTTTATCTAGATCCCCCTTATATACCAATAACTAAAACATCAAACTTTACAGGTTACAACAAAGACGGTTTCAACGTTTTTGACCAGTGGGGCCTAGCCGGTGTTATCGAAGGGCTCAACGCTAACGGTGTGTATGTCATCCTTTCCAACTCGAACACCCCCGAAACCCACAACATTTTTGGGCGGGTGTTACATCTAGAACCGGTCACCGCCAGACGATCTGTTGGCGCTACCAAAAACACCCGCAAAACCGTGTCTGAAATAATTGGGACACCCCACAACCCCACAGCTTTATAACACAAGTAAAACCCAACCCAAAACCGTGCGATAACTGTGGGTCTCACAATGTTGCTAGCTGGTGGACATTTGTAAAACAGCGTGGACGGTAACAACAAGTAACAAACCAGGTAACAGTTTCACAAACCTCCTGGACGTTACGTGTTTTGTTCCGTCACACCAGGTGGTTTTGTACATGTCCCCAACAGGTTTTCATCCCACGGCCCGTGCTGTTACGATCGTAACAGCACTAGTAGCAGCGCTGCTTGGGGTGATAACAACACCCGCTGTAGCAGCACCCGTCACAGGCCAAGTAGTAACAATCGGTGCTGTCCCCCCAGGGGCTGTTCTTTCAGCAGGTGCCGCCGCAGGAAACCCCGCAACCCACATCGCTGGGGTTGACCGCTACGAAACTTCAGCCAAACTTTCAGCCCACACCTTCTCTAGAGGCGTACCAGTAGCATATGTTGCTACCGGCACAAACTTTCCTGATGCTTTAGCCGCATCCGCAGCCGCTGGGGCCCATAAAGGCCCCGTACTGTTAACTAACCCCCAATCCCTTCCCCCAAGTGTTTCTACAGAACTGAAACGCCTCGCACCAAACAAAGTAGTTGTTGTTGGAGGAGCAGACGCGGTATCTGATCAGGTGATGAACAGTATCCGTAACCTTGGTGTTAAAAACGTTGTACGAATCGGGGGACCAACCCGCTACGAAACAGCCAACATGATCGCCACCGAAGCGTTCCCCACCGGAGCTAACACCGTATATATCGCTACGGGCACAAACTTTCCTGATGCTTTAGCCGGAGGGGCAGTAGCAGCCCAAAAAGCTGGTCCGGTGCTTCTAAGCGAACCTAACAAACTACCCGCCCACACAATCACCGAAATCAGGCGTTTAGCGCCCCGCAACATCGTTATCCTCGGTTCAAGCAACGCTATAAGCGCATCGGTGGAACGCCAAATCCGTAACCTAGGAACCTCGATCGTGACCCGTATCGGGGGACCAACCCGGTATGAAACCGCAGCGATGACCGCCGCGACCGCCGGGCCAAACAACCAAGTTTTTGTTGCTACTGGAGCTAACTGGCCAGACGCTGTTGTAGCGGCCGCCGCCGCAGGTTCTGTAGGTGCCCCAGTCGTGTTAGCCGGCCCTGATAAACTACCTGAGGTTTCCGCACGTCAAATAGCGAACACTATTGGGCGTGGCACTAATGTGCGTACCGTACAGTACATTGTGAGCCCCCACCCCGACGATGAAGGTTCTACCTGGTCGTTATGGTACCAAAACCCAAACATCTACCCGGTGTTTATAATTATGACCCACGGTGAAGCTACCAGCATGTGTGACGGTAAAGGCTATGAAGCTGGCACCGGGGAACGTAAACCTTCCCCAGATGGTTTTTGGGGTAAAGGAACCCCTCAATGTGAAGCGCAACGAATCGATTCGTGGAACTGGTTCCTAAACCAAACCGCACCTGGAACGGTACCTCCCGCACAAACCGTCACCGGGGTAGCAACCCCACTAGCAAACGTCACCCCATCCCGCCCTAAAAACGGGGTGCGGGTCCTAGCCAACACTTTCCAAATGGCTATTGGTGAAGACCACGCCAGGTTCGTGTTCGATTTTGGTGATGGGGATGTCACCCCTGAAGAAGTAACCTGGGCCATCCAAAACGTTCGACGTTACGCCCACCGGTTCGGCCCAGTAGTTGAAAACACCGCGGTATCAGGCTATTTCAACGACCATAATCACACCGACTACTACTATGTACATAAAGACCACAGCGCAGTGTTTAACGCCCTGTACAACATCAACCAGCAGCTCCCAGGGGCTCAACACGCCCCCATCTCAGGACGTGACCCCCGTGCCGCTCTACGAGCAGAGCTAACACACAACCAATATTGCACCCTGATGTGTGTTGGAAACAATCAGATAGTTACCAACCCTGCCACCAATTTGGGGTTACGACGCACAGGTTTATTTCAACAAGCCTACGGATGGTTAGACCCAGGTTATTGGCCCGCCGGTGAAACAGGTATCCGCGGAGGTTTCAGCCGTGTCCAGTTTTTCACCTCCCGGTTTTAAAACTCGGCCTTGACACTATAAAACCATATCAAAACCACCGGACGCTAAACATCGTTTAGTAGCAGTGGTTTTGGTTAGAACGCACAGCCCTCTCTGACCCCCAACCCACCCAACCCAGAGAGGGTTGTGTGCTTCCTACCCACATCTCGAAACACAAAAAGAAGGGACCCTACAAAATTGTAGGATCCCCTTTTTTTGTTCAACAGCTAAAACAACTAGCAACAACCTTTTAGGTGCTAGTTGTCGCTAACGTCAACCCATTCAATCAAATTGTTGATAATCCAGCGGGTTAACGCCAACTCGGCATCTTTCCAACTCCGATCAGCTTGGCGGTAACCATCTTTTGAATCAATCCACGCTTTGATCTCTTCAACAGAGTCCAGCTCTGGCGGTACCCACCTACCAACGGTGGCGATAGCCTGTTCAACCCAAGCCACATACTGTTGCTCAGTAGCGAACCACTCGTCCCAAAACCCGTCACGGTCATAATGGGCGATATGCCCATAAAGATATTGATACAAAGTGTGATACACCGGTTGGGTAAAGTTTTCGTAGGTAGGTTGCAACAAAAACTCGGCAACTTGGCGAACACCACGACTTTTGTCTTGGGCAGTAGCCCACGGTGTCGCTATAAACAACTCTGGCGCGAAATCTTGTGGTTTGAACAACGTTTTTTTAGTGCTCATCTGTCGCCCCTTTTAGGCTCATTTGTTTAGTGTAGCAGAACACCACCAAAGCAATCTTTGACGATCCATAACCTGCTTTGTTACACCTTCAGCGCCACCAAAGACCACCCAAACCCCTACACCTATACAGAACAACACACAACGAACAGGCCACAACCCAACCCCTACACACATGTTTTAACACTCTAAAACACGGTTTTAACCCGCAGCTTTAGAGGCGGGGTAGCGTTGGTAGCTAACCCACACAAACACCACACTGTGTAAAACTATGAACCCTACACGCCGCAAACAACTCCTCTTTGGTGTTATGGCAGCCATGATGGTTTTCAGTGTCCTTTCCCCAATCATCACCAATTTGGGCGACACAAACACACCTAGTAACACCCAGGAACCTCAATCAGCTCAAGACAGTTTCACTACCCAATTAGTTGTCACTAGAACCGATCTGGACGAGGTGTCTTGGGTGGCGTGCGACAACGAACCTTTAGCTGTTGGGCGACTCGAAACAGTAGCAGCCGCTGCTTGTCTTGAAATCACCACCAACCCGGACCTTTTCAAACCGGATAACCCTAACCAGTTATGTAACGATATTTATGGGGGACCCGCAACCGCGGTTGTTACCGGCACGATCAACAACACCGAAGTCAACAAAGTTTTTAACCGTATCAACAGCTGTAAAATAGGTGAATGGGACCAACTAGCAACGTTGCTAAGCAACCCAACAACACCACCGCCAGTTCCCCAACCTGAAACCGAACCTGCACAATCATCTACCCCGTAAACACAACACCTAACACTAACCTTCATAGGTGGTTCTCACCGGGTAGTTTCACACCGTTTTACCCGACGGTTAGGACCAAACCGTTACTCTATGGTGTGTTATGTCCGGTTTGGGGGTGGGGTTGGGCCGATGCTGGGCACAGAAAGGTGTTGTGATGTCTAACGAGTTCGACGATTTTAGTTTCGCTGAAAACCCTGATCCGCGTTGCCCAGTAGTGCTTGTGTTAGACGTTTCTGACTCGATGGGCCAAAAATGGGACAACGAAAACCAAACCCCTATCGATGCTTTAAACGAAGGGCTTGACCTGTTTGTAACCCAGCTCGCTAAAGACGACCTAGCTCGCCGTAGGGTAGAAGTTGCTGTGGTAACTTTCGGGTCGACTGTCACGGTTGAAACCGGTTTTGAAACCGTCACAAATCTAGCAATCCCGGTTTTAGAAACACGAGGGTTAACTAGCTTGGGTGAAGCTGTTGAAACCGCTGTCGAACTGATCGAGACCCGTAAACAAACCTACCGTGATAACGGTATCGCCTACTACCGACCTTGGGTGGTGTTAGTTACTGATGGGGCTGCTACCGACTCGATCACTACCGCAACGTCGCTGATCAGCGAAGCTGAAACACACAAGAAACTAGCTTTTTTTGTGGTTGGTGTTGAAGGCGCCGATTTTGAAATGTTAAACCAGCTCTCAACCCGCCAACCTCTAAAACTTGACGGCCTCAAATTTTCGGAGCTTTTCATGTGGCTTTCCACCTCTCAAACACGGGTTTCAAGCTCAACCCCAGGTGACACGATAGACCTGCCAAGCCCGACCGGCTGGGCCGCTCTGTAAACCCCACACCAACCTCTGTAACCGCCCCACGCTAATAGTGAGGACGGCTACAGGTTCTGTCACGTTAAGGTTCCACCACTTTGACAGGGGTGGTCTGGTTGGCGGTGGTTCCATTTCCTAACTGACCATCGTAATTATAACCCCAGCAGTACGCGTCACCATCCGTGGTCAGCGCACACGAGTGATTTCCACCTGCGGAGATAGACTCGTAACTGTGACCATCCAAGACTTTCACAGGTGCGTTCTGGTTGGTGATGTTCCCGTTCCCCAACTGACCACTAGTACCAGATCCCCAGCAGTAGGCGTCACCGGCTGTGGTTATCCCACATGTGTGACCCAGGCCAGCGGTGACTGTTCGGAAGTTGTGGTTACCTGCCACTTTCACAGGTGCGTTCTGGTTGGTGATGTTCCCGTTCCCCAACTGACCACTAGTACCAGATCCCCAGCAGTAGGCGTCACCGGCTGTGGTTATCCCACAGGTGTGACCCAGGCCAGCGGTGACTGTTCGGAAGTTGTGGTTACCTGCCACTTTCACAGGTGCGTTCTGGGCGGTTGTGTTCCTATTCCCTAACTGGCCATAACCGTTGTACCCCCAGCAGTAGGCGTCACCAGCTGTAGTTACCCCACACGAGTGGTTGGCGCCTGCAGCGATTGACACAAAACTGTGGTTACCTGCTACTTTTACTGGTGCGTTCTGGTCGATAGTGTTCCCATTACCTAACCGACCATTAGCACCAGCACCCCAACAGTAGGCGTCACCATCTATGCTCACTGCACACGTGTGGTTGTTGCCAGCAGAGATAGACTCGTAACTGTGATTACCTAACACTTTCACCGGTGTGGTCTGTCGGGTGGAGTTTCCATTCCCTAGCTGACCACTGCCGTTGTACCCCCAGCAGTAGGCGTCACCAGCTGTAGTTACCCCACACGAGTGGTTGGCGCCTGCGGTGGTTTGGGCCCAAACCACCAGTTCAGGTTCTGGTTCAGCTGTTGTCGTTGTGGGGGCGGGTTGTCCTGGTTGTGCGGTGGTGTTGTTGATACCTGGTATTTGTTGGTTGGTTACAGCCTCAGAAGGAGAGCTTTCACCAATGGCATCTAGGTTGGTGACACAACCACCCTGTACGGTTCCACTGTGAGGCGGGGCTGTTACCACGCATGCCCCAGCATCTAACGCCACAACCATCAATAAGGTATTGTTAGAGCGTGTGAAGGTGAGCTCGGTTATGTCAGGCCAAGTATCGGATTCTGTAACTACTAGGTCACTGTCATCGGCGACAACCCCAACGCTCAGGGCTTGGGTCGGTAGCCAGTCTTCTAACGCACCGGTCACAGCGTCTAGCCCTGCTTGTGTGTCCCAACGATCTGCCCCCGATATGGCTAGCAAAGCTTGTGCTTCACGTACCACAGATTTCAGTGCTGCGAGCTCGGCTTGTTCACGGGTTTTAGTGAAAACGTTTTGGAACGACACAAACGCTGCGAACACCAACAGAGCACCCACCACCAACCCCAAAATTATTTCTACAAGCGTTAACCCCTACGAACAAAGGAAGGGTTAGCGGGTTTTGGGGTGGATGGTGACATGCGGGTTTATTGTCCTATCACCCTCACAAATAACTAGGAGGTTGTTTTGTGATCACCCTATTTTGTTTTTATAGCTATCGTTAGATGACCGGTTATTGCCCCTTCCCGCTGTATAGGAGGTTCCAACCAGCTCGCATATGATAGGTCTGTGTGGGGCCCACACGGGTTTGGATCCCTACGAATGTGATTATCGGGGGTTTGAGATAAACACCCCCAGATTTTACCGGGGGTGTTTATTTTCGATGGTGGGTGTTGTGTCCGGTTAGTTTATGGGTAAAGGTTCAACGCTTTTTGGGTGTATTCAGGTGACATTATGAGGTGGGTTACAAGCGCTAAATCGTTTTCGATACGGATCCGTTCCGCCCAATAGTTAGCGCCGGTACGGTCAGCGTCACGCCCTAACAGGATTCGGTAGAGTTCATTGACTCGCGCGACCCTTTTTTCTTGAGACTGATAGAACGCGTAGGCCACTGTAGGGAACCCAACATTCGATGTTTGTTGTGTCCAATAGGTGAGCCCGGCGCTATCTGGTTGGCGTTGTAAAAGGTTTTGGTACATTTGAGTCACCCAAACCTCAGCTGACCCGGCCGCCTTAACCCGCTCTGCTGAGCCCCAAATGTTGGCTGCGATGTTAGGTGAGGAGACACCTTGTCGTAACAACCCCGCCCAATAGTTAGCACCACTAGGGTCAGCGTCCCGCCCTAGAGCCTCATCATAAATGGTGTTGATCATGTGGTTTAACCACACTTGGTGATGGGTTAAAGCTATCACAGCGTCTTTTCTGGTTTTACCTGGTGTTTTTATAACGTCCAACAACTCTTGTTGCACCGCTGGACTGATCGGGGTGCCTAGAAGGTCTTGGTGTGCTGTTTTTAGCACAGCAACATCGACGTTGGAAGGTGCTGGGGTTACCGGCGGGATGTTTGTGGGTGGGGGAGTGGTTTGTTTCCCAGCTAGGAAACGGAACCCGTTACGGTCCCCAGCGCGATATGTTCCGGTACCTGCCCCTGTCACGAACCTCATAACTTGGTATTCGTTTTCGTAACGTTCGTTGTAATGCTCTAACCCAAAAGCGTGACCCAACTCGTGCGCCACGGTCTCTAAACGAAAACTAGTAGGCAGCAGGGAAGGTGGAGGTAGCCACACATAACCCACATCTAATGTTCGTGGCCCGGTACCTACCCGACTGGTGTAACGCCCACCACACCCCATCAACGCACCATCCCAATCACCACAAGGAGAACCATCGGTGGTGACCAGCACATTTACAGAACCTGGTGTTTCAACTGCTACAGGAGGTCTAGAAGATGACACTGTAACTGGTATGCCCATAATGTTCCCAAGTTGGGTAGCCGCGTTTCGGACCATAGGCTCATACACCCCCACCGCAGCGTTACTGATCAGATAGATCGTGTAGGAGCCACGAAGTTTTTCAACGTCGTAACCAGCTATGAAACCCAAATCTGGGTTAGCAGCCCTAAAGTTGCCCCAAACACCAAACGCGTCCAAACCTTGTGGAACGACAAGATCGTCAACAGAAGCTAAAACCACACTATCCGAACCGGTTTTAACCCACGTTCGTTCCAACGCCTCGGTAGGTGTGGGGCCAGGTTCAGACCACGCCGGGGTGGCCCCAACCCAAAATAACGGTAACAACAACAACGGCACTAGCCACAGTGACATATGATGTTTTCTATATGGTTTCATACTAAGGAGAGTGGTCAGGTTGTTTTAAACACCACACCCTGGGATCCAAAACGTTACCCCAAGGTTTAAACACAACCAGCTTCGCTAGTTGTAACACCCAGCTAGTTACCAACCCATATTTATGTGTATGTGTCTAACCAGAACATGGGGATGTGGGATAACAATGTGTGGTTACACCTTTGTGTTTCTGTTTCGCCTTTCACAGTGAGAAACAACCTTTGAAAGGTTTGTTTTTACAGAAAGGACACAAATGAACCAACCACGCGAAGCCTACATTGTAGGGTTCCAACACCAAATCCAAGATTTAGTTGCTCGCTACGGGCAACAAAACGTTGCGGACGCCGCAGGGGTGTCACCCCGAACCGTGACCGACTGGTTAAACGGACGATACATTGGCCGTATCCCAAATTTGATACGGTTAACCCAAAACTTGGGCTGGGACCCAAACCCGTTACTTTCTTCAGCAGGGAAACCTAAAAACCGTAAAGTACGGTTCTACACAGGCGACACCCCTGATAAATCATTAACCATGATGTTAGAAGAACACCGCCAAGAATACGGGTCGATAAACGAAGCCGCTACCCGACTTGGTATCAACCCTGAAACGTTTTCTCGTTACATCAACGGGCGGCGTTTACCGCACAGCCCACGCGGGATTGGTATGTTGGCACACAAACTCAACCTGAACATTGATGAAGCGTTACGGGTGTGTGGCTACACCAGACAAGACCGGATATACAAAAACACGATAGCTGTTTGGTCAGGGTATAAAGGGATCCTACGTGAAAGCATAGAACAAGCCGGATATGACAGCTGGAACGTAGCTGAACAACGCCAAGCTGCTAGCAAAGCCCGCGTAAGTCCTAACAGGTTCCCAAAACTTTTAGCAGGTACCATCCAACCAACTATGGTCGAAACCCAAAAGTTTTATTGGACTTTCGGAACTGACCTTGTAGCAGGGCTACGCGAATGTGGCGCAGAACCAAAACTTGCTGTGAAACTCGCTTCGGAACTTAGCGTACGAAAAGGAGAACGTCACACCACTAACCGTGACGTAAATGTTGGAGAGCTGCTCCGCTCCTACCGTGTCGTAGCAGGATTAACCCAAAAACAAGTCGGTGAAACTGTAGGGTTAGCGCCCAACAGTGTTGCTAACATTGAAAACGGGTCCCGCCTCGGCCCAGGTGTCCAACTAGCGAAACTAGCTGAAACGGTTGGTGCCCCGATACATAGAGTACTGGTGGCAGCCAACCAAGTAGCCTAACAAGCTGTTGGTTTAGACACATGAAACCCTCTAACTATTTGTGTTAGAGGGTTTCACATGTTTACCGCAACGTTTTTCGTACAAGCTTGGTTTAGCTAACAGCGTCTACTATTAACGGCGGGACAGACAAAAACCAGGTTTTTTGTGGGGACTGTGACTGTTGAAACACCCCTTTAGTGTTGTATCCCCAAACACACGCCAAACTAAACCCCCTCGTTGGTGGCAACAATCGAAGATCGGTCCGTTCCCAACTGTCACGTTCCGCTAACACTGTTTCACGCAAAGCGCTCAACAAACCAACAACTTGCGCTAGAAACGGTTTGGCTACCACCCGATCGGAACCACCCAGGGTTGTTCTGACCTGTTCAACTAGCAACCCCGGATCGACCAGCCACCTAGTGTTCGGGTCGAACACAAAATTTGAAGAACGTAAAACATCAACCAAACCTAACCGTAACTGTTGCGCAGCAGGCGCGTCAGGCACCGAATACGGATCTCTTAACGCCACAATCCACGAAGCCGCTGTTTCGACCAAATCCTGGGTATGCCGATACGAAAACAACGTAGCCACCTTGTTTAACGCTTCCCCTAAAGATCGTTCAACCCGTGCCGGTTCCCACGGGGACCAGTTAACACCAGATCCCACCCCGGCCAACAACACCAACATTTCTAGCCCCCGACGAAAACCCACATCTGACCCTAAAACAGCGGCAACGGTTTGTTCCCAATGTTCATAAGCACCCTCACTAGGGTAGCTGCCATCTTCTAACAGTCGGTCGATCGCATAAAACACTGGTTGGAGGCCTTTGCGGTACAACACCCACGCCGCACCTGGATGTACCGGCAAACACGTAGCACACACAGGGTCTGACGTTTCCGCCACGTCTAACCAGCTAGCTTTCAACGTTTTAGCCACACCAACCGGTTTTTGGCATCTCGGGTTGTAATGCCATCCCCCAGCCCACACCCACACCGTTTCTTGTTCCACACTAGAAGGTGGTAACGACAACCAACGGTTTTCAAACGTGGTCGGCGAGTTCAACAAATACAGGCTTTCCTGCACAACAAGAGCGTGGCGCCCCACCTTAGACAACCCAAGCGAACTCATAGCTGCTACCGTGCTAACCCCGCTAACCCAAAACCACCATGACAACAAAACCGCTTGTGTCTGTCACCTGGGCTGTGGTAAACGTGCAAGACAGCTACACGATAAAGATATGAACGTTATGTTTAGACCGGATGGGACGCTAAACGCTATCGGGTTTGGGATACTGTCTGAAACGTTGCAACAAATCATCACTCAACAGTTACAAAGCCCCTCACCTCTACGTTTCCGAGGTCGGGTCAACGCCAACCATCGCCGCAGCATCGCCCACCATAACAACCAATGGCGAGTCACTGTGGTCTATGGGAACCGGAACCCAAAAGATGTGTTGTGTGACATGGTAGAAGGCACCACCAGAACACTTGGCATACCCAAAGGGGTTCTAGTGAAACAACTCAACGAAATTTTACAAAACCCTAATTTAGAACTCATACAACAAGAAACGCTGCCAACCTAAACTTTTTTAGATTAGCAGCGTCCCATCAAACATCTTGAGCAGCTAACCTCAAGTTGTTTTCAGCCCAAGCAAACGCATGGTTTGCGCGCTCCTCCGGGGTGATAATCACCGGCGGGGTAGGGGCAGGCTGATATGACTGTTTCACCAAACCTAACTGTTTTGCGATAGCAACAGTTTCAGGGGAAACAACCGGGGCACACGTCCCAAAAAATGCTTGAGCGTCCGCCAAATCCAACAGCAGTTCCTGGAAACTAAACAGGTTATCCAAATCAACCTGTAGCTCGTTCCCTGGGGTTTCAGGGTTTCCCAGCCGCTCAGCTGCGTCCCCGAACAGGGCTGTCAGCAACCAGGCTGGACCTGGCGCCGTTAGGGGTAGTTCGTCAATACCGTAATCTACAGCACTGACACGAACCCCCAAAACTATTCCGGTTTGGCTGTAGTCGATTTGAACGCCTGGGAGTTCAACCGACCCACCAAACAAAGCGTCCCCGTCTAGTGACGCTGGTAGGTCCGGGAATGAGGTTGGGCGTTCATACACCCACATTCCTGGAGTGAATTCGCTTGGCTCATACACGAAAGTAGCCATCTCTTTTTTGCTCCTTAATTAACGTTTCTTTTTGTGTACCTTCAAAAAAGAAGGTGATAAGAAGCACTGTTCAAGCGACCCCAAGAGACGCAAACAACCCAACCACACCCCAAAACCCATCCTGTTGACATCAGTGTTTCCGAAACGGCCCACAACACAACACCACTAAGAGCCTCACCAACCCCCCAACAGTTAGAAACGGCTGTGACCTGCAACAAAAGGTTCAACAGTTGTGTGTTGCGTGACCGGACGGTTTGGGGACTGTGAAACTTATGGCCACTTCGTATCCAGGTAGCACTACTACTAAATACAAGATCCGTACACAAGACGTGGTATCTGACCTGTGGTTCCCACCTACCACAAAACCGGTTTCTAGATGGACCACATTGTTAACTAACGAACACCCAGCGTTACACCAAAGCGCCGCCGCCCATGTTTTAGCGTTTCGTGATAACCAGGTTGTGTTAACTTTACACAAGAAACGTGGTTGGACTATCCCTGGGGGGCATATCAACCATGGAGAGACCGGGTTGGAAGCTGTGAAACGAGAAGCGTTCGAAGAAGCAGGGCTTCATTTTGAAACTGTGGAACTAGTAGCGGTGGAACGTATCGTGACTTTACCCGGCCAAAAACACAGTTCTCGTTATTCGAACCCGTCGTACCAACTGTTTTATTTTGGGATTGTAGAATCATTCCTAGGTACCCAAGAAAACGGGATGTGTAGCAACGCCCAGTTTTTCACCTATGACGAAGCAGTAGCTAAAAGCGCTTGGGTACGGCGACACCGCAAACTTTTCGACACGGTGTTCCACACCCACACAACCACCTAGCTAGAACCAGCTCGAAACACAAAAAGTTGCCCCCACCATGATAGATAGGGGCAACCAAAAACATGTAGTAACACAACTGTTAGATTGTGTGTTAAGTTATTGAACGTAACCGCCGGTCAGCAGCACGCATATCAAGCGCCCCAACGAGTTGGGTTAACAAGTTAGCGAAACGTTCGTTGTGTTCTGCTACTATCGTGTGGCAAGCCTCATGGGCTGCTAACACAAGTAGCTCTTGACGGGCTTCTGGTAGTGACAGGTTGTAACGGATCCGCCCGTTTTGGTTGATCGGGTTTAACAGTAGTAACGATCCTTGTTCAACAGAACAATGCAACGCCGCCACGTTTTCGTCGAACACCCATCCTGGAGCCCAAGACACCGGCAAATGTTTGCCGTGTAGATCGGCTAGAGTTTCGAAAGCTATTTCAACCGCTGTTTTCCAGGTCAGTAACAACTTTCGACGTCGTTGCCCACGACTAGAATCCCAGTTTGTTGGGTTCCAGCTACGAAGCTGACGTTTCGTGGAACTGGTCGGGTTTTCAGCTAACATAAACACATCGAAACCAAACCCGGACGACATTGGTGTTTCTGGGAGGACTGTCCACCCCAACACTCGATGGTCTTGTGTTTGGGTAGGGGACGACATGTTTTGGGTTAAAGTATCAGCGGCTGTTACAGGTTCGTCTATGAAACCCTGCGGCGGGGATGCCGCTACCAACACCCCAGGTGTGATGTTTTGGTAGGTTTGGTTGATGAACCCGTTTCCTGGGATGAGCACCGCTACCGGTTTCACGTCAGGTTTAAACGCTTCTCTTTGGTTTACGACCAGCTGTTGTAAAAAGTGGGACAGTTGCGAATCGTAAGGTTCGACAAGCCCACCACGGGCAGCGTTCAACACTGTTCTTGACTGGCTCGGGTCTAGTTCAACAACAACCCTTTGGTCATAGGACAACCAGTTCCGATACATGAACAAACCGTTAACCCTAACAACACACCCGCCACCCGTTTCGGTGTATATCTTTGCCCATGGTTTGTTTGACGTGTCACGAAGCACACGTTTAGCACGCCCTAACACAACCGGTTCTGTTACCACCACACCATCCACGCTAACTGTTGCTGGTATGGACGACAACGCCAAAAACCGTCGCAACCCGTGATACACGTTGGTACCTTCGTTTTCGATCAGGTCGATCTCGAACCGGCAACCCGGAACAGGTGACGCCTCATCAATAGTGTAGCTACCACCTTCACCGGAAACTTTAACGTCACTGGTGTAGATACGATACGATCGTTGCGCGAAACAAGTAATGATCCGGGCCCGACCAAACCCGCCCACCGTGTCCAACCCGGCTTTGGTGGTACGACCTAACGCAAAAAACACGTGCTCTAACGTGTCACGGTCCATACCGGTCCCGTTGTCTTGAAACACTAAAGTTGTTTCAGAGTCCGACTGTTGAACAAAACTCACATCTATCTGGGTTGCGCCCGCATCGACAGAGTTTTGGAACAGTTCCCTAGCTAAAGCTGCTTGCCAATCAGAATACACTTTAAGTTCCCCCCGAAAAAACTCGGGTGGTACTGTGACTGTAGCCATTTGATTATCATCCTTTGAGTTAATGGTACGAGTCACAGTTACGGCATCCTAGCTTAAAACCAGCCATATCCTTATCAGGAACGTCTCAACAACCATAGCGTTAAACACCCACCGGTTGAACCCGCCTTTATGTTGAACAACCCAACCAGGGGGAAAAGCACCGGTCTAGTTGGGTTGTTGGGTTGTCACAGCACCACACGGATGGGGCTAGGTGGTGGTATCACCAGAGGAGCTTTGGGGGTCACGGTCCGTAACGATACTACGAAACACAATGTTTAACGGTGGGTGACACCCTGGAAACATTTCTGCTAAATGTAACACTTCGACTAGTTCATCACCTCTTGGCACGTTTTGTGGGTTACACCGCACCCTTTTTTCGTTGCTAACCACCGGACCGACCTACCAAAACACCTAGACACTCTGTATCAGATCACTACTTGAGGGTCGAAACTTGAAGCGTTAAGATCGGCTACTAGAAGCGACCCTCGGGTACCGTCGGTAGATACACCAATGATTTGTAGCTCCCCCCAGCTGGTGTCAACCGGTTTTTGGTAGAACGAATGATAGTGCCCGTGCAACAAAAACTTTGGTGTCGTTGGTGTAACAGCTTCTAAGAGTTTTTGGCGGTGAGCTTCACAAGTTTCTAGTTCGTTTAGCCACGCTCTAGGCAACTGGGAACGGGGTGCTAAACCAGGGATAACATAACCTGCGATAGTGTCGTGAGCTAACACCACATCTACCGGACCGGAACTTGCTGCTAGTTGTATCTCCACGTCGTTTAATGTTTCTTCAGGGAACCAGTCTTTCCCAGGGGTACGATAAGCACGGTCGATTGACGCCGCGCCACCGACCGCTAAAAACGTGGTTTCCCCGATAGAAAACCGGGCACCTCTCGGCAAAAACGATACGTTGTCTGTTAAAGGTACTTTTGCCCGCAGATCTGTGATGTTGTGTTGCCGGCGGGCCCGGTTAACAGCCCGGTTTAGTTTCGGATGGTTTTCGTGGTTACCGTCCAAAAACCACACCGGTACAGCAGTGTTCTCAACAGCTGTCAAAAACGGTGACAACTTGTTGGGATACCGTTTTTCCCACCAACCAAAATCGCCGAGCTGGATCACTAAATCTACTTGGTGTTCCACAACCGTTTTAGCAACAGTTTTTTCCCACCACAGCGTATTACCATGTATATCACCAACAAACATAACTTTCATAGCCACACACTCCACAACGTCCCCACCGCTTTGGAAACAAAACAACCCCAAAACCAGAACAGACCAGGTTCTTTAAACACTCCCTGTATTTTGCTGCTCTCAGGTAGATAACCAGGGTGTATAACCATACCGTTGGGTATATAGTGCCAGAAGCCTAGAAAATAACACTATATGGCTATGATGGGTTTTAGATTGCTGTCATCCCCAGACCTAGCGTTGTTTCCGGTTCCCAGAAGTGTTCATGACACACTTGCTAGTGTGTTAAACCCACAAGGTACGACTCGTTCCGATCATACAGCGCTGCTCAACGATTTTAAAACAACCTTAGGGGACTATCCGCAACGTTACCGCACGCAAACCGTTCAAAACTAGCTGTTACCCACCCAACGCTGAGATTAGCGTGGGGACATGTTGGTTTAGGTAACGGTTGGTGTTTTCCTAGTGTTGTTTATCGTATGTAGGAACGAAACTGTTGTAACAACATGTCTTTTGACACCGCCCCCACAATACTTGCTACCGGATCGGCATCAACAAAGAGAAGCATGGTTGGGATACTCATCACCCCATAGTTGGCTGCTATTGTTGGGAAACTGTCCACGTTTAGTTTCACAACGGTAAGTTTGCCTTGCGTTTCAGCGGCTACTTCTTCTAACACTGGCAACATAACTTTACAAGGGCCACACCATTCCGCCCAAAAATCGACTAGTACTGGTGTGTTAAACGATTGTAAAAAATCGGTGAGGTGTGTGTTAAACGATTGTAAAAAATCGGTGAGGTTATCGCCACTTCGGTCAAAATTTATAATGTTGCTGTCCATAGAAAACCTATTGTGTGACCCTTCGCCGTGTTGGCATCTAACCCACCCCAAACACACCCCCTCGGTTTATGGGTCACCACAGCGTTACCACACCACGCACAACCCAACACCTAACCCTGCTTAGGCGGTCTTGTGGTAGTGGAGATGTTGTCTGCTTTGGACACGATCAGTGTTATGGCCACATATCTGCACAGCTTGTTTTCTTTAGACCAGCTTGAAAAAGCTGTTCGTGACGGGCTTGTAACACGACGGTACCACAACAGCACCGAACTTGAACTTTACACCTACACCTCTAAAACCCAATACCAGTTTTTGTGGGATGAGGTAACCACCCAAACACGGGGTTTAATTGTTGACCGTGACGGGCTTGTCATCGCACGACCATTCCCAAAGTTTTTTGAGGCTGGTAGCACCCCAAAAGCCACTGTCCACCCACCAGATGAACCGTTTGAACTGTTCGACAAAATCGACGGGTCTTTAGGTATTCTATATAAAACACCCAACCATTCTGGTATAGCAACTAAAGGCTCGTTCCATTCCCCACAAGCCGAGTGGGCTACCCTATGGTGGAACCACCACTACCCACATTTCGAAGTGCCTGATGGGGTGACTTTACTGTTCGAAATAGTTACCCCTTGGAACCGGGTCATCGTTGATTATGGTGACTTTGAAGGGCTGGTGCTGCTCGCTGCTATCAACAACGCTACCGGTAAAGATGTTCCGCTACCTAAAAACTGGGACGGGCCTGTGGTGAAACGTTACGGTACTTTCACCGCGCAAACCAACCCTCTTGACGTTCTGATCACACAGCCGTGGAACAACCGTGAAGGTTATGTGGTTCGCTACAAAAACTCGGGTGTGCGAGTCAAATACAAATATCGTGAATATGTTGATATTCACAGCTATGTCACACAAACCAACACTTTAACTATTTGGAAACATTTAGCTGACCAACAACCACTCGATTTGTTGTTGGATTATCTACCAGATGAAACCTATGAGTGGGTTAAACATGTTGTTGCCGAAATTGAACACCATTTCAACATGATCATTGCCGAAACTGAACACAACTACCAACAACTCCCGACCGACACAACGGATCGTAAAACGTTAGCGTCCCATGTTAAACAAACACGCTACCCACATTTACTGTTCGCTAAAATAGATAACAAACCTGTAGAACCGCTGGTTTGGGCGCTTGTGAAACCAGCCTATAGCACTCCTGATGAACCGGAACCGATCAGTTTCCCAAACCTACGTTAAACTTTGAACACCACCTGATCAATGCCGCTCCAACATCGCTGGCTGTTCAGGTAAAAGTTTAGGTGGCTTGTAACGGGTTGGTAGGGGTTTCTACCCCGAGACTGTCCCGCAAACTTTGTAGTGTTTGTTGATCTGTGACCGTTTCGTCCCCACCTAAAGCCCTAGCTAACGCCAAAGTTTCAGAAGCGGAGAGAATGATTACGGTCAAGTTACCGCTGTGTGTTTCAGCCATAACCGTAACACTAGTATACGACCACCTAAACCCTCACCACACCACAACAACTATCAAGGCTCTCTCGCTATTGGAACCTGCCTGCATCTTTTACAGGCGGGTATGGTGGGAGACTGGTTTAACGGGTTTGGGTGTGTTTTGGTGTTGGGGTCATAACGGTTTTGAGATTGCTAAAAGTTCTACCGCTGGTTTTGCTTCGAAACTGTTCCCAACACGTTTACGTCGCCCCGCGGTGTAAGTCACCTCAAAAAGGTGGATGTCGGCCACATGCCCTAACCGTTTTTCAAAAAACGGGTCGCCAGGTTGATGCCTGTTTGCTAACAACACTTTGTGACCAGCGAGGGTTTGTTCAACGAACCAGTCGGTGAGACGTTCCTGATGATCATCGTTAAACCCGGTTGAATAGTTGGTGAAACTATGCCTATACGGTGGGTCTAAAAAAATTAGTGCCGGGGAGTCGGGTAGGGGAACTGTTTCGTAACTACCGTCATGTATCACCGTGTTTTGTAACGCTGCCGACCAATCCGAAATCAGCTGCACATCTACGATCTGTTCAATGTTTTGCTGGTTTAACAGCCCTGCTGGGGTTCCGAAAAGCCCTTGGGAAGCTTTACAGGTTTGCCAGATACCGTTAAAACCGGTGCGCATCAACACATACAAGGTAGCTGGGGTCGGGTCGGACCAGTAGGTTTGGCGAAGCTGGTAATACCAGTCTTTACGTCCCGGTTTGTCAGGTATGTTTAGAAGTTCCCTCCCAAGGGACATAACCTGGTTTAGGAACTGTTCTGGTGCGGTTTTAACTGCTTGTAACACCCCAGTGAGTTCAGTGTTAATGTCACCAATAGTGGCCGCCAGCTTGGGTTGTTGTGTTTTTAACGCCCCGAAAACAGCACCCCCACCAAAAAACGGTTCTACATAATGATGTGGTTGTGACATGTCGGGCCAGACCTGACCATAATGTTTCAAAAGCCTGGTTTTGCCACCGGCCCACATGTAAAACGGTCGAAGCCCCCCCGCAGGGACCACTAAGGACGCTTTCATAGTGACGCCCGAGCGACATGTAACGCTTCGAGCAACACGTTTTTGATTTCGAACGTGTTCGCAAATGCTGGGTACCGGTAAAACCAGTGGCTACCAAAAGGGTGGTTCCAAAACTGGGGCCCAGCTTTTTGTTGCCGAGGACGGTTCAGTATTGTTGCTGATGCTTCAAGGGAACGTTGCGCCGGGTTTTGGTCAAAAAACCCTTCACCGCTACAAAACGTCACATAAATTGTGGTACCCAACGCTGTTAGAACAGCTTCGTTTTTGTACCAACGTTCAATAGCGTTACCGGTAGCGCCTTGTTTTTTTGCTTCGGCTGCTACCAAAATGCGGGTCGGGTCGTCTTTTAAGAACCAGATACCACCATCTGGGTAAACCCCAACCATGTGTTGCGGATCTACACCAAAATGGGTTGCAAGCTCAGCAGCAGAAAACCCTCTACGCCACCCATAATCGGATGTTTGGGTAACTTGTTGTGTCGCTGCGCGCAGGTTATCTTCCAACGCTAAAGACGCCGCAGATATCGCGGTGGTACCTTGTTGGATACCTCCGTTGAAACTGTTGGTCCGTTGGCTCATAAAACCAAACGTCCAACACGTTTCTAAAACGTCACGTAACTAGCAACACATCAGATAACAACACCTAAGGGTTTTTTAGTTGGGATGTGTTTCTAAAAAGTTGTTGTAACGGGTCAACGCTTCTTGTTCTACCCGGCTGCTATCCCACCCAAACACAGTGTTAGCCATAACAGCCGCTATGAGACGTTGGCGTCCTTCTAGACGCCCAAGTTCATCGACAGCGTCCCCTGACAACAAAAACGTTGGGTTGTATAACGTTTGGGCGACAAGGTTTCGACCTTCGTTAAAAACCGAAGTGTAAACCGTGACAGTTTCACTGTTTTGTTCAAAAACATGTTCTTGCCAAACAACACCATCCCAAGGGGAAGGGATTTGGGAAGTTTCATCAAGCAACCCTACTTGGAACCAGACCCGTGTTTGACGGTGTTGCGACTCAACCATACAACTCGCTTCAGGATGATCATCTAACCAAAACACGTCGTAAGGGGCATCTACCATGTTTACCAGCACGGTTTGTGGCAACATCGCACAAAGAGCGCTAGACCAGTTCAGGTCTAACACAGCGTTCTCTCTGATCGGGTTGGTAACCCCCTCCAAGGGATGATAGTCAAACATGTCGGGGTAACCGAGCGGGCCTAGCTGTTCAACAAGTTCAGCGATCTCTGTTTCTAACGGTGTGCGCGGAGTTTCACTAGTAGCCCAAACCCCTACCAAAGCAGCTACCAACGCCACACCAACTCCTAACGTGATACCAATCAACGTTTTTAGTGAGATCCGCTTTAGCAACATGATGGGAAACTGTCCAACAACCTTCCCGTCGAGCACCCAACACCCACTTCTATTACCTCTAGGATCGCCACACCACACATTGTGTGTAAGGGCACCCAATGCCAGCACCATAAAGGTATGGTTACCCAATGTGACGCCACCCAGCTCTTAGATGCTTTGTTGCTACGTGGATTCTCAAAAGCATCCGTAGCGGAGCTAGCCGGTACCAGCATTGCAACACTACACCGCTGGAAAACCACAGGGTTTAACAACGCTGCCGAAGCGGTAGGATTATTGAACGCTGTTAGTATGGTTGCCTATCTTGAAACACCCCCAGCGCTTATAAACGGAGATATTGTAGAATGGTTAGAAGCACCTATCGAAGGTGACCGTTCCGTTTTTTTCTTAAACCGTGTGTATGCTTTAGCCAGCGGGGTGCCGTTAAATGTTTTGTGTGATACCGACACAGCCATATTAGACTGGATGTTCCCTGAGCCAGAAGAAGATCTGTGTGGCTGTGCCGACACACAGTACTGCGACATTTGTGTAGCAACAAACCTTTAACAAAAAGGTTCGCAACACAGGAGAGTTCTCTATGGATTTCAAAACTTTGCTTTACAACTTCGCTGAACGTGTAGATGCGTTACCGTTCATGCCACACCAACTTGCTACACGTGTCATAAACAACGATTACGACACCCGCCGAAGTGTCGCTTCTAAAAACAAACGGTGGGCTGAAATTGAAAACTTGAGACAGAACACTGACGGCACCAAAACGCTTCTTTCTGACAAACTTGGTTGGCCCGACCTTGACGAACAACAACGCATAGCACACGAACTACACCCAAAAACATGGGGTGTTAAAGCCAGCTACCGTGTCCAAGAATGGACAACAATAGCTGGGGTGTCAAAACTGTTTCGTGTTGTTGAACGTTTCCGGCAGGGCTGGTCATATGAAGATGTTCACAACTTTGACATTTATCTCACAGCCACACTACATGAAATGTTAAACACTTTCGCTGATGAGTTATCAGGTTGGCCTGCCACTAACGAGTACCCCACCTTCGAAGAATGGGAACAAGCCATCCGTACAGCGGCACACAAACTTGGCCGTTACAACAACAACCCAGAACTCGAAGAAGCAGAAACTGTTTTAACTTCCCTGCTGAAACACCGTTCCAGCACCGCTGAACAAATAAACGCTGCAACACAAGAACAACTAAAACAAGACAAAACCCGTATCAACGACGCTAAAGATGCTTTAGTGTGGGTAGCCGACAACCTACCCCATTTGTGGGTATAACATACTACACACCAACCTAACAACCACCCCTAACCACAGCCCCTCTAGAGTCTTGTAGAGAGGCAGCGGTGAGGTGGTAGGTGATGTTACCCTGAGTAGTTGTAGGTGTTGACCCTGTTGGTTGAAGAGTTGAACGCTGGTTGGCTACCAACATCTGCCTGGAACCTGGACTCAGTACCGGAACAGAAACCAAATCTCCAGTTAGAGGGGCCATACCAAACATGTTGACGGCCTTCGGTTCCTGACTGATTCCAAAACTGGAGTGTACCTATTCGAGGACAGGAAGGCGGCGGAGAAGGAGGTGCGTAATCATTGATACCTGGTTGGGATGATGGGCCATAGTAGGCAGCGTTACCGGAACCTGTGTCAATCCAGCGTAGCGGGGCGGTACCTGAATATCGTACCGGCCATGAAATGTAACGGGAATACACTGTTCCTGAGCTGCGTACACCCGAGCTTCCGCCACTGTTGCTAGCATAAACCTGCATGGAATAGCTGGCCCCATGGGTTAACCCGGTCACGGTAGCAGAGGTACCAACTGTCGAACCATAGGTGTAAAGCGAACCGTTTCGAAACAGATAATAGGTGTAGCTTGTAGCGCTTGGGCTGTAACCCCATGACAGGTTAGCGCGCACATTGTTTGACACACCATCGGTAGGCGCAGCGATAAATATCGAAATGTTAGCCGACCCCGGTATAGATGGGGCTGGGGGTAGCGGCACCGGAACATACACGGTGTTAGTCATGACGGGGCCATAACTGGTGCCGTATGGACCATAGGCTGTGACAAGATAATATACGTTGGTCCCTGCAGAAGCACTAGTGTCGTTTATCTGTAAAGCAGTAGTACCCGATGCGATAACATGACCTGTTGAACGTGTCACCGTGTAGGACGTAGCGTTAGGCGCTGCGGTCCAGGTCACTCTCGGATAGCTAGACGAAATGATTGTAGCAGAAGCGCTGAACGACCCGACCGGCGGGGGAGTGACTGTCACCGATCTGGTTTGTGACTGCCCAGTCTGGTTATGACTATCATAAGCATCTACATGATACTGGTAGGTTACATTGGGGGTTACGTTACTATCGAACCATGACACAGTGCTAGAAGATACTGTGGCGATCGCCACGTTGTCACGGTAGATTCTGTATCCTGAGAGGTTACCACCAGCATCAACAGAGGCAGTCCAAGACAACGCAGCACCTAACGGGGAAGTCTGGTTAGTTACGCTTAGGACAGGAACACTTGGCGCAGGGTCTGTTAAAGATATTTGGTTAGAAGCCAAGGTTGGGCTGTTGTTTGACACTACCTGTATTTGGTAGGTGTAAGTCACCCCACCTGAAATCGTGTTATCCACCCACGACAAGGTGTTAGCCGGGACGGTGGCCACCACACTGTTGTCACGGAGAATTTGGTATTGGGTTACTGGTCCTGGGAACATCACCGCTGCGGACCAGTCCAAAGCCACCGTCGCACCAGCGGAACCGGTTAGCACGGGTGGTACTGGGATTGATAGTTCTAAACTGTTAGACCCCAACTGACCGCTAGTGCCGGTGACCCCCACAACTTGGTACAAATATGTTTCGGCACCAACAACACTGTTATCAACCCACGACGTAACATTCGCAGACACGGTGGCTACTACGTTGTTGTCTCGTAAGATTTGGTATTGGGTTATGTTGGGTGCGCTAGAAGCGCTCCAGTTTAGTTCCGCTGCTGAGGGTGAAGCGGTACCGTTTAGGACAGGTAGCCATTGAGAAGGGTTACCTAGCCCACCGGAACCACCATCTTCTGGTATGCCTACCGCGAACGCTACACTGCCACATTCTTGGCCTGGGTTACGATAAACCCAGGAACCTTCCAGGTTCATGCTTGTGCCTTGGGCTAGCGCACAACGACCTAACATTTCTAAAGCTACCTGGGCGGTTTCACCTTCGATACTTACAACACCATAAGAACGTCCCTCCACAACCTGGGCGAACACGTTTTCTAGTACTGGTGGGGAAGCGTCAACAACACCCCACCCGGAACTAGTAGAAGCCTGGACACCTAAGACCGATGTAGCGGCTTGTGATGTGACAAGATCTTCAAAAGCTTCTTCAAAATGGTGGAACGCTAAAGTTTCGTGTTTGAACGCTGCTAACGTTTGTGCTTCGCGTAGCACGGTTCGTACTGTTTGTTCAGCGATCCGGTCTTTTGAACGTTCCATTACTTCACGGTAACTAACTATGGCAACAACGGAGATCACAGCAATTAACGCCACAGTGAGGATAACATCAACAATAGTGAAACCCCGCCAGACACGTGGTTTGGTGGTAGTTATCTCGGATTGTTTAACTACCGGCTGGGTTGGGTCAGTCATCAGATATCCCGCCTTAGGAACAAACAAGCAACAATTCCGATCCACTGTCCCCGCCTACACCCCAAAAACAAGGCACCTAAACTGTTGTGTGCTAAACTTTTGTGGCTGTCACAACCCCCATTGAACAACAAAAACGCTCAGGGTTATGTGGGAGAGGTATTCCCAAATCAAAAACAATCACACAGGGTGTGTCAAACTGTTAATAATTTGTTAAGGTTTTGACTTGTCCCTGGTTTTCGTGGTTGTGGTTATCGTCCGTGACACAGTTTAAACTTTTTGTTGGATCCACAAGGGCACAGAGCGTTACGAGAAACGTGTTTGAATCTGTCTGCGACGGTTTTCTCGTCTGAGGAAGACATTGCAGCGGGGGAGTGTTGTTGGGTCTTGTTTTTGTTGTTAGCTAACAACAGTTTTTGTGGTGTTAGCTCGGGACGGACAACTTTGGCACGCATTAGTTGTTTAACATAGTCGTGTTTGATGCTGTTAGTCATCGAAACAAACAGGTTGTAACCTTCTCGACGCCATTCCATCAACGGATCGTTTTGGGCTACGGCACGCCACTGGATACCTTCTTGTAGATAGTCCATTTCTGCTAAATGGTTACGCCAACGCTGATCCGCTACTTGCAACAAAATTTGGCGTTCAGCGTTACGTAACAGATCTACACCAATCACTGTTTCTTGTTGGTCATAGATCTCTAGGGCTTCATCTACCAACAAGGTTTGTAGCTGCCCCAAATCGTTCACCGTCGCTAATGTTTCGTTAGATAGTTGGGTCGGCCAAAACGTGAACAGCTCGGTCCGTAGCCCTTCAGTATCCCACACCCCGTCTTGGTTTGTGCCTGTATATGTTTCGATCAGGTCATCAACTATTTCAATAAGACGGTCCGTGGTGTATTGTTTCAGGTTGTCGCCTTCTAAAATGCTGTTTCGTTGCTCGTAGACAGCTTTTCGTTGCTCGTCTAACACTTCGTCGTATTGTAAAACGTTTTTGCGTTGTTCGCTGTTACGTTGCTCAACAGTGGTTTGCGCTCGTTCAATAGATTTGGTGACCATTTTAGCTTCGATGGGTTGGTCATCAGCTAGGGTACGTTCCAACGCCCAACTTATAGCCCCGGTCGCGAACAGTCTCATCAGATCGTCTTCTAACGATAGATAAAACCGGCTTTCTCCAGGGTCACCTTGACGTCCGGCCCGGCCACGTAACTGGTTATCTATACGACGGCTTTCGTGCCGTTCAGTGCCACACACATAAAGACCACCTAGTTCTAAAACTTTTTCGCGTTCCTCACTGGTTTGGGTCTCATATTTGGGTAGCAGTTCCGCGAAACGGGTTTGCCCTTCAACAGTTTCTGGGTTTAACCCTTGTGCTTTAACATCTTGTAACGCTAACCCGGTAGCGTTACCTCCTAACAAAATATCTACACCACGGCCCGCCATGTTAGTAGCGACCGTAACAGCATACAATCGACCGGCTTGTGAAATGATTTCGGCTTCTCTGGTGTGTGCTTTAGCGTTCAACACTTCATGTTTAATACCAGCTTTTTGTAGCAGCTTTGAAACTTGTTCAGAGGTCGCCACTGAAGCTGTCCCTACCAGAACGGGTTGTCCTACACGGTGCCGTTGCGCAACGTCTTCGATTAGTGCTGCGTGTTTAGCGTCTATAGATTTATAGACCACATCGGTGTGGTCTTTACGCTGTTGGGGTTTATGGGTGGGGATTGGTATCACTGACATCCCGTAGGTGTTCAAAAACTCTGACGCTTCAGTTTCAGCTGTCCCAGTCATCCCAGCAATTTTTGTGTATAACCGAAAATAGTTTTGTAACGTGATCGACGCTAAAGTTTGGTTTTCTGCTTTAGGTGTCACACCTTCTTTAGCTTCAACAGCTTGATGTAACCCTTCTGACCAGCGCCGCCCGTCTAACACCCGCCCGGTAAACTCGTCAACGATTAACACCTCACCGTTTTGGACAATGTAATCCTTGTCGCGGTGATACAACTCTTTTGCTTCTAACGCCACCCCCAGGTGACGTACCAGATCGTTTGACACAGCGTCGTAAAGGTTATCTATCCCTAACCACTTCTCAATTTTAGCTACCCCTGTTTCAAGAGGTGCTACGACACGGTTTTCTTCATCTACTTCATAATCTTTCCCGATCGAAAGTTGTTTCACTAAAGAAGCGAACCGCTGGTACGTCTCAGCAGTGTCACTCAAATGCCCCGAAATGATAAGAGGGGTGCGAGCTTCGTCAATCAGGATCGAGTCAACCTCATCAACAATCACATAGGCATGCCCGCGTTGGACTTGGCTTGTGGGTGACATGGCCATGTTGTCACGCAAATAGTCAAACCCGAACTCGCTGTTAGTCCCATAGGTAATATCACACTCATACTGACGTTTTTTGTGGGTGACATCATCGTCACCGGGTATAACAAGACCTACTGTTAGCCCTAAGAACCGATGTATTTGACCCATCCATTCAGCATCTCTGGCAGCTAAATACTCATTCGCGGTAACTAAATGCACCCCATCACCTGAAAGAGCGTTCAAATAGGCTGGCAAAGTCGCCGCTAAGGTTTTACCTTCACCGGTACGCATCTGAGCAACCCAACCAAAATGAAGCGCAGCACCCCCCATAAGTTGAACATCATAATGACGTTGCCCAATAACCCGCCTAGCAGCTTCTCTAGTAACCGCAAACGCTTCCACCAACAAATCATCCACCGGCTCACCATTAGCTAACCGCTGTTTAAACTCGGTGGTTTTATAAACCAGATCACTATCACCAAGTTGTTGTAAAGCTGGCTCTTCGTTGTTAATAAGAGTCACAAGCTGAGAAAGCTCTTTAAGCTGTTTCCCCTGACCAGTGTTTAACAAACGACTAAAAATACCCACACAAAATCCTAAACATTGAACCAAACATTGAACTAGCCGTACCAGCAAACACCCATAGCTAGACGACTGGTACGCTCAAACAGGTTCGTACCACACACACCACCAGCACAGAACAACCACACAAACCCCAACCAACCAAAACGATGATAACCGCGATTATCTTCGCTAAAACAAGCGGGGGACCCGCCACTACCTAAACCCCAAACAACCCCACTAGCCACCCTCAAACCCCTGCTAATGCCCGCCGCAACCAACCAAACACAGGCCCACACCGGTAAACGGTCTGTGTTGTTTCCTCTGCGGGAACGTCCTGTCCAAAAATCGAAACTTGCGGGCCAAGACTCAACCTGCCAAAAGCATCAGCTTACAGAAGTGGGTCTGATGCTTCCCCGGACGGTGAGCAACCACACCCGCACCTCAACACACTATCCAAACCCCTACACATTCTTTATAGGCACCTGTTGTGCCCTGAGCCCGCCAAAGCCGTACAGGCTATATATAGCCTTGTTTGCAAGAACACCACAGAGGTACACAGTCACTGTTCTTAATAGGGCGGCTGGGCCGGTGGCGAAGAACACATGGCGTGGCCTTTAACAAAAAAGAGGTACAACATGGTTCACAAACACAGAGGTGTAACCATCGGCGAGATGGTATTAGTACTTCTCAGTTGGGCCGTAATCATGGCGCTTTTACTTCCGCTTTTTCCAGACAGAGATGACACACCTGAGAACAGGTTAAATAACACTATGTCTAACGCACAGGAAGTGTTGTCGTTCTCACCTGATGCTGATTGGGAATCCAAAGAAGCTGTCCGAGCGTTAGAAACTGCTTTAGATTCTTGGCCAAACGTTCCCACACCTAAACCTAATGTTGGGCCGTTTAGCCGTAAATATGATCAGACGTTCACCCTGGTAGAAGACGATGTGTGGCCTCTAACCAATGAAATGGTGATGTTACGCACAGAACATATGATGCTGCTTGCTTACCAACCCAAAAAGAACCAATACTGTGCCGGTGTAGTTTCTGACAGAGGCGCTACCCGCACAAGTTGTGTGAACAACCCACAGACCAACGGGTCGTTTATAGAGTTTGTGGAAGCAGGACAGTTCCCAGGGTTAGAGTTCCTTTCACCAGAAAACCATCCCAACAACACCAACAACACCACCGACTGAACCCCGTTTGTTTCACAAGTTGAGCCTGGTCGATGATCTGCCAGGCCCAACTTTCTTGTACCACAAACCTATCTGGGACTCGCCCACAACACTAGTATCTTCTCACAGGGTTACAAACAGTTTGTACAACACGTTTTGTGGGTTGAATACGTGTGTGATCTGGTTCTATAGCGGAAAACCGGTTTTGGTGATCAAACCCGGCTAAGGCTTAGTGGCTTCGGTAACACCTGGTCACACTGTAGTCGGTTGTGAAAACCTATCTCCCTACACGAAACGATAAGCGTGGTTTAACCCTTGTTGAGATAATACTTGGTGTCACGATTATCGCTGTTTTAACTTTCGCAGCGTTTGTGTCATTCCAACACGTGTTTAACAAAACCCGTGAACATGTCGAACTTGCAGCGTTGAAATCGGTGGCTCGTGAAGCTCAAGCCTTGCTAGCTATGTCGGGTGCAGACCAGTGGGACACCCAAGCAGGTCTTGATGCAGTGTTGGGCGCGTTAGGAGATTGGCCACCCACCCAAGCCTCTAGCATTGTTGGGGTTGTTGCTGATTCTAGCGAGTTGATCATAACTGAAGGTGATTTGTGGCCATCAGCTGGAGAGCTCACCTTCACACGTGCCCCTAACACACTCTTGCTGGTTGTGTCGTTAGATGCTGGGGCTTGTGTGGTAGCAGCACCTCCACAAAGCGGTGTTGTACAAGGAGGTTGTCTCTCTGAACTTGAAACAGTTGGGGAACAGTTACCTTCACAAGCTGTGACCGCTGATTTGGTGTCTGGTATAGGGAACACAGCCAGCACACCAACAGAACCAACTACAACCACAACCGAACCTGAACCGGATCCAGGGTTTTGGGCACAAATCGCTACAGGTTGGTCTCACACCTGCGGACTTGCTAACAACGGTGACACCTACTGTTGGGGACAAAACACTACATACCAGTTAGGGACCGGGAACACCGCCAATAAGACCGCCCCAACCAAACTTTTTGGTGATCATAGCTTTGTGTCGCTAGACGCCGGCCACAACCATACCTGCGGACTGACTAGCGTCGGAGAAGCCTACTGTTGGGGGGCCAACGGTGTGGGACAGCTCGGGGCCGGGAACAACACAACACAAACCACCCCTGTGAAAGTGGTAGGTAACCACAGATTTGTGGCTATCGCTGTTGGCAGCAACCACACCTGTGCGATAACCACAGCTGGTGAGGCCTATTGCTGGGGCAACAACGGTATGGGTCAGCTAGGGATAGGGTTCGCCGGCGGTTTTTATAGTAACCCCCAAGTAGTTGTAGGAAACCACGTATTTACAGCTATCACTACCAACAATCAGCACACCTGTGCACTAACCACAGAGGGCGACGCCTATTGCTGGGGCAACAACAACTACGGTCAATTAGGGATCGGGAATAGCTCCCAATACGCCAACCCGGTGAAAGTGTTAGGTAACCACATATTCGACTATGTTGCTGCTGGTGTGGAACACACCTGTGCGCTAACCACAGAGAGTGATGCCTATTGTTGGGGCTACGGTACCGATGGGCGGTTAGGTAATGGTGGTACCGCCCACCACACCAGCCCTGTGAAAGTGGTAGGCGGCCACCGTTTTAAAGACCTGTTCGCTGGTTTTTCACATTCCTGTGGGCTTACTACCGATAACCAAATGTTGTGTTGGAGTGGTTCTTACACCGCTTGGCTTGATGTTGGGTACGGCCCGTTCCAATACATTGTTGATGGTAACAACTTTGGGCAACAAGGAAACGGTCAGATAGGTACCCCCACAAACCTCTTCGGTGTACCAACCCCAGTTGTAGGGGAACATAGCTTTAAAAACGGTTCCACAAAGGTCTACCACACGTGCGGGGTGACCACAGAAGGGGACGCCTACTGCTGGGGCGAAAACAGTCAAGGACAACTCGGTTTAGGACACCTGAACAACCAAACCATCCCAACGCTAGTACCAGAACCCTAACCACCCGCAACCTAAATGCCGGTAACTCTCCCGGTAAGGCTACCTACATTTAGTGGGACTAACACACAACCCAACCAACACCCTACCCACCGCCCAGCCAGGCTGCGCCTGACAGCTACACGCCAGCGTCTGTGTGTGTTGTTTTACTAGTAGGGACACAATAACAAACAAACCTGGGAGGACCTACCATGACTAACACTGACACACCCACCGAAACAGTAATTTTTAAGGTTCCTAAAAACTGGGTTGAACAAACCCTCCCAGAACACACCATCGAATATGCAGCTAAACAAGCCCACCTAAACGCTGAACAACACGACTGGCTCTTAGCAATACAATGGTCGATCCACACACAAATCTTACAATGGCAAACCACCCAAGCCCTAGCAGTAACCCCCAACACACCTACCGGCAAAGAAGTAACAATCACAGACGAAAGCGACCGCCACAAAAACTGGTATGTAGGACCAGCACCACTAGACCCTGAAAACGAAGCTATCGTCTTCACCGAACTTTACGGACCAATAGTCGTAGCATACAACGACCTACAACTCATCGAACCACCACAAACCAGCTAACACCTACCACTACTTACTCAACCAACCTGGTTGCGTATCCCCACAACAGCCGTACTGTTAGTTTTTGCTAAGACCCGGAAACAGACCCTAACTGTATAGTTACTCTGCCCGTTTGGGGGTTGGGCCCAACCCCCAAACCACACAAGCATCTGTGTGGGGTAAACCTGTGAGATCTAAACACTCTGACAGACTCTAAGATGCAGTTAGTGTCACCCACTGTAATAGTGGGTGACACTACGAGACACCGCATGTCTCCCCGAGCCCTACCAAAATACTGGCAGGGCTGGGCCACAACCTAGGGTTGCTAACAAACCCCCCAGAACATTTCGTCTTGGCCGCACCGCTAACGACTGTTATGTCACCAAGGCTAACCTAGCCCCGTACGCACCGCTGGCTTATCGCCAAGTCGACGGGGCTAAACCTATCAACACCACCTGCTGCTGTCCCAACCACGAAACCTAACCATTAGAGTCCCAAGCGCATACACCTTCGCTTGACACAATACCGGTCAACATTTTTGGCACTGTAGCTTAACTGGATAAAGCACCAGCCTGTCACGCTGAAAGATGCGGGTTCAAGTCCCGCCAGTGTCGCCAAAACCCCACAACACCACCAGCTGGTGTCACAGACCCACCCAGGACACCAACAATAACCTGTGCCTATAAACACCAAAGGTCTGCGCAGCTCACAGTAACCGACCCGATACTAAATATCGTCAACAACTGTTCGGGGCCCCACAGACGCATAGGCAATGTGGTGTTATAAACTAATCGCCACCCAACGCTTCTGAACTATCTCTTGTGGTTCCATAGCTGTAAGGGTCGCAAGCACCGTCACCCGTAACATACCCCTAATGACTAGCAGGCGGATGTGTTCCTCAACAAGGGGCCATGACACCTCAACAATATGAGGGTTTCCCAACACTTCCAACACCGCAACCTCTAGCGGAGTGAGACAATATTCGTAACGGACGTACGGACGGGACTGGAACCTCACCCCACACATCGGTTCAGGAACCTGGCCTGGCACCCCAACCTCAACAACGGCCGGCACCTGGGTAGATAACCCGAGAAAATGTGCGGCCGCCACACCCGAAGGCCCAGACCCCGGCCCACCAACAGCGACCGCTGCCCCAAGCGTTGAAGGATGCGTCATACCAAACCGGGTTTTTTGACCCCGCCAGTACAAACCACGACTAACCCGGACCAGCTCACCTTCACCAACGAGACAACGCAACACCGACCCAACCTCACCAGCGTCACCGTCGAAATCATCGACACGAAAAAACATGTTGGGACGTGTGTGTTCTACCCGGTGACGTACAGTCTCTGCAACAGGTTTTTGTGTGACGGTCCCCATATGAGGAAACAGTGCTGGAAACCCCACAAAACACAACCGTTGTGTTCAACCAACTATTTTTCCTACCAAAGGCTGCACCACCTACAACCAACCACGACGCTAGTAGCCCTAGAGGGACTACCTGTTGTGCCAGTCATCTTGCCACAACCTGTCCAGGTTCCCAGTTTTGTGTGTCTTAACGGTTCTCGAAATAGTGTTTTCGGGTCGAAACCCACCAGAGAACCTTGTATGTGTGGTAGGGGTGTTAATCCAACCTTTTGGTTTTGCGGGCGCTTTATCTCGTGGTCGAGGTTAGGTTCACAAAATGTTCAGATCGATTCCGAGTTCGTCAGCGATTTCCGCCAGCGTGTAACACCCGGTTTCCCCTATACTGGTTTCGTTATCTGAGGGGCAGTGTGAGGTGTGGGTGTTTGGAGGGTTGGTTTTGTTCAAAACTGTTTGTAACCCGACAAACAACTCTGTTAACACTACTCCTGTGACAAACAGCCCACCGACTAACACTACGGTTACTACTTCTAGAGGGCCAGGGTTCAGCCACCGTCTACCAGCCTGTTTTGTTTTGTTATAGGTGGGGTTCTTCCGGTTTAACCGGTGGGTGCTAGTGGGTGTGTCTGTGACCATAACATGGCATTGTTCAACCTAAATCCTGGTAGTCGAGCAAGCAAAACAATGACCTATGATGCCCACAGGTATTTATCTTGTTTATCTACACAACCCCTCTACATTGTGGAGGGGTTGTGCGTAAAGTATGTTTGAAGCTGTGCTAAACGTAGCCTGCCACCAAGCTGGGAGAGCTCTTCTAGATGTTTGTTAGCCTGTGAAACGGCTGGCTATGGGCAGGTATGGTTTGGTGATTAGCCCCACGAAATAACAACACTACCATCACGCATACCCGATGCTACCCCCGCAGTACCACCAGCGGGGACAAGGTTCCCACCCCCACCACCACCGGAAGAGCCGCCGCTTCCTTTAATGCGAGAACCAAGGGCTCCTCCAGACCAGCCCCCGCCCCCAGGAGAAAAGTCTCTATTAGATGAGTGTTGTCCGTCGCTTAAGATGTTTGCGGTACCGACTTTACCCCCAGGAGCTGATGAAGATGAGTATATAGCTTCAGGAGCGTTTTCTCCCCCGTTACCACCAACGTTAGCACCACACCAAGACTGCGCACCGCAACTTCCCCTCCAACCACCCGCACCACCACCACCGGCTACGACTAGCCAGGTTTGGCCCCGAGCAATGGCTGACGCTCCGCCCCCACCGCCGAAGACCCCATTGGCAGGCATGCCCCCGTTGGCAGCACCTTTACCAGTAGCTGCTTGTCTCACTGCATTCGTAGTACCGCTTGTGCCTACAACACCGCGTGTAGCTGCATACACATCTAAGGTTTCCCCTGGTGTGACCGCAAGCGTGCCGGTTACCAAGGCTCCCATACCACCTCTTTGGAGCCCTTTTGAAAGAACTGCTGTGGGTCCTGCACCAGCGCCGCCTTCTAGTGTCACATTGATTTGTGTAACCCCTTCAGGAACCACAAATGTTTGGGCGCCAGGCTGTGCGTTAAACGTTTGTGAACCTGATGGTATTGTTGTGGTCGTAGTTGGTGGCGGTTCGGTCGTGGTCGGAACTTGTGTTACACCAAGCTCTGGGATTACACCATCATTTACTATACCTGTTGGGGTGTTACCCTCAACCAGACCGGCAGGTACGGTCCCACCAAGAATCGGTCCTACAGGTGGGGCTACCACAACATTCCAACCCGTGTCCCCTACCCCAACTAGCACCAGGGTATTAGATGTTCTAATAAAACCGATTTCACCAGCATCTGGCCAAACGTCCCCTTCAACAGGCACCAACCCATCACCACTATCAGCCAGTGTTCCAAAGCTTGTAGCGCCGGGGGTGTCCTCAATAGCACCTAACACAGCATCCAACCCGGCCTGTGTGTCCC
>Ga0265293_10001510_pt1 | contig 50526 bp, 58 predicted proteins | sample Munlanlewell138R_FD_192505 | JGI IMG/M metagenome (GOLD analysis project Ga0265293, IMG submission 192505) | Leachate microbial communities from a municipal landfill in Southern Ontario, Canada - Leachate well 138R | ecosystem: Engineered > Solid waste > Landfill > Unclassified | place: Canada... | reverse complement strand
CGATGACGAGGATCGCCCCGGCCGCGTGAAAGGCGGCCGTCACCGTGAGCGAGACGAGGAACATGAAGGCGGTGTTCAGGAGCCCCGTGCGGATCCCGAGGCTCCGCGAGAACTGCGGGTCGAACGTTGTGACCTTGAGCTTCGGATAGAAGAGGGAGAGGAACAGGATGTTGATGAGCAGCACGCCGAGCATGACGTAGAGGTAGGCCGGCCCGACGGACACCCCTCCGAGGATCAGCTGATCCCACGCCGCGAGGTTGAGGTCACCGACGAGCACGGCGTGCACGTCGAGGTGCACGTTCGCGAAGTTGAGGGTGACGAGGATCACGCCGATGCTGAAGAGCGCGGGGAAGATGAGGCCCTGCGGCGCGTCTCCCGTGATGAGCCCCGTGCGGCTGAGCCACTCGCTGCCGAGCACGACAATGAGCCCGGCGGCCGCGGCTCCGAGAATGAGGAGCGGAGAGTCGAGGTTCTGCGTGAAGAGGTAACCGACCACGATGCCGGGCAGCACGGAGTGGCTGATCGCGTCGACGAGCATGGCGTTCTTCCGCAGCACGATGAACACGCCGGGGAGCGAGCAGGTGAGGGCCGTGACGATCGCGAGCAGCATCGTTCCGAGCGCGAAACTCATCCGATCTCGCCCCCGACTTTGACGAGTGCGTCTCGCTTCAGTGCCGCCCGTGTCCGCGAGCGCGCGATCGCCCGCATCACGACGCTGCGCCGCGGCGAGCAGAGGATCGAGACGAGGAAGATCGCGAAGAGTACGAGCACGATGAGCGGACCCGTGGGCACGCCGCTGAGCACGATCGACAGGTAGGCGCCCCCGCCGCTGCCGAGCGCGCCGAACACGGCCGACAGCGCCACCATGCCGGGGAGCGTGCGCGTCCACTGGCGGGCGGCCGCGGGCGGGGTAACGACGAACGCGACCATGAGGACGAGCCCGACGGCTTTCACGCCGATCACCGTTGCGATCACGATGGTGGTGAACATGAGCGTGTCGATCGTGCGGGCGTGGAAGCCCAACACGCTGGAGTGCTCGGGGTCGAAGGTGCGGAGCGCGAACTCTTTCCAGAAGAGGAGCATGATTCCGAGGGCGAGGCCACCGACGACGAGGCTCGTAGTGAGGTCGGCGACGGTGATGACCGAGGCGTTTCCGAAGAGATAATCCTGAATGCCGCCCTTGCCGGGGAAGTCGCCGTTCGAGATGATGCGCAAGAGGAGCATGCCCACCCCGAAGAAGAGAGTGAGCGAGACCGCCATCGCCGTGTCAATGCGGACCTTGGAGACCCGTGCGACCCCGTTCGCGAAGAGCACGGCGAGGGTGCCGAGCACGACGGCGCCGATAATCAGCGCGACCATGTTCCGTCCGTCGGTGCCGAGCACGACGACCGAGACGAGGAAGGCGAGCAGCGTGCCGGGCAGCGCGGCGTGCGAGATGACGTCGCTGATGAGCGACTGTTTGCGCAGGTAGGCGAAGCTGCCGAGCGCGCCGGCGATGAGCCCGATGCTCATCGTGCCGAGGAGCACCATCCGGTAGGTGTGGTCGCTGAAGATCTCTACGGGGGTCACGTTGCGAACTCCAGGAAGTGGTCGTCGCCTCCGGTCACCTCGTAGATCGCGCGGATGTTCTCCCGCGTGAACGCGGCGTCGACGGGGCCCGAGGCGACGAGGTGACGGTTCAGCAGCGTCACGTGGTCGCAGTACTCGCGCACGGTCGCGAGGTCGTGGTGCACGATCACGACGGTGCGCCCCTCGGCGCGCAGGGTGTGCAGCACCGACACGATCGCCTGCTGGCTTCTCGCGTCGATGCCCTGGAAGGGTTCGTCCATGAAGAAGAGGTCGGGCCGCTGCACGAGCGTGCGGGCGAGAAAGACGCGCTGGCGCTGACCGCCCGAGAGTTCGCCGATCTGTTTCGCGGCGAGGTCTTCGATCCCGGTCTGTTCGAGTGCGGTGATCGCCCGGGCGCGTTCGCGGTGCCCGGGGCGACGAAACCAGCCGAGGGATCCGTAGGTGCCCATCGTCACGACGTCGAGCACGGTCGTCGGGAAGTCCCAGTCGACGCTCGTGGACTGGGGCATGTAGCCGACGCGTTGGCGCACCCGGCCGAGCGGCTCACCGAAGAACTCGGCGCTGCCGGCGAGCGGCTTCACAAGCCCGAGCGACGCCTTGATCAGCGTGGACTTACCCGCACCGTTCGGCCCGACGATCCCCATGACGACGCCCTGCGGAACGGTGAGGTCCACACTGCGGAGCACAGGTTCTGCGCCGTAGGCGACGGAGAGCGCGCGCGTACGCCACGCGGGCACTGCGCTGCCCGAACGGGTCGGGGTTGATCCCTCGCTCATCTGTTCACATCTCCCGGTCCCTCGCCCAGTGCCTCAGCAACCGCCGTCGCATTGTGGAGGAACGCGCCGAGGTACGTGTCGACGGGTGCCGCTCCGCCGAGAGAATCAGCGTACAACTCGGCGTCAGAGATCTCTACGTCCCAGCCCTGCGCACGCACCGCTTCCTGCAGGCTGCGAATTGCCTGCGGGTTCGCCTGGTTGTCCTGAAAGATGACGGGGATGCGCTGCTCAGCGATGAGGGACGCGAGCGCCGAAAGCTCGCCCGCGCTCAGCGCCGCGTCGGTGGAAACGAAGTCGGTCGCGTACACCTCGAAGCCGTAGGTGTGCCCGAAGTAGTTGAATGCGTCGTGCCCGGTGATGAGGATCCGCGGCTCGGGCACCGACGCGAGGAGCGCCTCCGCCTCCGCCGCTGCGGCGTCGATCTCCTGTGCGTAGGCGGTCGCGTTCGTCAGATATTCGTCGGCGTGTTCGGGGTCGACCTCGCCGAGCTTGTCGGCGACGAGGTCGACCACTAGCTTCCACGCTTCGGGGCTGTTCCAAACGTGGGGATCGTGCAGCGACGTCCCCGTGCCGTCGGTCTCCGGCCAGTCGAGCAGCAGGCTGACCGGCAGTGCGTCACCGACCGCGAGTTGGCGCTCGCCGAGGCTCTCGAGCTGATCGGTCATGTGCGCTTCGAGATTGAGCCCGTTCCAGAACACGACGTCGGCGCGCTGAATCGTCTCAATATCGCGCGTGGAAGGCTGGTAGGTGTGCGGGTCGGCGCCGGGGCCCACCATGGTGGTGACCTCGGCGTCCGGAGCGATGTTCGCGACGGCGTCCGCGAGGTACCCCGTGGTCGCGTAGACGGTGAGCGAGGGATCGCCCGCATCGTTTGCGTCCGGTTGCGCGCATCCGCTGAGCCCGAGCGCACCCGCGAGCACGCCGGCGAGAGCGGCAACCACGATCGAGGATCGAGTGAGTTTCACAGCGACAGTCCTTCACCTGCACGGCCGAGGGCAAGGCCCTTGTTCATCTCACTCAATAATAAACTTCGTCATGTCGAAGTTTCAAACCCGAGCGCTCGAACTGAGCGGTGAACTTCACCCGGTTCGAGCGTTGCGGTGCGCTCAGGACTGAGTTTTAGGACTGCGTGGATCCCTCCCCCGATTCGCCGCCATCCGTGCTCCGGTCGGCGTCGCTAGAATTCTCCTCGGCACTATTTCCACGCCGGTCGTTCTCCTGGCTGCCATTCTCCTCGCTGCCCCGGTCGCCGCGCGGCCCGCCGCCGTCACGGTCACCGAACTGTCGCCCGCCGTCAGACATGTGCCTGCCGCCGCGGTCATCATCGCCGATCGCGTACCCGACGCTGCCACCGATGCCGAGCAGAAGTACCCCTGCGACGATCGGTGCCGTGATGAGCACCCACTTCCGCTTGAAGAAGGGACGGGCTCCGCGGTCGGTGGGCGATTCGGCAGCTTCCGAATTGACGCTCGACGATGCAGGGTCCGCTTGCGGATTTTCGGGTCCGAGCGGTGATGCTCCGGCGGCAGTGTCCGCGGTTGCCTCCGCAGTCGTCTCTGCGCCGTACTTCGGCGTCTGGGCTGCTGCGGCAAGGTCCTCGCCGGCGAGCGGGGTAGTGGGGATGTGGTCCTGGGGTTCATTTGTGTTCTTCGTCATGCTTCCAGCCTTCTCGGCGGGTTCTAAGATCCTTCCAAGAGTTGGACCCACCCAGTAAGCTCACAGCGTCCGCCCAGATCTTGGAGATTTCTGAGACAGCGCCGGGCACACTGAACATGGAGCGTCGATCTGCGGCGGCACCTCCGCGCGGAGCCGTGCGGGAAACCGGTAGTGGGGGGGATCGGATGGCACGGAGACGGGGCGTTACTGATCCGGGCCGGCTGGCCGCGAGCCGCGTCGCACGGAAGGTCGGGGTGCGGGTCGCGATCCTCAGCGCCGTGATGGTCGTCGCCGGCGTACTGCTGCTGTTCAGCTACCTGTGGGTCGACGATCGACAGCATCGCCCACACGGGCCAGAGGGTCGGCCCGAGCCGCGCGGGCGTGCGCTCGACGTGCGGCTTGACCCCGGGGATTTTCTCGAGATCATTCCACTCGTCGCGGGCGCCGCGATCGTGCTGGCCGGTGGCGGAGCGATGCTCTTCGCCCGCCAAGCCGTGAAGCCACTCGAAGCGTCGCTGCGACGCCAACGCAACTTCGTGGGCGACGCGAGCCACGAGCTGCGCACCCCGCTCGCGGTGCTGGATGCGAGGGTGCAACACCTGCAGCTGCTCACGCGCGACGACCCCGCACTGCAGCCGGTCGTCGCGGAGCTCCGCACAGACTCACGCGAGATGGCGGGCATCATCGACGACCTGCTGGCCGCGGTATCCGACACTGAGACGGAGTTCGAGCCAGCGCCGCTCGGCCGAGCCATCGCCGACGTCCTGGCAGAGCTGAACATCGTCGCCGACCAGCGCGGCGTGACGCTCTCGGTCGACGGGGCCGCCCCCGAGGCGACTGATCCCTTAGTCAATGTTCCGGCATCATCCCTCCGAAGGAGCCTACTCGCCGTCGTCGATAACGCAGTCGGGCACTCAGCTCCGGGCACCACGGTCACCGTGCAGTCGAGCGCGTCGCGAGGCTTCGCCACGATTCGCGTCATCGATCAGGGGCGAGGGATCACCGGCATCTCACCCGATCGCATCTTCGAACGCTTCGCGCGAGGCGCAGTGCCGGAGGGGGAAGCCGCTCGCCGCTCGCACGGCATCGGGCTCGCCCTCGTGCACGACGTCGCGACCCGCCACGGGGGTTCGGTCGCGGTCGAGTCGACGGGGCCGCACGGCACCACGATCCGCCTTCGGCTTCCACTCGCATCAGATCGGAACGTTCGATGACGTCACCGCGACTGCTACTGGTTGAAGACGACGCCAAGCTGGGCCCGATCATGAGCGAGGTGCTGGGAGCGGAATGGCGCGTCGCCCTCGCGCCGGACCTTGCGGTGGCGAAGCAGCAAGTGCTCGCCACGGTGTTTGATGTCGCGGTCGTCGATCGTCGGCTTCCCGACGGTGACGGAACCGAGTTCGTGCGGTGGCTGCGTGAGCGCCGCAGCACGGTTCCGGTGCTCATGCTGACGGCACTTGGCGAGGTGAGTGACAAGGTGACGGGCCTCGACGCAGGGGCGAACGACTACCTCGTGAAACCCTTCGACTTCGCCGAGCTCGGGGCGAGACTTCGGGCGCTGACTCGCGATTATGCGCAGGCCACTGACGGCGTCGACATCGGCAGCTGGACCTTCTATCCTCGACACCACACGATCGCGTCTCCGTACGCGGGTCGCGTCGTCTTGACGGAGCGGGAGTCGGCGCTACTCGAGGTGCTCGCCAGCGCCCCGGATGTGGCCTTCACCCGACAGCAGCTCCTCACTGCCGTGTTCGACCGCGGGGAGCAGGAGGGCACCGTCGACACCTACGTGCACTACCTGCGCCGGAAGACGGACCGCACGCTCATCGAGACCGTACGCGGCGTGGGCTACCGGCTCGGCACCCCCGCCTGACGGGCCATAAGCCCCCTCGGCGCCCGGCTCGCTCACTTGAACGCCGAGATGCGTGCCCTTACTGGCGCTCTCTCCTGGGTCCCCGGTCTTCTGGTGCGGTAAGGAACAGGCTTCAAAGACTCTTCTCCAGCTCCGCGAGATTATGTAGTCTCTGTCAGCATCGGCGAACCGTAATGGAGCGGACAGAGGGTGGGGGCACGATGCGCGAAGTGGTGTGGACCGGACTCGTCACCGTCGACGGGATCATGGACTCCCCCGGCAGCCCGGATGAGGGTCACCCATTCGGCGGCTGGGTCATGCGAACCGAGTACCTTTCCGAGGCGTTCGCAATCAAGGAGCAGGAGCTCGAGGGAACGAGCGCGCTGCTGCTCGGCCGACGCAGCTACGAGGCCTTCGCGCCGGTCTGGTCGAAATCCGCGGACCTTGCCGCCTATCAGGATCTGCCCAAGTACGTGATTTCCACGACCCTGCAGGAGGACGACCTTTTCGAGGGCTGGGGCGAGACCCGCATCCTCCGCGGGACCGCCGACGTAGCAGCCCTGAAAGACGAGGACGGCGGCTCACTCTTCATCCATGGCAGCGGCGAACTCGCGCGACGCCTCGATGGTGCCGACCTGATCGACCGGTACCACCTGCTCGTCTTCCCCGTCGCGCTTGGAGACGGCAAGCGCCTCTTCGAACCGCGAGCGAGCGAGCGACGACTCGAGCTCCGCGACGTTGAGGCCTACCGAAACGGAGTCGTGAAGGCGATCTACGACGTCACCCGCACATAGCAAGGCACGCTGACCTAGCGAGATCAGCTGCACGATCAACCAGATCTACTCCAGGCGCAAGCCGTCGTTCGAGGGCGAGAGCGACGCCGGACAGGGATCCCTACCCGCACCCTCCTGCCGTTCTCTCGCCTGCCCGAGCCTCCACGCCACCCCACCTACCCCTGCTCACCGACAGGTACCCCTGTTCAACGCCATTGAGCGGGGGTACCTGTCGCGCAGCAGGTGTACCGGCGCGGGACACCGCGGATCGAACGGCCACCGGCACAAGGTGCCGCACGAAGCGGGTCACTGAATACGGTCACGGATGCGCGCGGCGATCTCGTCGAGCTCAAGCTCCTTCCGTGCCACACTCATCACCAGGTCGAAGGCCTCATCATTCGTGAACGTGATCGTGATCGTGATCGTGATCGTGATCGTGAAGCCATTCAAGCGAATGAAGGTGAAAGGAAGGATGAGCGAGAGCCTCTTATTCCCGTCAAAGAGCGCATCATTCTGCGCGAGCGAGCTGATGGGGGCCGCGGCCTTCTCCTCAATCGTGGCGTACGCGTCAGTACCGAACATGCCCGCTGCGGGCCGCGCGAGCGCCGAGTGCAAGAGCCCTTCGTCACGAATATGCAGCCCCAGCCGGTCGACAATGGCGTGCGCCTGCTCCGGATCGAGAAATACCGTCACGGGATCATGAGTCCTCGAGCCGCCGAATCGTGTCAGCGTAATCGTCAACAATCTCATCAGCGAGCCGGAGCGCTCTCTCAGTCTTGGCCTCAGTGCTCGCAAACCGCATCGCGGCTTCGACCACAATCGCGTACTTAGAGGTGTGCCGGGCGCGCGCGATCTCCTCGATCTGTTGATCGAGTTCTTCAGGAAGACGCAGCGTCATAGCCATACCAGAATGAAACCATCGGGCTTCGACTCGGCTTCAGCCGCCGCCCAACTACCCATTCAGCACGATGGCTACCGCTGCTCATTGTCACTGAGCGAGGGTAGTCGTCGCTAAGCATGGGTAGTGTCCGCCGAGCACATTGGCAGGGCGCCACCCACGCACATCACGTGCGAGACTTACCTCGGGAGAGGATGGAGGAATCTCTACTCGTCCTCGGATGTGCGTAGTGTGCGGCGGGCGGAGAGCAGTTCAACTTCCGGACGGCCCGCGACCATACGCTCGACGCCATCAAGCACATCGACGACGTGCGCGCGATCGCTCGAGACCACAGCGACCCCCACCATCGAGCGCCGGTGCAGGTCCACATGCCCGACCTCGGCGACACTCACCTCAAACTTGCGACGAATCTCTGAGATGATCGGCCTCACGACCGAACGTTTCGACTTGAGTGAGTGAACGTCGCCGAGCAGTACATCGAACTCGATCCAGCCGATCCACATGCCCTCAGTCTCTCATTGCTTCCCGCATGCCGACTGGTGTGCGCACCGGCACGGTCAGCTCGCAGCTTCGCGTACGATCTGGGCGATGCGCGACTCGGTCGCCTCGTCAATCTCAGTGAGCGCCCACGAGGTCGGGACGAGCTTGTCGCTCGAACCAGCCGGAACCTCCAGCCGGGCATGCTCGGTCAGCCCGAACGTCACCAGCCCGTCATCCTGCCGAAAGTGCACGACGACCTTGCCGTTGCGCGCGTATCCGGGCGCGCCCCACAGCAACTTGGGCGTCAAGTCTGGTGCAGATGCAGAGATCACTGCGTGCAGCCGTTCACCGATGTGTCGCGCACCGGCGGGCCACTTTGCGATCTTCTTCGGGATGTCAGTCATGCTGTCTCCTCCCACCCTGAACTGTCGTCAACGGGTCCCAGTATTATCCCGCGCTTCGCCTGCGTGCTCCACCGTCGATTGCGTGCTCTGCCGTCAATTGCGCTGCAGGCCTGCGACGCATACGACGGCAGAGCACGCAAACTAGGATGCACAGGAGCATGGAGCTCAAGACACGGCTCCGTCAGCGATGCCGCGACGTAGGACTCAGAGTGCGAGCCGTGACGACATCACTGTGCCGTTGAACCCGAAGAGTCGAGGTCATTCGAAGCATACGCAAATATAAGCGACCCCTCCTGGAGGTCCTCAGTTACGTGCGCGAGGGGGGACTTGAACTGACCTCGACCCCCTCGCGCCGCGAATCTCGGTAGGCCGTTCTGCTGCATGAAATCAACGATCTACGACGTGTGGCCTGTGGATAACTCCACGGCGACACCCCGAGCTACAGAGTGCTTAGCACTTTCGTTAGCACTTTTCGCGGCTCAGACGATACTGAGCCTGGCCCAGTTCGGAGGCCGAGACGAGACCCGCACCGGCCAGTAAAGATTGTGGCTCAACATGGAGACAACCATCTCGGCCAAAGTCTCTGCGTCTCGCAACAGTCCAGCGTGTCTCCACCCAGCCCTCGGCGACGATCCCGGCGCATGCCTTCACCTATGGGGCAGGAACGGATTCGACATCGTGATTCGCGGCGGCATACAGGGGAACACAGGGTTGGCGAACTATCGTCAGGGTAGCGATCGGCAAATGCCGTAGCTCCACAAGGGCCCCGACTCAGAAGTGCCCGTGATGGAAGCAGGTACCGCCCATGTCGGTAACCAACATACAAGAACTCAACGGTCTCGGCCCCGTCCGCGCGACTCGCGCCCGGGCCGGTGACTTTCCGCCGATAGCGAAGGCTTATACGCGGGTCTCGCAGCAGGTGAGGGATGCGGGTCTCCTGCGTCGGGCGCCCTGGTTCTACGTCCTGGTCGGACTGGTTCTTGTGGTCGCTCTCGGCGGCACGATAGCCGGATTCGTTCTGCTAGGAGAGAGCTGGTTCCAGCTCCTCATCGCGGGAGCCCTGGGGATCGTCTTCACGCAGATCGCGTTTCTCGCCCACGAAGCGGCGCACCGGCAGATCCTCTCCCTCGGTCCGGCAAACGATCGTCTTGCGCGCGTCCTCGCCGGGGCCATCGGAATGAGCTACTCCTGGTGGGACTCCAAGCATAGCCGCCACCACTCCAACCCGAACCGAGTGGGCAAGGATCCCGATATCCAGGTCGATACCATCTCGTTCCTCGAAGAAGACGCGGTCCAGGCGAGAGGATTGCGGCGCGCCATCACGAAGCGACAAGGCTGGTTCTTCTTCCCTCTGCTCACACTAGAGGGACTGAACCTCCACTTCCACAGCCTCCGCCACCTTCTGAGCAGGGAACCGGTAAAAGGGCGCTGGATCGAGCTTGCCATCATCGCCGCGCGGTTCGCCCTCCTGATCACCCCGCTCTTCCTCTTGCTTCCTATAGGTATGGCTTTCGCGTTCCTGGGGATTCAAGTCGCGGTCTTCGGCGTGTATATGGGAGCCTCTTTCGCCCCCAATCACAAAGGGATGCCGGTGATCGCTCACGACGCGAAGCTCGACTTCTTCACGAAGCAGGTGCGTACCTCGCGGAACATTCGGGGTGGGTGGTGGGCGACTTCGCTCATGGGCGGCCTCAACTACCAGGTCGAGCACCACCTGTTCCCAAGCATGTCCCGCCCGTTTCTTTCGCGCGCGCGGCGTATCGTCCGCGAACACTGCCGGGAACTGAGCGTCCCATACACGGAGACATCGCTGGGTCGTTCTTACGCGATTGTCGTTGCCTACCTGAACCGTGTCGGCCTCTCGGCTCGTGATCCGTTCGAGTGTCCCATCAATGCCCAGTACCGCCGAGTGTGACCATCTAACCCGTGGCGTGCGGAGGCGCTATGGGAGCGATGGAGGCTGATTCTCGATCGCTCGGGATCCGCTCCGAAGATATGAATCTGAACGGTGCACATGTGATGGGCATATGGTGAGTGGATGAACGCATCCGAGCACACTCCAAAGCAAGAGTCGGCTGATGAACGGTCCGCTCGCGAGCGGACCGAGCGGTGGGACCGCGAAGTACGCGAGTCTGGACACGCATACGCCCCGTCTCCAGCCACCGTTGTCCGTCGGCAAGCTGAGATCGCACGAGATCAAGAACAGCAAGATGGCGCTGCAAGTGTCAGCGACCGCATCGAGGCGGCGAATGTGTCGGACCTGAGTCGCGAGGCCGATGACACTTCGCACGCGAACAAACAAATGAAGGCGTGAAGATTCTCCCATCTGTTCTCGCGGGGAGAACACGCGGCGATCACCGCGCTGTGGGCGTCGTGAGAGGAAGGGATGAGGCAAGTTCCCGAGCGAACGCATCTCCCCTGCCGTTGCTGCTTCACACCGCCCTGAGCCGCAGATCAGCTTGACCGCTTCAAACCGCTCGATGGGGTTGCCTCGTTACGACGCGCCCAGAGGGTGTCGAAGCTGTGAGGCGTACATGTAGAGGGCGTATCGTCAGATCATGGATACACAGACACGAACGAGCGGCGTGGACGCCGCGGCGCTGGGCCTGGGATCGGTGCTGGTGGGTTCGTTGCCTGCTGCGCTGATGACCGATGAAGCCCCCGAACGGTACACGGTGGAGGCCGTGTTCACGCGACGTCCCGAACGAGACGAAGTGATCGAGATTTTGGGGAGCGAGACCCGAGACTTTCTCACGAAGGCTGGCTACCCGACCGTGGAGGTGACGGTGTCGGATCGCCGCCTGGAGATCACGAACACGAACCTCGAGGAATTGCGCGACGGACTCGGAAGTGCCCTAGCAGATCGCCTGGCTGAGATCAGCACGAGGGTGAAAGCTCGGCAGGAGGCAGCCGCGGTCGTGTTCCAGAATGCAGCTGTGAGTGAGAACGCGCGTACCGCCGCGGTCACCGCACTCGCGGAATCCGTCACTTTCACCCCATCCCCAACTGGTCAGGATTCGGAGGGAGCGGAGGCCAACCGTGTCCGGTCGGATCGCGCTCAGATCGACGACTGGGCCGATGAGGGCGGTCAAGGACGATCCTGACGCCCAAGACCGCAGGATCTCAGGTGCATCATGAGCGAGTATCGTTCGACCCGACCTCCTCGGGCGGGCTTGTCAGTCAATGGTAGGGGTGCGAGCGAGTTCACGACATTGGCGAAGACGATCCGTGAACAGGGGCTGCTGCGTCGCCGGTATGGGTACTACTGGACGAAGCTGATCGGCTTGCCCCTGATCCTCGCCGGCGGCTTGTTCGCGTTCGTCTGGATCGGCGATAGCTGGTGGCAACTGATCACCGCGACGCTCCTTGCGATCCTCTTCACTCAAATCGCGTTCCTCGGCCATGACTCCGCACACCGCCAGATATTCGTGTCGGGAACGTGGAACGACTGGGTGAGCATCGTTCTCGGTGATTTGCTGGTCGGTATGAGCTACGGGTGGTGGCAGCACAAGCACACGCGCCACCATGCAAACCCGAACAAGCTGGGCGCCGATCCTGACATCGAACTCCCTGTGATTATCGTCACTCCGGATCGAACACCTCCGAAGAGCCGGATGCTGAGATGGCTACGGGCGCATCAGGGGGTGTTCTTCTTTCCGATTCTGCTTCTGGAAGGGGTCTCGCTGCACGCGTCCGGGGTGCGCCGAGTGCTCGCGAGGGGTGAGCTGAAGCGGCGTTGGGCAGAGATCGTGTTTCTGCTGATCCGACTGATCGGGTTCCCGGTGCTCGTGTTCATCGTGCTCTCTCCGGGAATCGCGTTCGTGTTCCTCGCCGTGCAGCTCGGTGTGTTCGGGTTCTATATGGGAGCCTCGTTCGCGCCGAACCATAAAGGGATGCCTGTCGTGTCGAGAGATGCGAGCCTCGATTTCCTGCGGCGTCAAGTGATGATGAGCCGCAACATTCGCGGTACCCGTATTCTCGATACCGCGATGGGTGGCCTGAACTATCAGATCGAGCACCATCTGTTTCCTTCGATGCCTCGCCCGAATCTGCGCAGGGCAGCGCCGATCGTCGCTGAGTACTGTCGAACCCATGACGTTCCCTATCTGCAGACGGGCCTGTTCGCTTCGTACGCCATCGTCGTACGCTACATCAACCGAGTAGGGCTCGGGGAACGCGACGTGTTCACTTGCCCGCTCATCGAGCAGCGCAATCACCTCACGATCCCAGCGACACCGTGAGGTTTCCTCGCAGAGACGGGACGCCGAGGCGACCGCATGCCGCTGTGGTCTATCATCCGGTGAAGATCCCACTGGAGCGTGTCCGCACTGCCGTGGAGATGCAGGAGCGAGCGCTGCGCTGGGAACCATCAAGCTGGTATGAGACCGACGCGCAGGATTCCGGACGCGCTGCGGCGGAGCAAGCCCTGGCCAGTGGGCCCGCGGTGATCATCGTGGCCGGCGGCGACGGCACCGTCCGAGCCGTTGCGGACGTCGTCCACGGCTCAGGGATCCCCATCGCGCTGATCCCCACCGGCACCGGGAACCTACTGGCACGCGACCTCGGTATCTCCCTCGGCGATATCGAGGGCGACATCGAGGCGGCGTTCACGGGGGCGACGCGCGCTGTGGATGTCGGGGTCGCCGAGTTCGACGATGCTGACGGCGCCTCACGACGGCATGTTTTCGTCGTCATGGCGGGTATCGGCCTGGATGCGGAGATGGCGGAGCACACGAGCTCGATCGCGAAGAAGCACCTCGGCTGGCTCGCGTACGTTACGCCCATCGCCAGATCGGTCATCGTCAATCGGCTCTTCCACCTCGACTACCGAGTGGACCAGAGCAGAGTCAGGTCCACCCGGGCCCACACGGTCATCGTGGGCAACTGCGGCACGCTCACCGGAAACATGCTCCTGATCCCCGGCGCGGTCATCGATGACGGATTCCTCGACGTGGTCATGATGCGGCCGAAAGGACGGTTGGGGTGGGCTCGGATCGGCACGCGCCTCACTCTGCAGGGCATCGCACGGCGCTCTCTGCTCAGCCGACGCATGCTTGAACGAGCGCCGGATATTCACGCGCTCGCCTACGTCCGGGGGAGACAGTTCGAGGCACGGTTCGACACCCCGCACCTGATCGAACTCGACGGAGACAGCTTCGGCCACGTGACCCGCGTCAATGTCGGCATCAGACCCGGTGCATTGCAAGTCCGGGTTGCCCGGCGAACTGACTGAGCGTAAGCAAGCAGTGCAGGGGTGTGCGGTAAGCACGCCATGCCGCAGAAGAGCATTCCCGCTGAACCATGTGAGGAAGAGGCGGGTTATGCTTTCGAGCGCTTCGCGCGTTGCCGGAGCAGCCCGAAGATCAGGGTGCCGACGAAGAGCACGATTCCGATGATGGCCAACCAGAGCAGGCCCTCGAACACGAATCCCACGATCGACAGCACCGCCCATACCACAAGCAAGATGAGAAGAACTGTCCACATGTTCCCCACCATACGCTCCATCTGAGGGCAAAAGAAGGAACTGGCAAGACTCACAGGAAGCCGGCGACCACGGCTGAGTCGCAAGATAAGCCCCACCCCCAGTCCCTGTGGCAACGAGTTTGGGCACGTTGGGGTCAGAATCAACGCAAATCAACGCGTGACATGAATGCAGCAGTTCTACCAGCAGAGTTTCCCGAGAAACCAAGGTCCCCATGAAAGGACTAACGCGTTCCCCAGCGGTGCAGCGGCCCCGACTTCGTGACAGGCGCATGCATCGCCCACGACACGCCATACTCGATGCAGACAAAGCTACTGCTTTCAGGTCGGTACCCGCGTGTGGGCGGCTGGGAAGTGGCGGGCGCTGGATACGGCGGCGTTGTTCCGGCAGCAGGGCGCGATCCGCGCGCTCGGTACCGCTGTGATCGCCGCGCATCCTGAGCTTGCGGAGGTGCTGGATCGGCACGGCTTGACCCTTGATCCGGTTTCGGGCGAGGTGGTCGAGCTCGAGCGGTTCAACGGTGTGATGAGCAAGCGCGGCGAGCAGGTGCGCAAGCACTTGGAACGCTTCGAGGCGGAGTGGGAGGCGGCGCATCCGGGCGAGACTGTGGGGCCGGTCGTCTCGGCCCGGCTCGCGGCGAAAGCATGGGCGCATGAGCGGCCCGCGAAGAAGCCCACCACGCTGCGCGAAGAACAGGCGTGGGCGACGGAGTTGCGAGAGGCCGGCTACGACCCGGAGACGTTGCGCCGGCCCGTGCGCCGTGCGCCGGTGTCGCTGAACGACCTCTCCGTGCAGGTCGTGGCGAACCGCGCACTGGATCGGTGCGCCGCAGGCGGGTCGGCGTGGACGCGGCACACGGTGCAGGAGCACGCGACGCGGATCATGACGGAGTACGGCGTGCAGGCCGCACCCGCCGAGGTGCGCGAGTTCGTGCGCATTGCAACGGCGTTGGCGATGGAGGATTGCTTCTCGATCCTCCCGCCCGGCGCACCGGCCCCGGAGCATGTGGCTCACCTCACGAGCCTGCGCGTGGTGCAGGCCGAGACGGAACTGCGCGACCTCCTGACCGCACGAGTGCCGAAGCGGGAGCCGAAGCACCCCGACGTGCGCGACGCGGCAAAGGCGCGGGGCCTGGACGCCGGGCAGGAGCGCGCCGCCGCCGCGGTCGCATCGCGCGATCCGCTCGTGGTCGTAGAGGGTGCAGCGGGCGCGGGCAAGACCACGATGCTCGGCGTCGCAATCGAGGTCGCGGCGCAGCATGGCCGGGTGTCGCGGGTGGTTGCGCCGACGTTGCGCGCCGCGCAAGTCGCACACGACGAACTCGGGGTGCCCGCGACCAGTGTTGCGGCGCTCGTGCACGCGCACGGGTGGCGCTGGAACAGTGACGGCGTGACGCGCCTCGCACCCGGCGACACCGACCCCGAGACGGGCCGCACCTATCGCGGCCCGTCCGAGGACGAGCGGCTCGCGTCGGGTGAGCGGGTGATCGTGGACGAGGCCGGGATGCTCGACCAGGACACCGCTCTCGCCCTCCTGACCGTCTGCGACGAGGCGGGCGCGACGGTCGCGCTGGTCGGGGATCGCGCACAGCTCGCCGCCGTCGGTCGTGGCGGCGTGCTCGATATGGCCGCGCAGTTCCGGGGTCACACGTTCGACATGGCCGAGGTGCACCGCTTCGCCGACCCCGCCTACGCCGAGGTCACGCTACGGATGCGCGACGGCAGAAACCCCGGCGAAGTGTTCGACCAGCTCGCCAGGCTCGGTCTCATCCGTCTGCACGACAGCGGCGAAGAGGCGCGCGAGCATATCGCCCAGGCGCGGCAGGACGGCGAAGCGATCACCGTCAGCACGAACGATGAAGCCCGCACCGTCAACGCCCGCATCCGCGAGGAACGAGTCTCGCACGGTGTCGTCGACGACGCTCGAACCGTGTACGGGAACGACGGCCTGCCTATCGGGGCCGGGGATGTGATTCAGACGCGGAAGAACAACACTGATGTGGGCGTGGCGAATCGGCAGCAGTGGGTCGTGCAGATCGTCGAGGACGACGGCACGCTCTCCATGCGTGAGGCCGGGAGTGGGCGGAAGCGGCAGCGCACCGTCAGGCTTCCCGCCGAGTATGTGGCCGAGCACGCGCACCTGTCGTATGCGGCGACTGCCTACGGGGTGCAGGGCGCGACTGTGGCAGGGTCGCGCACGATCCTCACCGACTCCACCAGCGCCGCGGGCGTGTACGTCGGTATGACGCGCGGGCGAGAGTCGAACGTGCTGCACGTCGTCGCCGAGAGCCAGGCTGACGCCAGGGCGCAGTTCATCGAGGCGATGGGGCGCGATCGTGCCGACCGAGGCCTTGCCGACGCCACCCGCCGCGCCGTCGAGGAAGCGGCCGGGCTCACCGAGAACGGCCCCGTGCGGTTCGTGAACGACGAGATGGCGGCGCTCGTGAAGCGTGCGGAGACGGCTGAGGCGCAGGCCGCACGCTGGCAACAGGTCAGCGCCGCCCTCGCTAGCCTCAGCGACCGTGAGGTCGAAGTGCGGGAGAGGGCGCGAGCGGCCGAGCAGACCGCCCGTGAGCGTGCTGAGCAGGTGCGCGCCGAGGTCGCCGCGCCGGTCGTCTCCGCCGCGAGAGGGGCACTCACCGAGTGGAAACAGGCCGAGGCCACCGAGCACACGGCAGGCGAGCAGGTGCGAGCGTCGTCGTGGTTCGGGAAGCGCCGCGCCCGCGACGAGCACGAGAACGCCCAAGCGCGAACCGCCGAAGCGCGCCAGCAGGTGACGAGCGAGTGGGGCGAGCCGCCGAGGTGGAACGAACGTGCCGATGCGTGGGTGGAACGAGTCACCCGGCCCAGAATCGACAGCGACCCGCGCGTGATCGATGCCGAGCAGGAGCACCGGGCGGCACGCGACGCGCTGCTGCACCGGCCAGAGCGGGCACAGACCGAACGACTCGTGGCGTTCGCGCGAGTGTTCGGCGCGGAGACCGTGATCCGCAATCAGCAGGCGTACCTCACCACGAACCCCATGCAACAAGCCACACGAGCAGCGAAAACTGCGAAGCAAGCGCGAGAGGAAGCCGAGCTGCTACGGTCGCTCACCCTTGCCGAGGCCACCGAGAGGATCGAGCAGACCCGCGCAGCGCAGGCCGAGCGGGAAGCTCAGCGTGCCGAGCGGGAGCGGGCCATGTCGCACGACTATGAGGAGCAGCACCGGAGCGCACCCCGGCGTGACGGCCCGACGCTAGGCCTGTAAGCAGCCGATATGTGGGCGCTGAGTATGCTTGACCTATGCCTACGCTCGAAGCCCTCGCCGCCTTTGCCCTGGCGTCGGTGATTCTCATCGTCATTCCTGGGCCGAGCGTGCTCTTCGTGATCGGCCGTTCGCTCTCCTACGGTCGGCGCGGCGGCCTGATGAGCGTGCTCGGCAACGGCCTCGGCGCGCTGCCGCTCGTCGCAGCGGTCGCGTTCGGAGTAGGTGCCATCGTCGCACAGTCGATCATGTTGTTCACGATCATCAAACTGCTCGGTGCCGCATACCTTGTCTATCTCGGAGTGCAGGCGATCCGCCACCGCAAAGACAGCGTGACAGACGGCACCGATTCAGCGCGGCGGTCGTTGACGCCCGCAGTGATGCTTCGGCAGGGCTTCATCGTGGGAGTGACCAACCCGAAGACCATCGTGTTCTTCGTCGCCGTGCTCCCGCAGTTCGTGAGCTTCGAGGCCGGGGCGATCCCGTTGCAGATGATGGTACTCGGGCTCGTGTTCGTCACCATCGGGTTCATCTGCGATGCGGTCTGGGTGATCCTCGCTGGAACAGCGCAAGCCTGGTTCGCGAAGTCTCCCCGCCGACTCAGCGGGATTCGCGCGACCGGCGGCGGGCTGATGATCGGCCTCGGCGGTGGTCTCGCGCTGACCGGCAACAAGGCGTAGACGCAACTCTTCGCTTGCCGCTGAGCTTCTACAGGCCGAGGCTCGGGCCGCTGCGCCCGCTGTCAGGTGGGGCGTCGTATCCGAACGCATCCAGCGGAGGCAGGGCACGGCGGCGTTCGCGTGCGGCGTCCAACTCCCGGTCAAGCACGGCAGGGTCGCGGACGGCCTTGCGTGTCGTGAAGCCCTGAGTGTGTTCGTTCAACAGTTCCATCAGCCGGTCGTGCCGTGCGGCGTCCTCGACGGTGACGAGGTTTGGGCGAATCAGGGCATCGAGCCCGGAGTGGTCTTCCACGATGGCGAGGGTGCGGGCGTGGGCGAACACGTCGCCGGGAATCTGCGACCAGTCGATGCCCCATCCGGCGTCGCGGGCGAGCTGGTTGAACATGACGTGCTGACTGCGCGTGTTCACGTCGCGGAACGGATGAATCGCGGTCGTCTCGCCCCACACCCAGGCGAGCCCATCGGAGAACGCATCCGCTTCCAGCCCGTGCAGGTATTCACGCTCTGCGAGAGCGCCGAAGACGCGCTCGGCCTCGGGCGCGATGAACGGCGGGCGGCAGTGCGCGATGCCGGTGCCGCCCGGATGGGTGTCGGTGTCGCGGAGGTCACCACCCCACACATACAGGTCTTGCGTCAGGTGCCGATGGATCGCCTGCAGGTGGGCGAGGTCGAAGCAGCCGGGGATCGGGTGCTCGGTGAGTTCGACCATGCGCTGATGGATCGCCGCCGTCTCGACGGCTTTCCAACGGTCGTAGTCGGTGATGCCGAGCTTGTTGATAAGAACCCGACTGTTCGGGTAGCTGTAGCGGTCGGGCATTAGTGCTCCTGCCCGAGCGGGTTACTTCTCGGGGAAGCGGTCGAGGGCTGCTGCGATTGCCTCGCGCACCGCCTCATCCCCGGACAGTTCGCCGAGCACCTGTCGGCGGGCAATCTCCCGATCCGCGTCCGAGACGACCGCACCGGCTGTCTCCTGACCGGCCTCAACCTCCGCAAGCACACGCCGGACATGGGCCTCAGATACCGGAGTCTTGAGTGCCATTCGGGGTGCCTCCTTGTGGTTGGCGTTCTTGGGCTAGTTTACGTCGCTTGGCCGACATTCACATGGAAGCCGGGCACGGGGGTGCCGATTCGGCACAGCGGGCAGTGGAGAGGTCAGGACTCACTGTTGTCGCTCGCGGTGTCGGCGAAGAGGGCGAGGAACTTCTCGCGCGGGATCACGATGCGCCGCCCGAGCTTCACATACGGGATCGTGCCCTCGTTGATGCTCGTGGTGATCGTGCGCGGATCAACCCCGAGCGCTTCGGCGGCTTCTTTGCGGGTGATGACCAGGCTGCGCCGCTTGCGGAGGTCGTCCATGTCCAGGGTGCTCTGCCGCATGAGGTCACCGTCCGATCCAATACAGGGAGATTGAGGGGTGCCTACCACGGTAGAAGCCAAACCTTGCTGTGTCAAGTACAACCATGTATGTTCTTAGTATGGAAACAGAGAGGGTGCGGGGCAACCCGCCAGGACACACCAACCAGTACGTCGCCGTAAACATCCGTGCGGCTCGTCAAGCGATCGGCATGGACTTGCGCACCATGTCGAAGCTGCTGACCGACGCGGGGCGAAAACTCTCCCCGTCGGGGATCAGCAAGCTCGAAGCCGGGGATCGCCGCGTGGACGTGGACGACCTCACCGTGATCGCCTACCTGCTGCGCACCACCCCGGCCGCGCTCCTCACCCCGCCCGAAGCAGCAAGCGGCGTGACGGGGGTGCCTGGTGAGTATCTGACGGAAGAGATCGAGAAGTGGATGCAGGGCTGGCTCACGCTCACCCCGGAGGGGCTGCTGACCTACTGGCAGCAGGAATGGTTCGCCTGCCAGAACCGCATCCAGTATTACGAGTCCTCACTCAGCATCCCCGGCAGCGACCAGCTCCCCAGCACCGAGACCTATATGCAGCGTCTCGCGGAGCAGCGGGAACGTGCACGGTTCATCCGGGTGCGAGGCGAGCAGATCGACCCGAGCGGGCGCGTATTCAGCGGCCCTGACTTCCTCGACCGCCTCGCCCCAGGCGGCACTGAGTAGTCCGCGCACACCCCAGCGAAACCGCTCACCCAGCAGAAGGGATTAGGCAATGGCACGAAAGGCCACAGCCGCCGGGCACGACCCCGGCGCAGACCCCGCAGGCGAGGGGGTGAAACCGGCGCGACGCTCCCGCTCTCGGCAGCCCGGCTCGATCCAGGGTTACGACACCGATAAGGGCAAGCGGTGGCGGTTCCAGATCTACGTCCTGAAAGACCCCGAGTACCCCGAGATGGGGATGCGGCGTCTCACCCGCTCCGGGTTCACCAGCACCGACGAGGCCAACGATGCCTTGCAGGAGGCGTTGAAGCAGCGCAAGCAGAACGAGAAGTTCGGCAACAAAGTTCCCTCCCTCGGCGTCTACGCCGACGAGTGGGCAGCGGGGCTGAAGCTCGCGGCATCCACGATCAAGGGGTACAAGAAGATCATCCGCAACCACATCAAGCCGCAGCTCGGCACGATCCGGCTCGATAAACTCACCGCGACCAGGATCGCCCGCCACTACCGAGACTTGGAGAAGTCGGGCCGTAAAGACACATACGGCAAGGGCAAGCCGCTGTCGGCAAACAGCGTCCATAAGGTGCACGTCGTGCTCGGCGCGATCCTCGACGCCGCGATCGACGACGGGCACCTGACCGTGAACCCGGCGAAGAAGAAGCGTACCGTCAAGGCCCCGACGACGAGCGAGGTGCGGGCGCAGAAGCCCGAGATCGTCACCTGGACGAGCGAACAGCTCGCCCTGTTCCTCACCTGGAACGAGGACGAGCTGAAAGACGAGCTGTTCCCCATGTGGCGACTCATCGCCTACACGGGCATGCGCCGAAGCGAAGCCCTCGCCTTGAAGTGGAGCGACCTCAACACCAAGGCAATGCGGGTCAGCATCCGCCGCGCGGTCGATACCGACGACTGGACGAAGACCAAGCCCCCGAAGACCGGCCACGCGCGCGTGATCGACGTGGACGAGGACACCCTGAAAGTGCTCGCGTCCTATAAGGTCGCCCGCGCGGAACTCTCGTTCACGCTCGCCAAGGCCGACGCCTACGTCTTCGGTGACGACGACGGGAAGCTGCGCTCACCCGACGCGATGACCAGCCGTTGGGATCGCCGCATGAACTGGCTCACCAAGAAGTACGACTCTATGCACCGGGTCACGATCAAGGGGCTGCGTCACACGCACGCGACCCTGCTGCTCGAACTCGGCGAGCACCCCAAGGTCGTCCAAGAGCGATTGGGTCACTCAACGATCACGACAACGATGAACATCTACTCCCACGTCACCCCGACCATGCAACGGTCGGCCGTGACCCGCTTCGCCGCCCACCTCGGCAAGGCTTAGCACTTTTTCTAGCACTTCCGACGCGAAAGACCCCCAACCCGGAGAACTAAATCCCAGGTCAGAGGCCATTTCATTCGCGTGCGCGAGGGGGGACTTGAACCCCCACGCCCTTGCGGGCACTGGCACCTGAAGCCAGCGCGTCTGCCAATTCCGCCACTCGCGCGCGTCGTCCCTTGCGCGTGAGCGCTCAGGCAACCACATCACTCTATCAACCCGTCGCCTCGTACCGCAAAGCGGCGACGTGCCTCACATATTTTGCCCGCGAAACGGAATCATCAGTTTCATGGAAAGTGGGGTATCGATGCGTGCCACCCACGAGATCACCAGGAAGTTCGCGAAGCAGTACTCGGCCGCGACCAAGGGTGCCAAGGGCACACTCCTTGACGAGGTGTGCGCGATCACGGGCTGGTCCAGAGATAATGCGAGACGGCAGTCTTTGAACACGGGCCCCCTTCCCCGCACCGAGTATAAAAGCCCACACCCGCCGCACGTCATGGGTGTATCCAAGCCAAGACAAGTAACATGCATCTTGGAGAGGCGTGCGTCGTGCGCGCCCGAACGATGAACGCGGAGGAGGGAACATGGGCATTCTGGACAGCGTTGAACGCGGTTTGGAGCGCGCGGTCAACGGCGCCTTCGCCCGCACGTTCCGCTCCGGCGTGCAGCCGGTCGAGATCGCTGCGGCCCTCAAACGTGAGCTCGATATTGGCGCGGTCATCGTGGACCGCGATCGGGTGCTCGCACCGAATCGCTTCGTGGTGCGCGTGTCACCGCAGGATTCCGACCGCCTCCAGTCGCTCGGCGCGACCCTCGAGCAGGAGCTGCGCGGCGTCGTCGTGAAGCATGCGAAGCGGCAGAACTACCAGCTGCTTGGCGAGCCGGTCGTGGAAATCCAGGCTGACGGATCCCTGACGACCGGCGTGCTCGAGATCGATGCCTCACGCGTCGAGGGATCGGTGGACTGGGTCGCCGTCGTCGAGATCGGCGGCGAGCGCCACGAGTTGCCGCGCGGTACGACGACGGTGGGTCGCGGTAGTGACTGCGGCATCCGCATCGGCGACAGCGCCGCATCGCGCAAGCACCTCGAGTTCATTTGGGACGGTGCGGCGGGGATCGTGCGCGATCTCGGTTCCACGAACGGCTCGAAGATCAATGGCCAGCGCTTCCGCGAGGCGGCGCTCGCCCCCGGCACCGTGATCACCGTCGGTCAGACGGCGCTCACGTTCCAGCTTGCCCCCGGCCGCGCCACCCCGGCCACACCGAAGGCGACGCCCCCCGCGGCACAGCCCCGGCAGGCAGCACCCCAGGCGCCCCAGGCGGCCCAGCCCCGACCGGCGACACCGCAGGCCCCGCAAGCGCCGACGTCGGCGCCCCCACTCTCGTCGATGCCCTCCGCCGGCGAGACTCCCGGGATCGATGAAGATTTTTGGAGGGGCCTGTGAGTGAACTGACGCTCCTCATCCTTCGCATCGGCTTCCTACTGCTGCTGTGGTTCTTTATTTTCGCGATCGTCTACGCGCTGCGGAGCGACCTCTTCGGCGCGCCGGTACGCCGCATGAAGGGCAATGACCCCTCGCCGCAGGCTGCGCCGGCACCCGCCGCACCGGCACCCGCGGTGCCCGTCGCAGCAGCCCCAGCGCCCCCGCCAGGCGCCCAACCGGCCGCCCCGCCGGACGCAGGCCCATCCTTCCCATCCGCAGGCTCCGGTGGTCCCGCCCGCCACCTCGTCATCACCTCCGGCGTTGCGGCCGGCACGACCATCGATCTCGACGTCGACATCATTACGATCGGGCGCAGCAGCGACTCCTCCCTCGTCATTGTCGACGAATACACCTCGACCTACCACGCCCGCCTCTCCCGCAGCGGCGACCAGTGGACCCTCACCGACCTCGACTCCACGAACGGCACGCGCCTCGACGGCCAGCGCGTAACGAGACCCACGCCCGTCCCCCTCTACACTCCGATCACGATCGGCACGACCACCTTCGAACTGAGGCCGTGAGCGTGACCGTCGGGTACGAGAGCGCAATCGGCTCGCACGTCGGAATGGTGCGCGCGAACAACCAGGATTCCGGCTTCGCGGGCGACTACCTGTTCCTCGTCGCCGACGGCATGGGCGGCCACGCGGGTGGTGATGTCGCTTCGGCGATCGTCACGAAGTCCGTAGCAGGGATCGACGGTCCCCCGACCGCCGACGCGCTCCACACCACCGTGCAGCTGCGAAAGTCGGTGCTCACCGCCAACAAGAAGCTGCGCGAGACGGTCGGTGATCGGCCGGAACTCGGCGGTATGGGCACCACCTTCTGCGGGTTCATCACGGTCGACGACAAGCTCGCCATGGCACACATCGGCGATTCGCGTCTCTACCTGTACCGCGGCGGCATGCTCACCCAGGTGACTGCGGATCACACCTTCGTGCAGCGCCTCGTCGACGCCGGCAAGATCACCGAGGAGGAGGCGGCGGTCCACCCGCGCCGCTCCGTGCTGATGCGCGTGCTCGGTGACGTGGACGCCTCCCCCGACATCGATACGGCCGTGCTCGACACGAGGCCCGGCGACGTCTGGCTGCTCTGCTCCGACGGCCTGTGCGGTTACGTCGACGACTCCGACATCGAGAAGATTCTGCGCCGCCGCCAGTCGCTGCAGGGCGCGGTCGACTCCCTCATCGATAAGAGCCTCTCGCACGGCGCCCCCGACAACGTCACGGTCGTGCTCGTCGAGACCACCGCAGAGCCGCGCGAGATCTCCGAGCCGAACCCGCGCTTCGCCGGGTCCGCGGCGACCGCGGACGAGACGCGCGACGGCGAGGTGACGACCGCGCGCACCCGCCTCATGGGCCGCCGACGTCCCGTACGCCGCCCCCCGCAGATCGAAGAGAGCCACTTCGAGCCTCGCGTCGACGAGTACCTCGCCGAGCTCATGCAGGAGACCCGCCGCCGCAACCGTCGGCGCCGTCTACTGTGGGCGCTGGGCGCGCTCGCCGTGCTGCTCGCGGTCGGCGGTGCACTGTTCTTCGGCTACCAGTGGACGCAGACCCGCTACTTCGTCGGCACCGACGGCGAGACGGTGATCATCTACCGTGGCGTGCAGCAGGACATCGGATCCCTTTCCCTGCACTCCGTCGCAGAGAACACCGAGATCCCGCTCAGCGAGCTCGACGGGCTCGAGCAGCGGCAGGTGCAGCGCACGTTGAGCGCGGGATCCCTCGAGGAAGCCCGCGAGATCGTGCTCCGGCTGGGGGTGCATAATGACTGACTCCACGAAGCCACGCACCTTCGCGAAGAACCGCACGAGCGAGACGGTGCTGCAGCGCATCACCGCGATTCGGGCGCCGAAGAAGCTGCTCGGCGTCGAACTATCGCTGCTCGTCTTCGCGATCGCGGTGGGCGTGGCGGCCGTGATCATCATCGATCTGACGGTGCTCGGGCGGCTCTCGACTGAGCTCGTGCCGGCAGGGATCCTGTTCGTCGTCACGGTGTTCGCCATGCACCTCACCGTGCGCAAGCTCGCCCCCGACGCGGATCCGCTCATCATGCCGATCGCGACGATGTTGAACGTCATCGGCATCGCGATGATCTACCGCATCGACCTCGCCCGCAACGTCTCGGGCTGGGATGCGACCTCGATGAAGCAGCTCGTCTGGTCTGCGGTGGCTTTGGTCGTCGCGATCGTCGCGCTACTCGTCATTCGCAACCACATGGTGCTCTTCCGCTACACCTACCTGTCGGGGCTCGCCGCGGTGATTCTGCTCCTCCTCCCGATGCTCCCGTTCATAGGGCAGGAGATTAATGGCGCGCGCGTGTGGGTGCACATCGGCGGGTTCTCCTTCCAGCCGGGTGAGATCGCGAAGATCATGCTCGCAATTTTCTTTGCCGGGTACCTTGTGCGCAACCGAGATTCGCTCGCGATGGTGGGCAAGAAGTTCCTCGGGATCCGCTTCCCGCGGGCGAGGGATCTCGGGCCGCTGCTCGTCTTCTGGCTTGCCGCGATGGTGGTGCTCGTCTTCCAGCGCGACCTCGGCACGTCGCTGCTCTACTTCGGCCTATTCCTCGTGATGCTCTACCTCGCGACCGGGCGGATCGGGTGGATCATTCTCGGGGTCGGGCTTTTCCTCGCGGGCGGCATCATTGCCAGCCAGACCCTCGACTACGTGAACCAACGGTTCGCGAACTGGCTCGATCCCTTCGCGGACCCCTATGGCACGAGTCACCAGATGGTGCAGGGCCTCTTCGGCATGGCGAACGGCGGTATGACAGGAACGGGGCTCGGGCAGGGTTATCCGGAGGACACGCCGCTCGCGCAGAGCGACTACATCATTCCGAGCCTCGGTGAGGAGCTCGGCCTGATCGGGCTGTTCATCATCCTTGCCGCCTACCTGCTGCTCGTCGCGCGGGGGTTGCGCATCGGCTTCGCGGGTCAGGACGACTTCGGGAAGCTCCTCGCCTCGGGTCTCGCGTTCTCGCTCGCGCTGCAGGTGTTCATCGTGGTCGGCGGGGTGACCCGGGTGATTCCGCTTACGGGCCTGACCGCGCCGTTCCTCGCGGCGGGCGGCTCGTCGCTCGTGTCGAACTGGATCATCATCGCGCTCCTTCTCCTCCTGTCCAATTCTGTGCGTAACCGACCGAAGTTGGTGATCCGCGCGTGAACAAGCCACTGAAATTTGTCAGCCGCACCGTGTTCGGAATGTTCCTCGTGCTCTTCTTCGCGGTCACAATGATCCAGTTTGTCAACGCGGACGACCTCCGCGCGAACGAGCTGAACGGTCGCACCATCAAGAACGGTTACAAGGTCGAGCGCGGTTCGATCCTCGTCGATGGCGACCCCATCGCGTTCTCGTCGCCCACGGGCGATGCCTTCCGCTTCATCCGCGAGTACACGGACGGGCCGCTCTACGCCCCGGTGACCGGCTATTACTCGCACACGCAGGGCATGACCGGCCTCGAACTCGCCATGAACCAGGATCTCTCGGGCGTTGGCAACGCACAGTTCTTCACCCGCTTGCTCAACACTCTGAACGGCGCTTCACCGCAGGGCAGCTCCATCGAGACCACGATCGATGCCGCCGCGCAGGAGGCGGCCGTCACCGCACTCACAGAACAGGGCTTCTCCGGCGCTGTCGTCGCGATCGAACCCGACACCGGCAGGATCCTCGCGCTCGCCTCGACGCCGAGCTTCGACCCCAACCTCCTCTCCTCGAACAGCGACGCCGAAATCATCGCGAACTACCGGCAGCTCGAGAGCGACCCGTCGGAACCGATGGTGAACCGCGCGATCGGCGGGGACCTCTACCATCCGGGTTCCGTCTACAAGCTCGTCGTTGCGGCGGCGGCCGTCGAGAACGGCACGGCGACTCCTGACACCGAGTTCGACAACCCGGCCTCGCTGACGCTGCCGCAGTCCTCCGCGGTGATGTACAACTCGACGCGCACCACCTGCGGCGACGGCGACACGGCAACGCTGCAGGAGACGCTCACCTACTCCTGCAACATCCCGATCGCGGAGCTCGCCATGAGCATGGATCGCGACGCAGTGCCGGAGATGGCCCATGCGTTCGGCTTCGACCAGGAGCTCACGATCCCGGTCGTCGTCACCCCGAGCACGGCGCCGCTGCCCGCGGATCAGGCGCAGGTCGCGCTGTCTGCGATCGGGCAGCTCGACGTGCGCGCGACTCCGCTGCAGATGGCGATGGTTTCGGCAGGGATCGCGAACGACGGCGCGGTGATGAAGCCGCAGCTCGTCGACAGCGTCATCACCCCCGACCTGCGGGTGGAAAAGTCTTTCAATCCCGAAGTGTTTTCGCAGCCGCTGTCCGACGAGTCGGCGCGCACGATGGCCGACATGATGGAGCACGCCGTGAGCGATCCCGGAGCGTACGCGCAGAACGCGGCGATCGACGGGGTGCGCGTGGCCGGCAAGACCGGTACCGCCGAGAACGGCACTGACGCGGACGGGAATGACCTGCCCTATACGCTGTGGTTCACGGGATTCGCCCCGGTCGACGACCCGAAGGTCGCGGTGGCGGTCGTCATCGAGGACGGTGGCGGCGAGGCGTTCGATTTCACCGGCGGGTCGTTCGACCTGCCGACGATTGTTGGAAAACGAGTAATGGAAGCGGTGTTGAGCGAATGAGGCCAGCGGCAGGGATCACATTCGGCGGACGCTACGAGCTCAGCTCGAGAATCGCCGTGGGCGGCATGGGCGAGGTCTGGAAGGCCAGCGACAGCATCATTGGTCGCACCGTGGCGATCAAGATCCTCAAGGACGAGTACATGGGGGATCCCGGGTTTCTCGAGCGCTTCCGCGCCGAGGCCCGTCACGCCGCGCTCGTGAACCACGAGGGCATCGCGAACGTCTTCGACTACGGCGAGGAACAGGGATCCGCGTACATCGTCATGGAACTCGTTCCCGGCGAGCCGCTGTCCGCCATCATCGAGCGTGAGGGACGCCTCCCCGCGAACCGGGTGCTCGGGATCGTCGCGCAGACCGCGACCTCCCTGCAGGCCGCCCACGACGCCGGCCTCGTGCACCGGGATATCAAGCCCGGCAACCTGCTTATCACGCCCGAGGGGCGCGTCAAGATCACCGACTTTGGGATCGCGCGCATCGCCGACCAGGTACCCCTCACGGCGACCGGTCAGGTCATGGGCACCGTGCAATACCTCGCGCCCGAGCAGGCGAGCGGCCACACGGCGACCGCGGCCACCGACATTTACTCGCTCGGAGTTGTCGCATACGAGTGCCTGGCCGGAAAACGCCCCTTCACCGGGGAGTCGCAGGTCGCGATCGCGATGGCGCAGATCAACGACACCCCGCCGGACCTGCCGGATGACGTTCCGGCCCCCGTGCGCAACCTCGTAATGTCCTGCCTCGCAAAGGAAGCGGCGGGGCGGCCCGAATCGGCGGCGAAGCTCGCGCAGGCGGCGGCCGCGCTGCACCGCGGTGACGTGCAGCTTGCCGCGAGCTACGTGCCGCAGGTGCTCGGCGAGACGGAACCCGCAACCACGGTGATGCCGCAGCAGACACAGACGCTCGACGCCGCGACGACGGTGATGCCGCAGACCACCGCACTCGCGGGGGCGGCGGGCGCCGGCGCGGCACTCGGCGATGCCGCCGGTGACGCCGAGGAGGAACCGGAGAAGAAGAAGCGCAGCCCGTGGACGTGGCCGCTCATCACCCTCGGGGTGCTTCTGCTGCTCATCATCGCCGGCACGGCGTTCGCGATGCTCAGCACGAACGGCGACCCGAAGCCCACTCCGACCACCACGACGAAGACCCCCACGACTACGAAGACGCCGACCACGACCACGACGGAGGCCCCCTCCACCGGCGTGGTGGACGCAGACACACTGCGCGGCATGAACATTGACGAGGCCGTCGGCTACCTTCAGGGACTCGGCTTCACCGACGTCCGCACGGTTGAGGGTGACCCCGTCGATCCGGCGCAGGCCGGCGTCGTCACGCAGGTCAACCCGGTCGGGGCGCGGGTGCCCTTCAACCAGACGATCACGCTCACCTACAGCGTGCCGTTCGGCGACATCGCCGCGCCCGCCGCGCCCAACGGTCCCTCGACCGCGACGGTCGGTGAGACCTTCCCGGTGCAGGGCATCTCCGGCAGTTGCCCGGCCGGACTCGGCTCGCCAACGAACTTCCAGTTGATCGTCGACCCCGAGTCCGTCGGGCAGGTCGCGACCCCGGTCTCCGGCGGATCTGCGACGGTTCGCGCGACCGGCGCCGGATCCCTGTCGATCACGTACACCTTCCAGTGCACGAACGGCAGTTACACGGCCACCTCCCCCAGCTCCGCATCCCTCACCGTCACGGTCGCCGAGCCGGGCGGCTCCGACGGCGGATCGGACGGCGGCTCCGACAGCGACGGTTAAGCCGCGCCAGTTGCACGTTGACGGGCACCGCCCGCCTACCCTCTAGAATTGGATGAACTCATGAGCACGGAAGAGGTCGACATGCCCGAGACGCCCGTCGCCGGCGCCCAGCGCATCCTCGCCGGACGTTACGCCATCGGGGAGTTCATCGGCCAGGGCGGCATGGCGACCGTCTACCGAGGCACCGACACCAAGCTGGGGCGCCAGGTCGCGATCAAGGTCATGAAGTCTGACCTCGCCGGCGACGAGGAGTTCCGCTCACGCTTCCGCCAGGAGGCGCAGTCGGCATCGCGTATGGCGCACCCTACCGTGGTCCGGGTGTTCGATGCGGGCGACGACCTCATCCAGACGCACGACGGCCCGAAGCGGCTGCCGTTCATCGTGATGGAGTACGTTGACGGGACGAACCTTCGGCAACTGCTCGCCGACGGCCAACTGTCGCAGACCGAGGCCTGCCGGGTCGTCGACTCGGTGCTCACCGCCCTCGAGTACTCGCACCGCGCCGGCATCGTGCACCGCGACATCAAGCCAGCCAACATCATGATCACGAAGAGCGGTCAGGTGAAGGTGATGGACTTCGGGATCGCCCGCGCGGTCTCGGACACCTCGTCGACGCTGCAGCAGACCACCGCAATTCTCGGCACAGCGGCCTACTTCTCACCCGAGCAGGCGAAGGGTGAGTCGATCGACGCCCGCACCGACCTCTACTCGACGGCGGTGCTGCTCTACGAGCTCCTGACAGGAGACGTGCCCTTCCGCGGCGACACCGCGGTCGCCGTCGCCTACCAGCACGTCAGCGAGCGGCCCGAAGCACCGAGCGCGCGGAACCCGGACGTCACTCCCGAACTCGACCGAGTCGTGCTCTACGGCCTCTCGAAGGATCGCGCGAAGCGCTTCCAGACGGCCTCGGAGTTCCGCGAGTCTCTGCGGCTCGCGGCTGACGGGCAGATGCCCAAGCTTTCGCTCACGACGCAGTCGACGGGGGTGCTCTTCTCCGGTGGCGAGGAGATCTCGGAGTCCGACCTCGCGCTGCGGCAACTCGCCGACGGCGGCGGAGTCGCCCGCACACAGAGCCGGCCACCAGTCATGTGGACGTGGGCGGCGATCCTCACCGTCGGTGCGGTCATCGTCGCCGTCGTGTTCTGGCTCGTGACCCTCGCTCCGCAGGAGTTTCAGCCGAACACCTCCCGCGAGGTTCCCGATCTCGTGGAGCTCGATCGCGAGGATGCGCTCTCGGCGCTACGGCAGCTCGAACTCGTCCCGCTCCCCGTCGAGCAGTCGAGCGAGGAGATCTCAAGCGGGAAGGTCATCTCCACGGATCCGGAGGCCGGAACGGTGCTTTCGCCGGGCGACCGCATCACCGTCTACATCTCGACGGGTCCGGAGTCTGCCGAGGTGCCGCCGATCGACCGGATGACCCTGGATGAGTATACGGAGCAGGTCGAGGGTCTCGGCCTGACGGTCGGACTCGTCACGAAGGCCGACGACCCGGTGCAGGCAGAGGGTCGCGTACTCTCGGTGAGCCCGGAACCGGGCACGCGACTCGACTCGGGATCGTCGGTCGAGGTCACCGTCTCGAGTGGCATGGTTGTCATCCCCGACCTCACGGGCCACGCGTTCGACGTTGCGAAGTCGCTCATCGACGGCCTCGCCCTCGATGCCTCGTTCGTCGCGATCACGGACTGCGCACCGCAGGAGGGGTATCCGGTGACGGGCCAGTCCCTGATCGGCCAGCAGCCCCAGGGCACGAAGTTCGAGATCTACTACTGCAGCAACTAGCGGGAGCTACCGCGTAAGGAGCGGTGACAGGCTTCGCGCGATCTCCGCGGCGTTGGCAAGGCCGGTGACCGCGAGCCAGTTGCCGAGCTGCTGGTAGCCGCCCTCGGTGAGCACGGACTCGGGGTGGTACTGCACACCATAGATCGGTCGTTCGCGGTGCCGCAGGGCCATCACGATCCCGCTCTCCGTCTCCGCCGTGATCGCCAGGCAGTCGGGAACCGTGTCGCGGACCACCGCGAGGGAGTGGTAACGGGTGGCGTCAAACTCCTCGGCGACGCCGTCGAAGAAGTCGTCACCCGAGTGCCGCACCCGAGAGATCTTGCCGTGCATGAGCTCGTCGGCGTGACGCACAGTGCCGCCGAGTGCTTCGGCGATGGCCTGGTGCCCCAGGCAGACGCCCAGCAGCGGGATGCCGGTGCGCAGGGCCAGGCCCACCATCGCGATCGAAACCCCCGCGTCCGCGGGGGCGCCGGGGCCCGGCGAGATGAGCACACCATCGAACCCGTCGTTCTCTCCCGTTCCCGCGACGAGCTGCTCGAGCTCGCCCGCGGTCACCGAGTCATTACGGATCACGTGCGTGCTCGCCCCCAGCTGCTGCAGGTATCCGCCGAGCGTGTAGACGAAGCTGTCGTAGTTGTCGATGACCAGAATTCTCGTCATGAGTCCACCGTTACTTCCTGTTCGGGCATCTGGAGCGCCACCCACGGGTACACATAGGCGATGAGCGCGTACACGATCGCCGCGGCGAGGGCGATCAAGAGAATCACCCGAAGCCACGCGGGCCCGGGGAAGAAACGCCACATGAGCGAGAACATCAGGCTTCTTGATCTCCTCTCGGAGCCTGGGTCTGCTCCATCGTCGGGTTGAGCTCCATCAGCTCGGCCGGCGGGCCGTCGCTGCGGGGCTGGAAGGCCTCGTACACGGAGTAGGCGATGGCTCGCTCGTCGCTGCCCGCGAGTTTCGGGTGGCAGGTCGTGAGGGTGAGGATCTGATCGGTGCCCGGCTGGCCCTCGAGGCGGGGGAACGGGTTGAGCACGTCGACCTCGTTCGGCAGCACGTATTCGATGGACCGGAATCGGTAGGTGTACCAGCCGTCGGCGGTCTCGATGAAGAGGGGGTCGCCGACACGGAGGTTCATGATCTCGCGGAATGAGTTGATGAGCGGGCCGGAGCGGTGCCCGGCTAGGGCGACGTTGCCGACCTCTCCCGGCAGTTGGGTGTTCTCATAGCGACCGATCCCCTTTTCATCGAGGTTCAGCACGGTCCACCAGTCCGTCGTCTCCGCAACCGCATTCGCGTAGGTCGTACCGAAGGAGGGCACGTGCAGCACGGCGAAGGTCTCGGAGGGTGCCGGTTGGGCCGTGACGGGCACTTCACCCGTATAGACGGAGTCATACTCCGCGTCCCAGCGCGCCGACTCCTCCGCCGCGAGCTCCGTCTGCTTCGCCGTAACTCCGAGACCTGTGTGCCACGGCTGCCACACGATGTAGCCGAAAACGGCGAGACCGGCGACGAGAAGCAGCTCACCGAGCACGGTGAGGGGACTCAGGCGTGCCCTGCGTCGGCGTGTCGAGACCATACGAACATTCTATGGACAGCAGCGGCGGGAAAACTGAGGATCTCACCCTCCGCCGCGATTCCCGATAGAATCGTGGCCATGGCAAAACCGGGCAAGAATCTGAGCAAGCGCAAGTCGAGCGAGGTCTCCACCGAGCGCGAGACTTCCGCGGCGCGGAAGGACGCGCCGAACCCGGTGTGGTTCAAGCCGGTGATGTTCGGCTTCATGCTGCTCGGGCTGATCTGGATCGTGCTCTACTACATCACGAGCTCGAGCGGTCTCGACCTGCCGATCCCTATGCTCGGTCAGGCGAACATCTTCGTCGGCTTCGGTCTGGTGCTCATCGGGTTCCTCATGACCCCGTGGTGGAAGTAAGAATCACACCCGTGTAATTCCTCCCCAGGTGTGAACAACCCTGTGGATAAGTTGCGTTCCCTCGTGCGCTACGCGAAGACGTCGGGGAGCACGACGAAGTAGGAGAAGCACGCCAGCACGAGCACGAGGCCCAGGCCGGCAAGGGCGGCCACGCGCGCGGTGCGCCGCCTCGGCCCGCGCAGACTCAAGAGCACCCACATGGTCAGCGCCCCGAGCACCATCCCGCCGAGGTGAGCCTGCCACGAGATCGACGCCCCGGGGAAGAACCCGAGCGCGAAGTTGAGTCCGATGAGCACGGCAAGCGACGTCACATTCGCCTTCGCCGCACGGAACGCGATCAGCGTCGCGATCAACACGCCGAAGATGGCTCCCGACGCGCCCACCGTCGGTACACCAAGCGTGGCCGGGTCGGCGTACACCCAGAGCATCACCGCGAGGGATCCGCCGAGCCCCGACATCAGATAGAGCACGAGGAACTGCACGCGCCCGATCATCTGCTCGAGATTTCGCCCGAAAAGCCAGAGCGCGAACATGTTGAAGAGGATGTGGAACAGGAAGCCCGTCGAGTGCGTAAACATCGCCGTCACCATGCGCCACGGTTCGAAACCGTATCCGTCCGGCAGGTACTGCCCGGGCAGCGAGTAGAGCGGGGCGTACCACAGCGCCGCCGTCACCTGGTTGTTGAGGAAGTACTGCGCGATGAGCTGCAGCACGAAGACGACGGCGTTGACCGCGATGATGGCGTAGGTGACGGGGGCGTCGAGCGCGGCGATCCGCCGGCCGCTCACGCGGGCCGAGCGTGCGGCGCGCTGAGCCGCGCCCGGCTGCGCCTGCTTGACGCATTCCGGGCACAGCACGCCCACGGCCGACACGACCTGACAGTCAGTGCAGATCGTGCGGCCGCATCGTTGGCACAGCGTGAAGCTGTGCCGCGTGGGATGCCGGTAGCAGACGTCCTCAGGGCCGTACTCGACGCGCTCGCCGTACGCGGGGCCGCCCGCCACCGGTGCGCCTCAGGCCTCGACGATGTCGACGCCGCTGATCACCACGTCCTCGACGGGGCGATCCATCGCACCGACCGGCACGGCGGCGATCGCGTCGACGACCTGCTTCGAGGCGTCGTCGGCGACCTCGCCGAAGATCGTGTGCTTGCCGTTGAGCCATGAGGGCGCCATCGTCGTCACGAAGAACTGGGAGCCGTTCGTGCCGGCCAGGCGGCCCGTGAGGTCGGGGCGCTGCCCCGCGTTCGCCATCGCGAGCTGGTACGGCTTGTCGAAGACGAGTTCTGGGTGGATCTCGTCGTCGAAGGTGTAGCCGGGGCCACCGGTGCCGGTGCCCGTGGGGTCGCCGCCCTGAATCATGAAGTCCTGGATGATGCGGTGGAAGATGACACCGTCGTAGAAGCCCTTCCCTGCCAGGTCTTCGAAGTTCTTCACGGTCTTCGGGGCGTGGTTCCCGAAGAGGTTGACGACAATGTCGCCGTGGTTCGTGTGGATGGTCGCTACGGAGGTGTGAATGCTCATGGAACCAGTGTATGCGTCGCTCCCTTCGCGTTGCCCACCGACATTTCCTCGGCGGTTCGGTGTAGCGTGGAACGTGCAGCGAACATGACTCGCCGTGCAAGGAGGACACGTATGGAACTCTCACGCAAACGTCGTCGTGAACTTCGCCGCTTGCGCGGTGAGGCACAGGATCTACTCGATCAGCAGCGCATCGTACTCGGGCACGCCGGTATCGTGCTGAACGAGGCGGGCCGGCAGGCGAAGAAGCTGAGCGATGAACACCTGGCCCCTCGGGTCGACGGAACGCTCGAGGCCGTGCGCCCGGCGATCGACCGAGGTGTCACATCCGCCCGCCGGGCGGCCGACGGCGTGCGCCGTTTCACCGCACCGTTTGTGGCGGCGGCGCTCTCGAAGACCATCCAGACGCTCGACGAGCTCGACAATGCCGACGCGGCCAAGCGGGTCCGCGGTTTCGGTGAGCGCTCCGGCTACTTGAAACCGAAGAAGCGCGGGGTCGGTGGATGGATCGCGCTGGGGCTCGGGATCGTGGCGACGCTCGGCGTCGGTTACGCGATCTGGCAGGCGTTCCGCACTGACGACGACCTGTGGGTGGCACCCGACAATCTTTGATGTGCACCGGTACTGATGCACACAGAATCGGGTTTGCACACAGATTCTGAGTTGACACAGTCACGGAGCGCGTTGACGGCGCCGGATCCCTCGAGATTCGGCGCCGTTCGCGTCTGCATGCCCGCTAGTTCTCGGGCACCCGCTAGCTCTTGGGCTTGACGGACTTTCCGGATCGTGGGCCGGGCTTCCCGCCCTGCTTCCCCTGCGGGCGTCGGCCGATCCCTGCCATGCGCATGCCGGTCTGCACGAGTGACAGCGTGCGCAATGATCGCACTTCGCGAATCGGCACCCACCGCGCCTCGTCTGACGAGCCGCCGATCTCGTGCCGCAGTGGGCCCTCTTTCACGGAGGCCCGGTAGACGATCCTGATCGTGTGCAGCTCAGGTTCCTGACCCGCAGGCACCTCCTCGCGCACCATCACTCGCGAGTCCACTCCGAGCAGGCGGCCGATCCGGGCTTCGAGCCCGGTCTCCTCCAGTACCTCGCGCACGACCGCGTCGCGCGGATCCTCACCCGACTCGATGCCTCCGCCCGGCAGGGTCCAGCCGTGCAGGTGGCCCCGACGCCAGTGCGTGAGCAGGATCCGCCCACGCCGCTCCACAACGGCGTATGCGGCGACTCGGAGATCCATATTACGAGCCTATCCGGTCGGCGGCTTGCCACCCGACGAGCCAGCGATCGAGGCGCGCGTACGCTTCCTCCCGCGCCTCAAGGCTCGACAGGAACACGTCGTGGAGCGCCCCGTCGATCCGTTCGACCGTGACGTTCGAGCCGAGCCTGACCGCGGCCGCAGCGACCTCGTCGACCTCCAGCACAGTGTCGGCTCGCGTCAGTTCCTCGCTCCAGCGCAGTGGCGCAGCCCAGGACTGCGAGAGCAGCGTGAGAATCGGCACTTCGATTCCGAGGCCGCTGTGCACGCGGGCGTGGCCGTCAAGGATCGCCCGCAGCCAGCCGGTGTGCACCGCGTGCGCCCGGGATGGGCGCCAGGCGTCGTTCACTCGCGCCAGGTCCTCCGCAGGGCCGACCTCGTGCTGCGCGCGGTCGTAGTACCCGTAGTCGAACTGCGGGCCGACGTCAAAGGCGTGGATGCGCGCACTCAGGTTGATGATCGGTGCGATGAGCTGCCGCGCCGTGGCCGAGAGTTGAAACTCGATCCACGGACTGTTGAGGATCACGGCGTCCGCGCGACCGGGGTGCGCGGCAGCCCACAGGCTGAGCACCAGACCCCCGGTCGAATGGCCGAAGAGCACGAGTCGCCGCTGCTCACCGGCGGCGGTCTGCTCGGCGATCTCCGCGAGCGCGAGCTCGATCTCCGCCCCGTAGTCGTCGAGCTGTGTGATGAATCCGGGGGTCTGCCCTTCGCGCAGGCTCCGGCCATACTTCCGGAGGTCGAGCGCGAAGAACCGCGCGCCGCGATCCGTGAAGAACCTGGCGAGTGAGGTTTGGAAGAAGTAGTCGGACCAGCCGTGCACGTAGAGCACGTCGACCGCCTCGAGGGGTCGTTCACGGCGCAGCAGCCGATCGAGCAGCGGCCGACGCGGCGGCAGTGCGCGGACGAGCGTGGCGGTGAGCGGACCCTCGTTGTCCTCACCGAGATCGAGGTCGAGTCGCTCGAATCCCTCCCCGAGGTCGTCACTTCGCCACTGCGCCATAGCGCCCAGTCTAAGAGTGCGGCGTCAGGATCACGCGACCCGCGGCAACCTCCAGGTCGATCGTCCGCACCGCACTTGACGCCGTGCGCAGTCCGCTGTCAAGACTGCCGACGGCAACCTCGGAGTTCACCCGGTAGATCTCGTCGGGCAGTGTCAGGTCGAGCGAGCCGGCGCTCACCTCGAGGTCCACGTCGCTCGGCGCCGTGCCGGTGAGCTCACCCCGCACCGAGCCTGCCGAAACCTCGATGTCTGCCCGACCGACGTCAGCGAGGTCGAAGGTGGCGCTTCCCGCGCCGACCGAGAGGTCCAGGGAGTGGGCCTCTCCGGTGAGTTCGGCGCGACCCGCACCCATCTCAAGGCCCAGGCTGTCGTACCTACCCGAGGTCGTCACGGCGCCCGCGGCGAGATCGACGTCGAGGTCGAGCAGCTTGGGCTCCAGCTCGCGGGGCAGCGTGAGCACGACCGTCTGACCACCGGTCCGGCACCAGCCGAAGCAGAAATCCCAGAACCGTTCGTGGCTCTTCACGAGGAGCCGATCGCGGTCGCGCGTGAGCTGCCACCGATCGCTGCGTGGCCCGTCGAGGCGCAGTTCGGCCTCGTCGACGTTGCCGAAGGCGACCGTGACGTCGGCGGCAGAGACTACGACGTCTACGCGGGTCACGCCGGCCGCGTCGGCCGTGTGGGTTACGAGGCTGGCGCCGAGACCGCCGATGATTCCGCCGCGGTCCAGGTCGAAGGCCGCGCCGAAGGCGGCGGACCCGCCCGCAGCGGCGAGCGCGATACCACCGACGATCGCGGTGGTGACCATGATCGGCTTCACCGCGCGGGATCGCAGACGGTCAGCGGACTGGGGCCGGTGAGGGCCGTCGGGGCTCTCGTGCGGTTCGGTTCCGGGCTCGGGGTTCATGATGCGTCTCCTATTCGTGGCATGTGCTGGTTCGGCGCTGTCTGCTTCGGCGCCGTTCTTGCGGGCCCGGGATTCGTCTCGCCGCCCGCGCTTTCGATGTGGGCGATCGCGGCGAGTACGCGGCGGTTGCCGTCCTCCGCTTCGAGTCCGAGCTTCTGGAAGATTGCGGTGATGTGTTTCTCGACGCTCGCCTCCGAGAGGAAGAGGAGCGCGGCAATCGCCTGATTCGATTTGCCCTCCGCGAGTGCCGCGAGCACCGTGCGTTCGCGGTTGGTGAGGGATCGCAGCCGCTCGTCGCGCGACCGTCGGGTGAGCAGCTGCGCGACGACCTCGGGGTCGAGCACCGTCGCGCCGGCCCTGATCCGTTCGACGGCGTCGATGAACTCGGCGACGTCGGCAACGCGATCCTTCAGCAGGTAGCCGAACGCGCCGCCCTGCGCCGCGATGAGGTCGCTGGCGTACCGCTCCTCGACGTACTGGGAGAGAATGAGGAGCGGCAGTTTCGGGTGCTCTCGTCGAATCTCGAGCGCCGCACGGATGCCCTCGTCGGTGTAGGTGGGCGGCAGGCGGACGTCGAGGATGCACAGCTCGGGATCCCTCGCGATCACCGCCTCGGCCACCCCCGAAGCCTCGGGCAGAGCCGCGACCACATCGTGGCCGCCGTGCTCGAGCAGCCGCACGAGCCCTTCTCGCAGCAGCACGGAGTCTTCGCAAATCAGGATGCGCATGGCACGCTCACCTCCAGAGCGGTCGGCCCGCCGAGCGGGCTGTCGAGCCGTGACGTGCCGCCGGCGGCGAGCACGCGGTTGATGATGCCGTCGAGGCCGCCGCCAGGGGTAACCTGCGCGCCCCCGATGCCGTTGTCTTCGACTCGTGCCCACAGGGTCGCCCCGTCGTCGTGGGTGCGAACGGTGACGCGGCACTCGGTCGCCCGCGAGTGCTTCGCGGCGTTCGTGAGTGATTCGGCGATCGCGAAATAGACCGCGGCCTCGGCGTCGCGCGAACAGCGGCCCGAGAGGCGCACGTCGAGGTGGACGGGGATGTGGGAGCGGGCTGCGACCGCGGAGAGCGCCGCGTCGAGCCCGCGGTCGTCGAGCACGGAGGCGTAGATGCCGCGTGCGAGCTGCCGGAGTTCGGTGACCGCCGCCTTGGTGGAGGTGTGCGCTTCAGCGATCAGCGCTTTCGCCGCTGCGGGGTCTGTGTCGATCTTCTGCTGGGCGAGGCCGAGAGTCATACCGACGGACACGAGTCGTGGTTGCACGCCGTCGTGCAGGTCCCGCTCGATGCGAGTGCGCTCGACATCCGCGGCGCGCACGGCGCCTGCTCGCTGTCGCGACTGCTCAGCCACGCTGGCCGTGAGCTCGGCTTCTCTGCTGCCGGCGCGGATGAGGGCGATCGCGAGGATCCGGTGCAGCAACGCGATTCCGACGATGAGCGCCGCCGCGAGGATGACGGTGAGGAGCGCCCAACCTCGGGTCGTCCAGTCCGGCCCGACGAACACGTCGACGAGACCGTGCGCCGCGAGCTGCGCGGCGAAGAGCACGATCAGGCCGAGCAGGCTCGCGATCGCGAAGTTCGCGAGGGATCCCCACATGCGGCCGTCAATGACCTGACGCCCCACCGAGCGCAGCCACGGGCCGAAGCCCGGGCGCTGCCGCGGCACGAGTCGGAGCAGCGGCACGCCGAGGTCGTACAGCTCGTCGACGCGCTGAATTTCGAACCAGGCGATCCCGTAGAGCGCGTAGACGACGCCGATGAGTACGACGAGCCCGATCCCGATTACGAACAGCAGCCCGAGGCCGGCGCCGATCAGGCCGAACAGTGTGCCGATGACGGCGAACCCCACGGTGCCGAGCGCGGCGAGGTGGAGGATCGTGAGCGGGATGCGCAACGGGGGTGGTGCGGTGCTGGTCATGCCTCAACGGTAACGGCGGGCGGGGCCGTGGTGACAGCGAGGCAGCCGGAGGGATCCCTTCGGGGTTTCCCTACTTTCTGGTCAACCCGATCCCTCGCCGATGCGTTGAGGGCTCGTCACCGTCGCACGTACCGCAGAAACAGGAAGTCTTCGGCGTCACTCACGTGGTGTGCGAGGCGGAAGCTGCGCGGATTCGCCGCCAGGGTGTCGGCGATCCGGCCACCCGTTCCGCCCACAAACGCGGGCGCGAGGGTGAGGCAGACCTCGTCGACGAGCTCGAGTTCGAGGAGCGAACCGAACAGGTGCGGCCCGCCCTCGCACAGCACCCGTGTGAGCCCGAGCTCGCGCAGCGCGTCGAGGGCCTGCGGGAGCCCGGTGTCAATGGACCCGCACACGATCACGTCGGCGACTTCCTCGAGGCGCTCGCGCGCGGGTGCCGGCGCCGCGGTTCGTGTGACGACGATCGGTCGCACGTCGCTCTGCGCGAACACTGGCATGTCTGGAGTGAGGTCGAGGGATCCGCTGACGACCGCCACCCGCGGAACCGGGGCGAGACCGAGCGCCTCGCGTCGAGTGATGAGCTCATCGGAGAGGTTCAGTCCGCCGTACCCCTCCGCGCGGACGGTTCCGGCCCCCACGAGCAGCACGTCGCACTGCGCACGCAGCACCGCCATGAGCGCGCGGTCGCTGTCGCCGCCCAGCGCGCCGCTGCGACCCTCGAGCGTGGCGGAGCCGTCTGCGCTGGAGATGAAGTTCACGCGCACGTGCGAGCGGTCTCCCGCGGTCCGAGGTGGCGGGTAGCCGCTCCACCAGTCGATCTCGGGTGTCGCTTGCTCACTCATTCGACTGATGCTCATCCGACTGCTCGCTCATCCGACTGCTCGCTCATCCGCCGACCTCTTCCATTGCCGCTGCGGCCTCCGCCGGCATGTTGTGCTGCAGGTAGGCGGGGTCACGCCAGCCCTGAATCGCCTCGAACATGCGCATGGCGTCTACAGTTTCGGGCACGTTGTGGGCGCGGACGATGCGCGCCCCCTGAGCCACGCACCAGACGGCGGTCGCGAGGGATCCGGGGAGCCGCTCGCCCCGCTCCCGTCTCAGCGTCTCCCCAATGAAATCCTTGTTCGACAGGGCGACGAGGAGCGGATACCCCGAGTCCGCGAACTCCCCCAGGCGGCGGGTGAGTTCGAGACTGTGCAGCGTGTTCTTGTTGAGGTCGTGACCGGGGTCGATGATGATCTGTTCGGGCCGCACGCCGCGAGACAGTGCGAGCTCGACGCGACGGTCAAGGAACTCGCGCACCTCGCGCACGACGTCGCGATAGCTGGGCGCCGGTGCTTCGGTGCGCGGCCTCGCGATGCTGTGGGCGATGACGATGCGCGCGTCGCTGTCGGCGACCACGTCGGCCATCGCGGGATCGTGCAGCCCCGTCGTGTCGTTGATGATTGATGCACCCGCGGTGATCGCACGTTGAGCGACCTCGGGGTGGAAGGTATCGACGCTGACCGGACCGTGCCGCGCGAGCTCACCGATCAGTGGAAGCACCCGATCGCACTCGACATCGACCGGCACCGCTGGGCCCGGTGCGAACTTCACCCCGCCGACGTCGACGATCGTGGCCCCCTCGGCGAATGCCTGGATGCCCGCGTGCACGGCACGATCGAGTTCAAATGTCGCGCCCTGATCGTAGAAGGAGTCGGGCGTGCGATTGACGATGGCCATGACCGCAACTCGGGTGCGAAGGTCGATTGAAACGGACCCGAGCCGCTGCACTGGCGCATCGATCCGCAGTGCGATCCCCTGCGAACCGGTCACGCGGAGCCCCGCCGGGTGCTGCGTGCTGGCGGTGCGACGGACTGGGCAGCGAGCCCGAGCAGCGCGCGGAAGCTCGGGTCGTCTGCGAGTTCGCCACGGAACGCCTGAGTGACCGCACTCGCGCCGGCCGCCCGCACGCCCCGGGTCGCGACGCAGTCGTGTTCGGCTTGGATCGTGACACCGACGCTGCGCGAACCCATCTCCTCGGAGAGGTAAACGGCGATCTGGGCGGTGAGCCGCTCCTGGATCTGGAAGTTCGCGGCGTAGTGCTCGACGACCTGAGCGAGCGCCGAGAGGCCGACGATTTCGTCTCCGGGCACGTACCCGACGTGGGCCATACCGCGGAACGGGAGCAGGTGATGCTCGCAGAGGGAGACGAACGAGATGTCGCGCATGATGATCGGCTCGGTGTAGTCGCCGGGGTTCTCGAAGCGGCTGAGCTCGAGCGTCTCGTTCGTTGTCAGGTCACGAAGGTTCTGTACGACGCGCCGCGGGGTGAGTGAGAACTGCGGGGAGTCGGGGTTGCGACCGAGCGCACGCAGCAGATCCGCGACGGCACGTTCGGCCGCGTCCACGTCGACGGCCGCACGCCCCACCGTTGCGCCTTCTGGGGTGTCCTTCGTGGTGGATGCCGGAGTGGAAGCGGATGTCGGGGTTGTGAGACGGTCCACGGCAGTCACTTCTCAGGTTCGTCGAGATCGGTGGAGAGACTCACGGGGAGCCACGCCTCGAGTTCGGCCGACGCGCTCGTAAGTTTGGTGCGCACGCGCTGCACCGCGTCGGGTCCGAGCGCGAGCCGGAACGGTGGGTCATCACCGTGCACGGCCTCGACGATTGCCCGAGCCGCCTTGAGGGGGTCGCCCGGTTGCTTCCCATCGAGTGCGGTGACGTTTCGGTTCAGCACCCCGTCATAATCGGGGATGCGGTCGTCTGCACGGTCGACTGAGCGATCCGACAGGAATTCTGTGCGGAAGAATCCCGGTTCGACGACGGTCACGCGGATCCCTGTTCCGGCGAGTTCCGCTGACAACGCCTCAGACATGCCCTCGAGTGCGGCCTTGGTGGCACCGTACACGCCGTTGCCGGCGCTCGCGAGGAATCCGCCGAGCGAGGAGATGTTCACGATCCGGCCAGTGCCTTGCGCGCGCAGGGTCGGCAGTACCGCCCGGAGTACCCGCTGCGGGCCGTGCACGTTGAGGTCGAAGAGCGCCTGGCTCTGGGCGATGCCCGTCTCTTCGACGGCGCCGAGCAGGCCGCGGCCCGCATTGTTGACGACGACGTCGAGTCTGCCGAATCGGTCGAGGGTCGCACGCGCGGCCGCGTCGACCGAGGCCGTATCGGTGACGTCGACGCGGACGGGTAACAGGTTGTCTGAAGCGTCGAGGGATCCCTCCCCCGGGTTTCGTGCACCCGCAGCGACGCGGGCACCGGACTCCAACGCGGCATCGACAAGGGATCTCCCGAGCCCCCGCGACGCACCCGTGATCAGCCAGACCGGACCAGAATTCACCGAACTCGACATACCTGCATGGTAGTCCTCCACCGCGCGCGGCACGAGCTTGCGACAAAAATGGTGGAAGCAATGGAGCGTTGTGGGAACAGGCGACCTCGGGTCGAGAGGCTGGTTTCCGCGTGGAATCAAGGGGTTTGCGCGGATGCAGAGTCCGACGGCGAGGCCGACGACCCGTTGATCGGCGCGTCGGCGGAACCAAAGAAACGACCTCGAACACGCCTGACCGACGAGGAAGTGGACGCTATGCGAACAGCCCGCGCACAGGGCATCAGCGTGAACGCCGTGGCTCGTCAGTTCGGGGTGCACCGGGGCACGGTGTGGGCGAAGACGCGGTGATGAACCCGACGGCGACGCGGGAGTTGAACTGCCGGGTGCGTAGATACATCTAGATACATCTGAATACCCAAAACCGCATTTTATGAGCAATCCTTCGGGGCCCATCTGCATGGAAGAACATCCCGAAGCACCTGAATACATGGCTGGTGCCCCATGGTTTGCCCCATCGAATACTCGGTGGCTGCTGACGATGGCACTCACTGGTCTTCCTCAGTGATGCAGAAGTCTAGAATTTCAGTGAGCGCCGTCAATACGCGGCAGCACGACGTCGTCTCGGAACTCCTCGGGGTATTTTGCGGGCATGATGATCATCCTTCCAGGCCAGCCGAAACTAGCCATGTTGAATGTCACCTAAACGTGCAGCAGGCCCTCGCAACCCAGGGTACAAGCTTAAGGGCTTCAAGAAGTTCAAGTTCATGCCGGGCTTCAACGAGTCGCGCGTTGCCGTAGGCGATGACACTCGTTGCACTGTCTTTGAGGACTTCATCGACCTCGAAAGCCACTCGTTTGCCCACGGCCGCGGCAAACAGTTTGTCGCCGGGCGCGCTGCGAATATATATTACGCCGGAACGTGTGGAACCGGGATGTGTAGCGTAATTCACTGGAAAGATATGGGGCTCTTCCGCAAGGGTTATGGCCATGCGTCCGAACTGGTGATTCTTGAGAAACGCACCGGCCTCCTCGAGAGAAAGGTCCCGTACGCTCTTTTCGCTCGTCATGCTCGGCAGACTAACACGATGCTCCCGTACATGGACGGTGCACAGATGGTGACCAGAGAAAAGCCGGGGTCACCCTAGCCTCGATCTACTGATGAACCTTGGGCGGGCCGGGGCTGTGTGATCGCCGCGTGGTGACGTGTCGAGGGCAGCGGCGAGGTCCGGGCGTCGCATCCCGGTCGTCCACGTGGATCCTCGGTCGTGCCGCGGGTGCGGCGGTGGTCGGCTGGTGACGGTGGTGGTGCGTGTGCGCGAAGAGCCGTGTGAACGCGTTCTGCCAGGGCCAGGCCTCGGGCAGGTGCAGCGTGACACGGCGCGCGGAGCGCGCCAGCCGCGCCGGGACGTGAATCAGGGTGCGGCGGATCGTCGCGGTCGTCGCTCTCGCCAACCGTCCGGCCCTGTCGGCGATCAGACCGGCCGTGCGGGTGAGGTTGAACGCGATCGCGGCGAGCACGAGCCAGGCGCTGTTCGCGGTGAACACCCCCGACGGGAGGTTCCCGAGCGGAAGGCCGAGGAGCGCAGCGCCGAGGGTGCTCGCGGTGCGGGCGAGGCCGGCCCAAGCCTCGTTGTCGGTGACCTCGCCCGCGAGCAGCGCCCCGATCGAGGGGGCGACGCCGACGCCGACGGTGCCGACGATCTGCGTGATCACGAGCACAGTCAGCGTGCGCTTCTGCACGAGGGTCGCACGCTGCACCGCTTTAGAAGGCTGAGGCGTGGGGAGCCGGGGGCGGGATGGAAGTCATGCCGGCCCCGGCTCGGGTCGTGTGCAACGCGCCCGTTCCTGCGGGGTCGATCTGAGCGTAGGAGGACGATCCCCCGGCGGTAGAGGAGGTGAATGAATCGTGGCATAGTCGCCGATTATGGCGGTGGGAGGGTACCGTGCGGCGTCGTCAGCACCCTGCCACCACAGCCAGCAGATAGGGGGTATTCACGGAGACGATCGCGGTCAGCAGCATCACCGTGTAGGCGCCTGCTGCTACGGCCAGTGCGGTGCTGGCTGGTGGCCGGGGCGCACCGATCAGCAGCCGCACTCGCTCCGATCCGGCGGCGTGCAGCACCGCCGATCGGGCATGCGCGTCGCCTGCGATGCCGGCGGAGGTGCCGAGTTTGAGCAGGGCCCCCGCGAGGACGGCGGTGCCGGTGACGCGTTTCGCCGATTGGTCGGCGGCGATCTCGAGATAGTGCGGGACGGCGTCGCGCACCGCTTGAATCAGGGGGACGCGCCTGAAGTAGTGGGTCACACCGCCCAGGAGCGCGAGCAGCAGATGGTGGCGCTGCCGGAGATGCGCCTCCTCGTGCTGGAGCACCGCGGCGAGTTCCGCGGGCGAGAGCGACGCGACCGCGCCGCGCGAGAGCACGATCCCGCCGGCCCGGCGGGGCAGGGAGTACGCGAAGCAGGAGTCATCGGACATGATGCTGACTCGATGCCCGAGCACGGTCGCCTCATGGCTCTCACGGAGCTGATGGGTCAGACGGTGGCGCGTCTGCCGCAGTTGGGAGAATTCGCGCCAGAGCCCGGCCGCGGCCACTCCGAAGCCGAGTAGCGGCAGCACGAGCGGCAGCACGGCGGGGATCGCGACCGACACCAGTGACTCGCTGAAGGGCGTTGCCGCGGCGAGGCATCGGCTGCACACCTCGGCCGCCTCTGCCGGGAGCCAGGCGGGGCCGCGGCTGACCCAGGCCACCACCGGTCCGAGCGCGAGCAGCGCGGCGATCCAGATCAGCGCGGTAGCGGCGAGCGTGGTCGCGGCCAGACGCGGCACGGTCGCCAGTGCGGGAGCTGCCTGCCGGAGCAGCCAAGGGCCGCCGAACGCGGCGAGCAGCAGCACGCTCACCAGCATCACGGCCATGAGCACCGTCGTCATGCGCTCCCTCCACGCTGCTCAAGGAATCGCCGCAGCAGCTCGAGATCGGTGTCGGTCAGCGTGCCCACGAAGTGCAGCATCGCGGCTTCGCGGTCGCCACTTGATTCGAGCGCGTGCTCGATCCGGCGCACGGTGAGTTCCTCGCGGGCGACACACGCGAAGTACCGGGTCGCGTGCCCCTCCTTGCGTGCGCAGACGAGCTCCTTCTTCTTCAGATTCGACAGCACCGTCGCGATCGTCGTGTAGGCCGGCTCAGTGGGCAACCGCGCAATGAGTTCGCGGACGGTGAACTCCTCCCCGCGCCAGAGCAACTCCATGATCTGCGACTCCAGGGCGCCCAGCCGTGCCGGCACCTCGTCGCGCCCCGCAGGAACCTGCGCATTCGTTCCGGTCACCGCGCGGCCTCCAGGCTGCGCGCTTGCGTCGCCGGCACAGGACAGGCGACCTGGCCGCGCAGACGCCACACCAGCGCGGCGCCCGTGAGGACCATCGCGGCCAGGGCGAGGAAGGGTTGCACGGGTGCGAACCAGGTGATCGCCCCGGAATAGCCCAGCGCCAGCAGCGCGAGCTTATTGCAGACCGGGCATCCCACGGCGAACCACGCGAGCATACTCCCGGCGATGCCCATACGCGCTGACCGCTTCTCGGCCGGGTCGTCGTCGGCCTCGGTCGGGGCGGGTGCGGCTCGTCGTGCCCCGAGCGTCGGTCGCAAATAGGTGGTGAGCAGCAGTCCCGTGAGCACGGAGGTGACCACCCACACGGGATAGTTCCACCACACCGGCTCGATATCGCGTGCGAACCACGGGTTGGGGATCAGCACGGTCACCACGCCGATGAGCAGCCCGAATGCCAGCGACGCTCCCGCGGCGAAGCGCCACTGCCGCAACGTCCACGCGCGCAGCGCCTGACCTGCAAACCCGACCGTCGCCTTGAGCCCCAGGGGGCCGTTCTGACATCTCACAGCTTCTCCGTGTCTCTCATGATTACTATGCTTCATAGTTGACTATTGATATTAGTCGACCACGGTGGCAGGGCGCGAGCGCCACCCGCACCGATCTTCAGGAGGCTCACGGCTTGAACGCGACACGAACCAAGCGCATGAATGCGACAGTTCCGCTCATCATCTTCGGTGGCATCGCGATGCTCATCCTGGTCGCGTTCCTGCTATCCCAGCGACCCGACGCGCAGCAGGAGAGCTCGGCCGCTGCGAACACTGCGGAGGAGCAGAGCGAGTCCGAGAGGCCGGACCTGACCCAGTTCGAGCGCCGCGACGCAGGCGACCTGCTCACCGCCGGCCCGGTCGATGCGCCCGTCGGCCTCATCGTGTTCTCCGACTATCAGTGCCCATTCTGCGGGCAGTGGAGCCATGAGACGCTGCCTACCATGATGGAGTACGCCGAGCGCGGCGATCTGCGCATCGAATGGCGGGATTTGAACGTCTTCGGCCCCGACTCCGAGCGCGCCTCCTACGCCGCATACGCGGCCGCCGAGCAGGGCGAGTTCTGGGAGTACCACGATGCGCTCTACCCAGGCGGAGAGAAGCGCGCCAAAAACGAGCTCAGCGAGGACGCCCTCATCGCGCTCGCCGGGGAACTCGGGCTCGACACCGAACGGTTCGCCGTCGATATGAACTCCGATAAGACGCGAACACAGATCGAAGAGAACCAGCAGCTCGGCTTCTCGCTCGGTGCGGCGTCGACGCCGGTGTTCCTCCTCGGCGGCGTCCCGATCTCCGGGGCGCAGCCGACGGAGGTCTTCGTGCAGGCCTTCGAGGACGCGCTCGCGAAGCAGGGCTGAGCGGTGGATATCGGCCTGGTCACCGCGTTCCTCGGCGGGATGCTCGCGATCCTGAGCCCCTGTGGGGCACTGCTGCTGCCCGCGTTCTTCGCCTCCACCGTTGGGGCCGGGCCGCGCCTGCTGCTGCACGGCAGCATCTTCTATCTCGGCCTGCTGCTCGTGCTGGTGCCCCTCGGAGTGGGGGCGGGTGCGATCGGCACGCTCTTCCTCACACATCGTGCGCTGGTCATCGGGATCGCCTCCGGCATTCTCGTGGTCTTCGGCTTGCTGCAGATCTTCGGCATCGGTTTCGACCCGGCAAGGCTCCTCCCCGGTGGGCAGGCCCTGCAGCAGCGGGCGTCATCTAGCGTCGGCGTCATCAAGACGTTCCTGTTGGGCTCGGCCAGCGGCATCGCCGGGTTCTGCGCCGGCCCCATCCTCGGCGCAGTGCTTACCCTCGCCGCCGCGCAGGGGGATCTCTTCACCGCGGGCGCGCTGCTCGCCGTCTATGGCGCCGGAATGGTCGTGCCGCTCCTGATCATCGCCGCGCTCTGGGGGAAGATCGGCGACCAGGGCCGACGGAGGCTGCGCGGGCGCAGCTTCACCGTGCTGGGACGAGAGTTCCACACGACCTCGGTGATCACGGGTGTGCTCATCACCATCGTGGGTGTCGTGTTCTGGGCCACCAACGGCCTCATCGATATGCCGTCGCTCATTCCGACGAGCGTATCGGCATGGGTGCAGGGGCGCAGCTCGATCCTCGCGAACGGGTGGGTCGACCTCGGCGTCATCCTCGCCGTCGCCGCGATCGCACTGCTGATCTGGTGGCGCTCCGCCAGACAGAAGCCCGTGAGCGCTGAACCGGGAGAGCACGAGACCAGATGAGCCCGATCGGAGTGCGTCGCGCCGGCACGCGCACCGCCGCGACCCGGCCACGGGAGTCGGTGGCCGGTTCCCCGGCCCTGCTCCCGCACGCCCTTCGTCGTTCCGGGTCGGTTGCCGCAGTGCTGGTGGCCGCGCTGCTGCTGTCGGCCTGCGCCGGACCCGGCACCTCGGTCGGGGGCTCGGACCCGGCCCCCACCGAACGTCGGCTCGAGTCGGTGGATCCGAGCGCGATCAGTCTCCCGACTGGTCTCGGCGATGCGGACGTGCTGCAGCCGGGCTGGGACCTCCCGCCTCGGGAACTCGATGGCGTGTTCGTGGGCCAGCACCTGGGTGAGAGCGGGTGGCTCGAGTTCACCGCCGTCGATGAAGACGGGAAAGTGCTCTGGCTGGCCGAGCGGCCGCCGAGTTGCACCGGGAACGCGCTCGCCCGCACCGAAGACGGGCGCCCCATCGCGATTCTCACGAATCTCGTCGCGACCCAGGATGCGATCGCCGCCCCGACCGCGACCGCTTTCGATCTGCGCACCGGGGAGCAGGTCTGGGGTCCGGTTGACGTCGCCGGCCCGTACAAGGGGCCGGGGCTCGTGTTCGCCGCAGCCCCGGAGGGGTTCATGGGCGACACAGGCGAGAAGATCGCGCTTGATCCCTCCGACGGGCGGGTCATCGCGACAGAAGCGGAGGACGCGACGCGACGGATCGTCGGTGAGTTCCGAGGGGCTTTGATCAGCGTCGACACCGAGCAGCTGACGGCTGAGCGCCCGAACGGTGACGGGGCGCTCGAGCCCGTCTGGTCACTGCCGTTGGCAGGGCAGGGCTGGGATTCTGTTGAGATCTCGAACCAAGCCCGCCGGATCGACCTCGGCGAGCAGTACATCGTCATCCCCAGCGGCGAAGACACTCTCGCGGTGCTGGAACTCGCCACCGGCGAGGTCATCGTGAACCATGCGCGTGACGTCGGATTCGACAAGCAATCCGGCACTCTCGTTCTCCTCACCGCCACGGAGATCCTCGGTGTCTCTGAGAGCGGTTGGTCCTGGAGTCACCCGTCACCGGAGCAGGCAACCCCGCACGGCATCGGCAGCGGTCTCGCCTACTTCCGTGATGGCGGACCCCATTTCGTCCTCGACCTTTCCGACGGTTCACTCGCGAGCCCGGAGTTCCAGGGAGCTCCCGCCTCCGCCGCCGGCCCCTTCCTCCCTACCCACACTACGGAGCGCGGAGCCGCGATCGTCGAGAACGGGCCGATAAGATACCTCGTCACGCGAGACTGAGGAAGAGCTTCTCGAGCTCGTCCTGATCGGCGAGGCCCTCGGCGTCCGGGTTGCTCTGACATTCCTGAAGCGCGCTAGAGATCACGAGGAACCCGGCGTGGTCGAGGGCCTTCGACACGGCGGCGAGCTGCTGCACCACCTCCCGGCAGTGCGCGTCCCGCTCCACCGCGGCGATCACCGCGGCGAGCTGCCCATGGGCGCGACGCAACCGGTTCACCACCTTCCGCTTCGCCTCATCATCGCGCGTCACTGCGTGAGCATCGGCGGGTTTCGTCTGCGTCATGATCTGCCTGCTTCCTGAAGTCGAACCGTATGGACTTGACACACATAATACCCCTAGGGGTATAGCGTGTGTTAGCGACGAAATACCCCTTGGGGTATCAGGCGAGTGAGTGAGGAGACATCATGTGCCGACCGGCGAGATGCCGCACCTGCGGCAAGACAACATGGGCGGGGTGCGGTCAGCACGTCGCCATGGTGAAGGCGAACGTGCCGGCATCGCAGTGGTGCGGCGGCAAACACTCCCAGGCACAGATCGACGCGGCAAAGGCCGAGCGAGGCGGGTTTTTCTCCCGCATCTTCGGCCGCTGAGGCACGAAAAGGAGCAACAGATCGTGGCAACCAAGAACCTGGGTCATGCAGACCTCGCGGAGACGATCAGCGGCGAGGGCATCGTGTTCGTCGACTTCTGGGCTGCGTGGTGTGGGCCATGCCGGGCGTTCGCCCCCGTATTCGAGCAGGCATCGGAGCAGCACCCGGACATCGTGTTCGGCAAGGTGGGTCTGCTGAGGCTTTGGTTGAGTCCATGACCTGCCCTACAGTTTGGTTACCCACCCTCGTGGTGAGTGTCAAGCTGGAACAAGTGTCCGTTCGTAGGCTACCTCGACCTCGATCGGGGTGCGATACCCGAGCCCTGAATGTCGTCGCTTCCGG
>Ga0265293_10001509_pt1 | contig 50542 bp, 62 predicted proteins | sample Munlanlewell138R_FD_192505 | JGI IMG/M metagenome (GOLD analysis project Ga0265293, IMG submission 192505) | Leachate microbial communities from a municipal landfill in Southern Ontario, Canada - Leachate well 138R | ecosystem: Engineered > Solid waste > Landfill > Unclassified | place: Canada... | reverse complement strand
TCCACCAGCGCACCAATAACCGGTTCCCGGGTGAACTTGTTGATAACCTCCCCATACGCCCGACCATCGGCGTCCAGGCGGGTGCCGTGCGGTGGGAGGATTATCCGGAAGTCGATATACTGGTTCGACCCGTCATCCCGGTAGACGATATCTTCAACAAGCATCAACGCCCGGTTATCCACAATATCCCGATCCAGGACCTGGATAGATCCGCCGGACGAGTAGACGGTAGGACTCTCCGGCTCGAAGATCAGGACATCGTAGATCAGTTCGGATTCCAAACCCGTTACCCGCCACAACCCATTTTCTGCTGTGGTAGTCTCGGCCACAACCCGACCGGTTCGCCGGGCTTTGATCACTACCGTTGCACCTGATACCGCCTTCCCGGCATCGCTGACTGCCACACCAGTCATACTTAACCGGGGTGGGGTAACACTGACGGCACTCACCCCAACCGTCTCGGAGAAGGCGATCCGTTTCACCACTCCGGTCTGCCGGGTAACCGCCGGACTGTGAACCCGGAGGCCATCGGATAACCCAACCCCAAAGTATGGGCTCCACTTTGGTTTCCAGGGTACGTAGGTGGTGGGGGTATACCTACTCCAATTTCCTCCCCAATTCGGTTGGTTGCCGGGACTACCGGGACTACCGGGACTACCGGGACTACCGGGGCTGCTGGGGCTGCTGGGACTCGTCGTCTCCGGGACGACAACCCGGGAGAAGAGCGATAGGGTGAGTACTCCCGTCATGAGATGATGGAACCGGTACCGGAAACAGAAACCATCGAAATCCCCTTTCGGCCCGGCGGCGTTCCAGGTGATGATCGTGTGGTCCGGGTTGACGTCAAGGGTCTCGGTTGCCGCTTCAAAGAACCCGATCCTGCCGAGGATGGGGGTATCGACGATATCAATGGTCCCGATGACAAACCGGTCGATGACGCTGAGATGCCCCGGGACGATGGGCGTGGCACCGGATGGTTCAATGGCGGTACCATACAGGTCCCCGAACACCACAATCCCGTCCACGATCCTATCTTCCCCATCAACCACATCCCCGTAGAGATACATCTTCAGGATATTCCCGCGTTCGTCGTATGGGCGTTCAATAAGCCCCCACGTGCTGACCGGATACATCATCGATGCCACATAGACATCCTCCGCGAGATCGACCTGCTGGATATCGACAGAGTATCCCGGTTTCATCGCGACGAGAACATATTTGCCTTCCGGGATATCTTCCATGTGGAAAAACCCGTAATCGTCAGTGGTCGTCAGGTATTCCGGTGCGTTGCCGGGGGGAATGATCTCTCGCGCTGGTGCCGGCGGATCTCCGGGTTCTGTCCCACCATCGATCACCTCTGATGATAGGGTTGACCCATCCCGGGAATGGACCAGTTCCAGTTCGTCGAACAGGTCCACCAGATCGACCAGCACCAGGTTGGAGTACCGTTTGATGAGATGGATGGTCGCTCCCGCACAGGGTAACTCGGATCCCGGCATCCACTGTGTCCCGGAGATCGAAAACACTCCGCCCGGTGGGACGTGTTTCGTCCGGAACTCGTCGGACAGGTGAAGCCTGTCCGAGAGGTATGCCGTGGATGGGAACTCTTCCGTGAGGGGGAGAGTATCCTCAAGGATAAGATGTTCTTTCAGGGTGCGCTCTTCGATCTCGTCGCTGAGGGGGAGATGGTCGGTGCACAGCAGCTGCTGTGCACCGTCGAGGAGGAGAGCATCGTCCAGGGAGAGGGTGTCGTCGAGGATAAGACTGAAGTGTGGCGTAAGGTGTGGCGGGGTGCTAGAGTGTGCACGGATGGTGAAATTGTCATAATATATGGGAGATGAAGTATTACTATCGGGATATGCCACATTCTGCAAGTACTTTATGTTAGAATCAACAGCGTACAAATTAATATCCGAGAACGAATACACCCTGGAACCATCGGATAGATATGCTGATAAATCTCCCTTCCCGATTGAGAATTTCAACGTTGTGCGAATCCGACACCATGTATTTACGGGTATCGATTGTGATGTATTTCTCGCGGTATTAAATAGCGTCCCCCGTCCATTGACACCGTCACCACTAAATCGCTGCGAGTCACGTGCAACCGCCTCTGACTTGGAATTGAGATATGAAAACCATCGACGATCGGAAAAGCCTCTATGCGTCAAATATGTATAGTGTTCAATGATGACGTCCTGTGAGATTACATCCGGGAGTGTAAATGTTGCCGTCTGCCTATCGGTCTTATGATATGATTTATCCCCGCCAGCCGACATACCCGTGGCAATGCTCCCACCACTGCCACAATGCGTCAATCCCTCGAAATCTTCATAAAACAAATACGTTGCGTGTCCATCACTTACGCTTTCCGCCGACGCATTGCCGTGGTGAATCATCAACGTCCCGAATCCATCGGCTCCCTCTAACCTCACACAGAACCGCGCTTCATCCTCGCCATAGTCGGGCCAGAGATAGTATGTAAGTTCATTCCCCGATCCGTCGGCAAACCGAACGTCCCCATAGTCCTCCCGGCATCGGTCCCCGACGTAGACATGCCAGATGTTTAAACCCTCCACCGTCTCTTCATACACATCTCCATCAAAACGATGGATGACTATATCCTGCTGGTAGGTCTCGACATCTGTAGCAGAATACAATAGGCGCTGCTGGTACTGCCACCCCGGGAGCACCACTCACATCACCCGGCGGTTATCCGCCACGTTGTCTGGAGATGATCATCTGCAATGACATTCCGGGGGGAGAACACCTGCCGGGAGAGCATCTTCGGGGATGATGCGTGCGTTCCATCACATAACCCGGCCTCCTGGATTGATGCCGATCCACTGAACGTGAACGTGTGTGAGAGCACTGCCCGATACCCTTCGGTATACGACGCACTGGCTTCGGCCTCGGTGTAGTAGGTATACAGATGGGTATCGGTTACCGCCGGAGCGTTCGTCCCCGTCCCGAGCTGGATATACTTGAACGGGTTGGTATGCATTCCGTTCAGGAGTTTCGCAGCGTATTCTCGCCCCACGTTGAGAATGAGGTTCGGAATCGTTTCCTGTGAGATGACCTGGCCATCACGAATATGGATCAGGTCAAACTCACCCCGCAGGTGCAGGGTCCCATGAAGGTCTGGTAATGTCGTGGTCATGTAAATCACATCCTGGAAAATCCAATATCCCACACAATCTCAAGGAAATCAGCCTGTAACATGAGCATCCGGGCAAATGTCCGGTGTGATAGCATTATGCAACTGTCTGAATTGTGTGGTCCGGTGAATAGGCCGGCTTCGGAGATCTCAACGGTCTCAACGTGGTCAAAGTCGAACGTGTAGGCAACCTGGGCGATCGCGGTGAACGGCACGTAGTCGGGGTCGCCTTTCTTCCCGCGTTCCTCCTGAATACGCATCCGGCGAGGCGCTTCATCATCTCCGCCCCCATCCCCGGGCACGTTAATCTTGGTACCGCTCTGGGAGAAATACTGGTATAACGCGGTATCTGTCACCTGGGGTGGGATCACAATCGTCGCGCTCGGATCGGTCGGATGTGGTCCGATTGCACCGGTCCCGATCTGGATATAGAATGCACCACGGGTCCGGTTTGGATCGTTTGGATCCTGGATCAGGAGTCGGGCGAAATGCTGCAACCCGCTGTTCACCACAATGTTCGGGAGGGTCTGTTCATCGATAACCTTCCCACCCCGGATATGCCGGAGCGTTAACTCGCCCGATATCCCAATGACCTCCGGGGCCAGGCCATCGCCGGCCTCGGGCTCACCGGGTCCAGCCATCTGTTCGTTGTCACTCATGGTTTTATCTGCTCCATTGTGAAGTCTATGTCATCTGATGTCGATCGGCCAATGGTAATATCCCAGGTCACATTTAAATAGATGGTATCGGTCCCAGGTGGGGGAGCCGCTACCCCATGCCCCCGGAGATACCGGACATGGTCCTGGACCCGGCGAACCGTATCAATGAATGTAGCCTGGTTCAGCATAACCGGATCGCTCTCCTCGGGTCCACTGAATATCCCGGCTTCGTCTACCGCAAGGTCAATCGGGATCGGGAACTGGGCCGAATACCGGACCGTTGATCCGGTGACCTGTCGGGCGGCCGCCCGTTCATCGTAGTACTGGAACAGGGTTGTTCTATCGGGCGTGATCTCGTTCAACCGGCCACCCGATCCCGTTCCCCCGGTCCCGATCTGGATGTGGGTGTAGGGCGTCCAGGTCAGTGGTGGGCCATCGTAGACGAACTCGTGGGTATCCACGAATATCCAGTGTGCAACCCGCCGCACCCCATCGATCATGAGCACATTCGGCTGGGTTATCACGCCGAACATCGCACCAGGATACCATAACGAGGTTGTGACCCAACCGCTCAGTCCTATATCACTGCTCACCATCGGCTGGTACACCTCCCGGTACCGTAGAGAGATATCGGCCACAGGCGGAAACACAATCCCTCCCCGGAAGCCGGCATCAGTTTTTCAACCGATACATAATCCGGCGCTTTCGCAGTAACAATAGCGTCATCCGAAGACACCGGAACCGAAAACGACCCATCCTCAGGAGAAACGCCAACCGTCTCAACGCCACACCCCACCGTCGCACCGGGGATCGGGCGATCTTCCCCGATAGAATACCGGATCCAGGCGTCATAGACGTGACCCGTGATGGTGTGTGGGGGCACCCCACATCACCGCCATATCCCGTTCACGACACATTCAAACGGTATTCTATCAACAACCGATGTCGCATCATCGTTGGGATACGGTTTCGGGTTGTTGTTATCGACCTGGAGTTCGATACTGATATCGACTCTGATGGGTCTCGGGAACACGTACGGATGCAATATCGTCCCGATAGCCGCCCGACCGGATATCGAATCTACCAGGATTCCGTCGATATACCATCGATATACCGCGTTATCGTGCTGACTGGTCCCGAGCGATGTGATCTGGAGTGACCGGGTATCCCGTTTATCGAACCGGAACAGGATGTGGCCGGTCGCGTTCGCCGGGACGGGGGCTGCCAGGGTGGATGCTCGCCGTTCGTAGAATAACCCGCTTGCCGGCATGCTGGCCCCGACCATATCCACACCATCGACTTTTATATCGACCATATTATGCTACCCCCAGGATGAATATCGTGGTATCCACTTCCGTGGTCACGATGACATCATGGATCGCCGCTGCCGGTGGAAGGTCACTCAATGTGACCACAGACCGGCCTTCGCCCATCGGGATCGGGACGCCAGTATCCGCGTTCAGCCAGACATCCACTTTCGCGCTGGTCTCGATACGGATCGTCCTGGCGGAAGGAGCTATCCTGATATGATGTCGTTGTGTCCCTGCCGGGATCCGGACTTCCAGAGGAGTGATAACCCCGAGCCAGGTATGTTGTTCCACCAGGGTTTGCAACAGTCCCGCAATAACCCGAACACATCCTTCCAGATCACAGGGGATATCGAGTTCCGATCCGTCTGACACGAACCGATAGAGCGATCCGTCGATGCACTGTTTGGTCCCGTCTCTAGTCACGTCCACCGCCACCCGCATACGCGATCACCGCACCAATCCCGAACGCCGCTGCAAACAGAGCAACTGCCTGACGGGATGAGATCAAGGATCCCGGGATCCTGCACGCGGTAGAATCTCTCTCGACAAGCACCCACGTTCCGCCAGTATCCGGTATGATCTGTGGTACGGTCATATTTCATCAGAAATCTCAACCAGTAACACAATCCTCCCCGCAGGGTCCTCGGCTACACTGGACCACTCAACCTTGAACATCTCGGTCCCGGTCCTGCTCTCCAGGAACACCTCGGGTCTGCCCTTATACGACCGGGCGAGGATCCCGCGCTCGTCCTTGAGCACCCATGCGGACACTTCTTCCCAGACAACCCCGTCGTGTGATACCAGCATGTTCGCGGTGAACTCTTCACCGGAAAGCGTGTATCCCCAGAGTTTTGCCGAACATCCGAGCGGGAGCCTGAACGTTTCCACTCCCTCATAGAAGTAGTTCGGGTCGGTCAGTTTGAACGTCCCGATGAACGCCCCGTTCCCGGATTCTTCCTCTCCGTCCTCAATGGACCCAGTAAGACGTAAAATTTGACGCATCTTGCCACCTCACAGCAGAACCTTATCATAGCATTCTTCAGCGATGATCCGCGAGTAATCTTCAACGGCAGACCCGGGTCGGGCTGCCGGATAGATCGGGAATCCATCGGTTCCATACGTTCTGAGGAGACCCTGGGCAATCGCGGCATCATACGTCGTGATCGGGAGATCGATCTGGTATGCTGCTTCCCGGCCACTCAGTATCTTATAGATGGTCTCCGGGTCAGACGGGATCCCGACAATATACTCCCCGTAAGTGAACTCACAGGTTGGCCGGAGTTCTGCGTTGGTCGTGTTCCCGAACTGATACGATACATCGATCTCCGGGAACGCCATGGAGGTGGTCTTACCATACCGCCACCCGAAATCCGTCCCGATACCGATCATTTTCTTGGTATGCTGGAATTTGGCCTGGTTTGTTGCGGTCGGCATATCTACCCCGACCCGAACGAACCCCGGTTGCACTGCCAGGTTCACATGGAATAACCGATCGTAGTAATCCTTATCGGTCTTCCACATATCCTGAAGATCCTCAGTCCCCGCAAGCGCGAACTTCACACCATCGGTCCCGGTATAGGATCTTCCCGGGAGACACCCGTCTGCGGATGCAATCGCCGGATTGCCGTCATAGGACCGGAATATGGTATGCGGGGTTGTCGGAAGTGCCCGGGTATACTTCTCGCCCTGCACGTTCTGCCGGGAGAGTACTTTGAACACCATTGCCTTATTATACCGGGTACTCTTTGTACGATCACCGAGACTCTTCCCGGTGTAGGTGACTGGATTGAACACCACAAGGTATCCACCAGGTTTCACCAGCCCATGTCTATCGATAACGTTGCTCATGTCACACCTACTGCAACGATGTGAGTATAGCACAACTGAATATTTATGTTTACCGCAGTGTCGGGCGCACCAAACTTACGATAACTTTATATCTAAAGAAATACACATGACACTCACATGGTAAACAACGAAGATGCACTCCTTATCGGTGCCGGTGCCATCGGGGGTATCGGTGCTCCGTATCTCATCCGGCGGTGCTACGACACCGATGACAACGGACAACTCCGGCAGTTCATACCGCATTTCGGGGCATTCGGGACCCCGTCCGCAATGTTCGGGATCGGGACTGGTGTCGTCGGTGCCGCCGTCGGACTCCTCGGAAATCGCATTGGCGTTCGTGATCGCCGTGCGAGGACAGTAGCGTTCACCTATGGTATCGCTGCGCTCGCGACCGGTGTTGCGAGTGCCTATGACCCCGCCGCAACGCCCATGGTCGCAGCCAGCAGAGCCCGTGTGGTCCAGGCATCTGCTGCCCCAACCGTCGTGCGGAGTACCCAGTATATACCGCCCCAGCAGCAGTACCGCCGTCTCCCGACATACTGATCGGGATGCCGACCCACCAACCACCTATTTTCCCCCGCTACGACTACCCCGGGAAATCATTCACCAGGGTGAATCCTATCCCGGGAGAGACTACTGTTGTCACGGAACCATACGGGGGGACCCGGTGGAATATATCGACTGTGGACGCCAACGCAGGCATCGTACACTCGATCCGGGAGCCGAATGACCCCCGGAGAGAATACCGACTGGAATTCGGGTGGATGGACGTCGACGAGTTCATTGCATATCAGATCGAGGAATTCGATACCAGAATCCGTAGCGATAGGTTCACGGATCGGGTTGTTCTCCTACACACCCTGGCCGATTGCAATTACACCTGTGTCAACCCGGACCGACTCGTTATGGATTATGGGTGGCGATCGTTCTGGCGCGGGATGGATGTCGAGCACGTGCGACATCTCGCCGAATGTATGATCCGGGGAGATGTGTTCGACTCTATGTTCGTCGTCTACAACCGGTGCGGCAATCTCGACCAACAGGAAGGTCGGCACCGCGCACTCGCGGCAAAAATGGTTGGGGTTAAGGTTCTCCCAATCTGGATCGCGCGGGAACGATAGTACCGCCCCATGCCACCACATCATAGAGAGCCCCGTATTCCGGGAACCTCTCTCGGGCATCAGTAGTGATAAGGTCCGCGCCAAACGGACTCGTATTGAAGAGAGCACCACACGTGTCACATAGGTATGTTTCCATGCTATTCGTGGAATACCCGCTCTTCCCGCCACACACCGGACATTTACCACTCCCACCATCCCCATCGTCCTCATCGTTACCCGTCAAATGCAATCCCCGGTCGAGGAACTCGTCGAACGGTATACCGGTCTTATCTTCCACGTGCTCCGCTATCCTCTCGATCAACCATTTTCCCACCCCCATCCCAATCACCATATCCTCAACGTTTTCTGTCCTTCCCAATCAGCCTGATACTTCGCCTTCGCGGTCCGGCACGCAATTCGATCTTTCGCCTGCTTCGCCGTTTCCCATCCCGGTTCAGATTTCATCGGTTTCCTCGCCATACTATCAATACGTTACGGGTTTCCGGTGTGGTGGCACCACCCTTGAGAACTGTTCAAAATTCGATACAAAGTACTGGAGACATTCCGCCTGGTCCGAGAAATGTTCGGCAGCGATCCCCCTGAACCTGGCAACGTCTTTCGGGTGCCCCCACATCGCCAGGAGTTTCTTCCCGTTCCGTGTCCGGACCATTCCATTGTGCATTACTGTTCTACCCGTATAACAAGTATAAGGAACCATTATATAAAAGCCTTGTGAATAGGAAGGATGGTGATAACACCAAATGGCTATAACACGACCAATTGAAACAGGAACGACCTTCCGGACGATTGTCTATACCGGGCGGAAGGGTGAGGCACCGTATACCGATCTCTCCGAAGGCGAGATCGCTGCGATCAACATCTGCCTCGATACCGGGTTTGAACATCTCGGTATGGTGAGCCCGAAACTCACCAGCATCTACCAGGCTCAGCGAGCCGATATCCTCACCTGGGCCGGTTTCGCAAAGGCCGCGATGGATAACAAGGTCATCGGCTACCCGTCTCGCCCCGGCGGAATCGGTGTATGCTGGCTCAACCCGTGGAGCATCCATCCCAACACTGAGATCCTCGATATGAGCGAAGTGATCGGATGGAAGGAAGACAGCTACGAGCTCAAGGAACTCAAGGAAGGTACCATCCACTACCTGTTCGGTTCCTATGCCGGCGATGAAACGTGCGGAGAATACTACAAGTCGTATGACCAGCAGCCCCGGCGGGCAATGTCCATCGTCATGAAGGACGGTCTCGTCGAGATCGGGACGACCCCGAGCTTCTCACTGCACCAGATCATCTCGGAGTCCGATACCCAGTATGGCGTCGTCAACGAAAGCCCGCTGAACATGCTCCCGGTTGAGCAGGGTCTCGGTGTGTATCTCCACAAGACCATCGGCATGGTTCCGCTCTGGTCCGACCTCGGTATCAAATGGTCCATTCTCCCGATCCGGGATGGAACGCCGGTCGTCGTACCCATCGGCGTGACGTTCTATGAGCATGGATACTTCAGCGGTCTCGATTCCCGGGGAACACAGCCAACGCCGTAGGTGATGAGGCATGGCTGATCCAGCAGAAGTCACCATCATGGATCTCGGGTTCACGTCAAACGGGAAACGGCTCTACCACGTGAATGTCAAGTCCGATGAATCCAGTGCGGAAGCAACTGAGACTATTCACGTCCCGTGTATGCAGATCCTCGCGATCGTACCATCTATGGATGGTAGCGCCACCGTAGAGTTCAGCGGGAGTGACCTCGAACTCGGCACCATCGGGGCCGGCGAAACGCACAACATTCTTGTCATCGCCGCGTAAGCGGCGATGACATCAACCCTTTTCCGAATAGCCGGTACATGGTAGCCCCGACAGCAACGCCGGCAGCAACCCACACCACGCCAGGGATTCTGGATGCAACGTCGGACGGGGTTGCTGATAGGTTGAATCCGGGAGCGAACACATCATCGGTCACCGGGAAGTCTATCCCGATCATGGTAGCCACGTTCTGGATCTTGTTCGCTATCGCGTAGTACACCCCATCGGCCTTCGCGGACGCGATGACGAGCCCTACCGCCCGATTCTGGTCATCGAGGAGAAGTGACCCGGAATCTCCACCATCAACCCGCAGACATGCGAGGATCTGGTCCGTGAACAGGATTTGACCTGTCGAGGGATACTGGACCTTCGTCGTAAAATCAACATCGATAACCGATCCGCTGGTGTGACCCGTGGTCCGACCATATTTGTGCACAATCTCTCCCCCGGTTACCGATGCCATGCCCTGCACGGCTATCCCGTGTAGCGACCCATCTTCCACCACTCCGCCCACCACATTTGGAATCAGGATTCCATCCTCCGTTGGAACGGCGATTGCACAGTCTACCAGATTCTCGCCATCGGCGTCCAGGGGGATCCATCGCTCCAGGGTCGCGAACCCATCCAGTATGGTCCCGGCATCGTAGAGTGATGGTTGTATTATTGCGTCCCCGACCTCAGCACCGCTATGATCGGTTGCTTCCCGGGCGAATACATGGTTGTTCGAAAGTGCCACCAACCCACCGGTATTCACATCTATTACCACGGCACCAAGGGTGCCCGCCGTCACAAGAGTGTGCCCCGCACTGATCCCACCATACACCGGTCGCCATTTCATGCGTCGATACGGGATCGGAACCCCTACCCCGGGATTCAGGGTTGCGGTGAATACCCCGGTCTCAATGACGTCCACCGGATACCCGGACAGGTATTCCGGGATCTTCCGGTCAACCGCAGGGGTATACCGGTCAACGTATACCCGGATCGCCTGACCGGGCCAATCTATCCCGGTCCCGACAACCTCCGATATCCCGAATAGTGCGGCGTCAATCGACCGTTTGACATCCAGTATGACGACCATTGGTATCAGTATGTTCGCTTGACCGACAGGTTCGGGGATAGAGGTATCGTAATAACCTCATCCCGCGTGATATCCATCTCGGTGGCAAACATGATATAAAACCGATGTGTTGCCGTCACCACATACCTGCCAACTGCCACATTATCAATCTGGAATTCTCCATTCCCATTCGCCAACCCAAACCGGACGGACCTACCCTGGCCATCCAGAGGCCGGAGAACTACCGTCGCGTTCCATACCCGTTCACCCAGACTCCCGGTAACGATGCCACGTATTGATGCCATATCAGCCTACTCCCATGCCCAGGCTTCTTTATCCCCGAGCAGATATATTGCCAGCGCCCCGACCGCAATGGATCCGACGAACGCGATTGCCTCAACCGGGATACCATGACTCCTGCCACCCGGCCCAATACCACCCGATCCGTTGCCAGTGTCAACGTATCTATTCGATACGTTGACGGATGGCGCGCACGTGGTGTGGCCTAGATACACTCCATTCGCATCAACTATGCGAGCACAAACCCGGTACGTTGCACCGAGTTCTTCACATAGCAGATCGTATTCAAACGGCACACTCTCGTCGGGGAGTATCATGGCACTCATCTGGCGCAACGATCGATTTGTAACAGAATTCCAGAAGTCAACATACACTATCCGCTGCTCCCACGTTCCATTTGCAACGAGTGCTGTGTATCGAACAACCTCCCCACCATCAACGTTGGTTCTATCCACATTGCACGAATCTATGGTAACGTATCCAGAGTCAGTACTGACCACGAGCGAACTATCACACATCGAATCGTTTCCAGCCACCATCCCAATTTCATCAAGCATCCTTGTCACGTTGACACATATTGTGTAGGTGCTCCCGGGTGGTGCGTTCGCATACATGGAAAGGTTGAATATTGTTGACTCTCCAGGACCAACAACGCGCGACTGTGTATTGAGAGCCCTATGTTGACCACCGGACGTGAATTCGGTGAATTCAACCACCATCGTGCCTGCCACCCCCCCGGCATTTTTCACATGTAGAATGTAGGTAACTTCCATGCCCTGACACACCTCACTGCGATTGGGGTAGAAGCTAAAAATCTCAACCATGATAGTGTAACTCGCGTGGCAACATTTAAATCTTTCCGGCACCAGTAACAACTATTATGCGCGTCGTAGCGGTAACACGAGCCCCGGGACAAAAAAATGATGCCTGCCCGAATGAGAGGGTCATCCTCAAAATCGGGGTCCAGCCAGAATATATCAATCTTGGTGGCTATGAAATCCAGGTATTCGGGACCGATCAGCCGTATGGTCCATTCTGGAATCGCATTACCACGGTATCAGGGTGGGCAAATCCACTCGGCGGAATATTCTACGTCGAGGTCCCGGTAAACCTTCCCACAACCCATTCGGGCACCTACTTGTTTGGCGCAAAGGAAACCACTGAACCGATACCAAACATCCCGGACTACACGTGTTCGTTTGCCTACCCATATGGGGAACTTAACACCGCCGGCGCATCCCCACGATCCGGTAACGCGCCCCTCACGGTACAGTTCTCGTGTAGCGGGAACCCTGAGATAACCAGCATCATATGGGACTTCGGCGATGGAACGAGCGAACGGGGCGGAACATCCATTTCCCACACATATGTACGTCGTGGGGTGTATGATGTTGAAGCGTGCCCCGTTGACCGGTGCGGGAATTACCAGAGCAGTATTCGGAAATATGTTGGACGGATAACAGTTTACGACACCCGGTGTTACGACCCCGATGGAAACGATGGCGACTTCAGTTGTAGCGGAACCACAAGGATTCGATGTAACAGTGGAACGTGGGAGGTCTATGAAAGAAACTCTACCCACTGTGGCTACGTCTCACCGGGTCCCGGCGAACCCGAGCCACCCGTTACCAGGGATTGTACCAACCCGCCCGGAGAGCATGGTGAACTCGCTTGCGATGGGAGGAATCTCATCCAATGCTCAGACGGCACCTGGATTCTAAAAAAGCAAAACTCTCCCCAATGTCCCGATTCCGGGTCCCCCATCCCCCCACCAGGGCTCGGGTGTAGTAATCCCACTGGCGTTCTCGGGGATACATACTGTAGAGGCACGACGCTAATGCGATGCAATGGTACCGAATGGTTGGTTCAGGATTATAACTCGGCCCAATGCCGACCACCAACATCAACGGATTCCAGCAACACGCTTCTACTTGTGGGAGTAGGAGTTGCTGCAGCGCTTGGAATAGGGTATATAGCCATGAAAATACCAAGGAGATGACAACATGGAAGTTACACGAGTATCAGTGTCCCCAAATCGGGGATGCCCCGGCGATATGATTGATATATCGGTCACGGTATCGTATGGATGGTTTGAATCCGGGACAGTGAACGTCTATGGTAGAGATGGCTCCGGTCCCTGGTTCTATGTATGCCAGATACCGGGTGTTGGTGGCAATGTTGGCGGTGAGGTAACAGTATCGGCACGCGCATCGCTTCCCGGGCGCTCGACAGAAGCCTACTGGTTCGGCGCAAAGGCAAGCACCGAGCCAAATCCAACATCACCAACCAAAATGGCATCCGTCGTGCGCCCGGTCCAGGATAATGGGACAGCCGGTGCATCACCCCTGTCAGGGAGCGCACCGCTCACAGTCACGCTCGGTATCACGGGGTTCTTCAACGCATCTGACATCAAATGGTCATTTGGAGACGGATCAACTGGTCGCGGGAGAACCGTGACACACACCTACTACACCGCCGGGAGATACGTTCCGATAGCAACCCCCATCGATAGGTGCGGGGACGAATACTACTCCCAGTATACCGCAGGCCCGATAATCGTTGGGGAACCCCGGTGCAAAAATCCCGATGGTGGTCCCGGGGAGTTCAGTTGTAAAGGGACAACCCGGGTACGATGTACTGACGGGCAATGGCTAATATATAAGGAGAATTCCCCGGAATGCGGATACGTTCCACCGCCGAAAAGATGTACAGATCCGCCCGGGGCGCATGGCAGTTACGATTGCGATGGAACGACCAGGATAAAATGTAACGATGGGCGATGGGAGACCTACGAGAGAAACTCCAAAGAGTGTGGCTACGTTGCACCGCCCCCACCACCCCCGGTATACGCCGATTGCGAAGACTCGACCGGTATTGTAAAGCACGGAGAATTCAGTTGCCAAGGTACCACGAAGGTTCGATGTAATGATGGATATTGGGTAACGGTAGAACACAACTCCGAATACTGTAAAGAAAATGAACCCCCATCCCCGACATATCGCGACTGTTCGAATCCACGAGCAGCGCATGGGGAAACCCGGTGTGATGTGTTTAAACTCTACGAGTGTGACGACGGTACGTGGAAATTCATCGAGGACAACTCCGAGGAATGTGATTACGTGCCCCCGGTAAAAGGGTGTGAAAACCCACCGGGTGCCGATGGGGCTACCCGGTGTATCGAGACCACCCGATACAAATGCAAAAACCAGAAATGGGTGGTAGATCTACCGAACGCACCAGAATGTGCAATTCCCGGTGGGTGCACCAACCCCACGGGAACCGCCGGACAATACCGGTGTGATGACACCACACGACTCCAGTGTACCGGTGGTGAATGGGTAGTGGTAGAACGCAATTCCCCGTACTGCCAGGAGGACCTGCCGTCACCGCCCCCAGGAACCGGGTGCACCAACCCGGCTGGCGGCACGGGAGACATCTATTGTCGGGAAGACAGAACGCTTATGCGGTGCAATGGTACCGAGTGGTTGGTGCAGGAGTACAACTCCAAGCAATGCCAACCGCCCGGTACCGATCCCGGTCAGGGGCAGAGTCCGTGGCCATTCCCGATAGACGACGATAAGTATTACCTGTATATCGGGCTCGGTATCGTCGCGGCGTTTGGCCTTGGTGCACTTCTGTCGAGGTGACACACCATGCCTCGCCTTTCGGGATACGTGATCCGCCCCGATGGGACACCCGCAGAGAACGCCACGGTCGTTATATCGCACGTAAACCAGTTTGCGTTGGCCGATGAGAACGGGTATTTCGACCTCGGTAACATCCCTACCGGGAGGTATACTATCCACGTGGTGCACCGGGCACATCCGAAGATGACCCTCGACTATTCCCACACCGGGGATACGATACTCGAGGTATCGATGGAAGCGTAGACGGGGTGCAACCGTGGTCAGCATCCTCGAGATGAAGAAAACCCTTGAAAACGCTCTCTTCAACATCCCCGGGGTAAATGGGGTCGGCCTATCCCCGGATGGCACCACCATCCAGGTCTACACAAAATACCCGATTTCGTACGGAACCATCCCGGATAGGATGGGCGATTATCCCGTGGAAACCGTGTATATCGGGGAAATAACCCCACTGAATACACAACCCGTCGGTGTTGTAGACGAGTTCAGGACCCGTCGGTATCGACCAGCCGTGGGTGGAATCAGTGTTGGAGATCTGCGCGCCGGGGCAGGTACCCTCGGTGGTGTTATCCGGGATAAAACCACCGGTCAGAAATACATCATATCGAATAACCACGTTCTTGCGGGGTCAGATTCAACACGATATCCGGTGGCGAAGGTCGGGGATACCATTATACAACCCGGACAGAGTGATGGAGGGACAAAGTCCACCGATCCTGTGGCAACCCTGAGCCGATGGGTCCCGTTCAACACCCAGGGGAACAATCTGGTCGATGCTGCGCTCGCGGTCCCGATCGTCCAGGCATACGCATACACCTACATGTTGGAATCATCGCGACTCGATGTGTTCCGGACCGGGCCATCCAAGAGCGCAGCGAATAATACCGTTGTCAAGAAATATAGCCGCACATCCTCGTTTGATTGGGGAAGGATTATCGGGATAGATGTAACTATCGATGTAAGCTTCGGCGGGAACCTCGGCGACGTCCGATTCACCGATCAGATCCGGGCCGAGATCCGGACACAACCCGGGGATTCGGGATCCCTTCTACTCGATGAAGATAACAATGTCGTCGGTCTCCTATTCGCGTCCGGGAGCTTCGGGACTCTTGGAATCTGCAACAAGATCCGGAACGTGGAGGCAATGTTGGAGGGGTCCGATCTCAAGTTAGAGTTCGCAGGGGACCCGGACGAACCCATTCCATCATGGTCGAGTGCCGATGTTACACCAGCACCACCCCCGGATCAACCGGATCCCGAACCCCCCGATCAACCGGATCCCGAACCCCCCGATGATCCGACACCACGGGTATGCACAAACCCACCCGGGGTAGAAGGTGCAACGCGATGCGATGGACCAGATCTGATGCGATGCCATAACGGAGGGTGGGTTCTCCAGGAACACAACGCAGAACGTTGCCTCCCGCCACCATCCTACGACTGCTCTGATCCCTATGGCATCCCGGGTAGCATGCGGTGCGACGGAACCACGAAACTCATGTGCCACAACAACCGGTGGATCACAATCCAGGAGAATTCACCGGAATGTGGATACGTCCAGCCCCCGGCGGATCCGCCGGCGGAACCACCAATTGAACCCATCTACCCCGAACCGATACCCGTCGCCGAACGCATACCGGTGGCTTTTGTCGTGGGGGCAGTTGCACTCTTTATGCTCGGGTGCATCCGGTCCCGGCCACGATCAGTAGCCAAAGACAGTTCGACGTAACGAGGTATCCGTCTCGTATTGGTCCTCCGCACTGAGCATCCGGCGATCCCTCCCCCGTCGATCCATCATTCTGCGAGGAATGTATTCCTGGTCGATATCCCTCGATATCATCCCCATATCACGAGATATCTCACATTCACAACCCTGTCTCGCCTGGGCCTGCGCTCTCATGTATTCTGTCCGCGCATCGTCAACACTGCCCTTGAGCGATGGAAGTTGATCAATGGTCAACCCCTTCTCATGCAGAATCTCAGCCAACATCCCCTCATAGAACCCAAACGCATTCGCGTGGGTCGCAACGTCAACAATATCACACCGCTTTGCTGCTGAGCGCATATTTTCGGCAGCGCTGACCATGTGATCCACCGCAAGCATCACTAACTCGCCGCTCACATCTCTCCGGCCTCTGAACATGATAGCGGATTATGTCAATCATCTATATATACCCAACTGATGAATTGGTGATATTATGGATGGTGTATTCAAGGACCTAGATGCGTACCCGGCTCACATTCGACGTGCTGTCAAGAATCTCAACGACTATGACCCTATCGCGGCAGAATGTGCCGCCGCCGGTCTCCGGGCTGCGAAAAAGATGCACGATGCAAAGAATACCTGTGATTCCCGGAAGATGATGGATGCCATCGGGCATGCGATGGATGCGTGCTGGGTTGTGGAAAATACGCAAAATGTGTATAACGCACGGGGCTTCAGTGTCCCGGGGTACGCCATCGATTCGGTGGATACTCTAGCAACGACCTTACGATCCGAGATTGATAACGCCCGGGAAAACTTTGGGGGGCAGTGTGTGTGTCTCAGATCATCTCAATCTCGATGCAGTCTCCATAATAATCCATAAACGCCTGGTATCGGAGTTCTGAGTGTTTCCGGCAGAATCTACCCCCGTTGTCAATGAAGTCTATAACCTCTGCGTAGTCGAACCGCTCGTTCAACCGGAGGACTCGACCAACCTTCTGGACCAGGGCAACTTCACTCGATAACCCGCCCGCCAGTACCACAGCATCCATGGCCGGGAGGTCCACCCCCTCCTTCAGGATGGTCCCAATGAGGACGTTCAACCGACAATTCCTGAAGCGTTGCAGCAATCGCTGCCTATCATCGGTGCTGACCTTCCCCCAGATCTTTGCAACCTTATCGGCACCAATCTCCTTCACAATCATGTTATAGAGGAGGTCAAGATGCGCTATCCTCTCAACATGGATGTATACCTGTTTCCCTTCCCGGACAAGCCTGACCACTTCATCCACAATCTTCTCGTTTCGCTCGTCGTTCGTGACAATGTGAGCAACATACTCTTTCTGCCAATCCTGGCTGAAGAACCCCTGCGCCCCACCAACCGATATGAGTGTCAGTTTCGGCCTGGCCAGGTATCCCGCTTTGATGAGATCACACGGTGTCAATGTCGATACAATGGGACCGGTTGCAGCAAATATCTTCAATTCGGCGTTGTCTGTCCTTTTCGGAGTCGCAGAGAGGCCAAATCTCGTGCGGGCAGTGCACCGCATCGCAATATTATACGTCATATCCGCCCCGGTCCGGTGCACCTCATCTGCGAGATACATCCCGAACTCGAGCCTGGATACCTCGTTCTGTCGGAACATCACGCCAAGGGTTTGGAGCATGGCAACCGTGATCACACCCCACTCTTTCGTCCCGTCCCCCACTACGCCACAATCTACCCCGAGGTGTTTTTTGATCTCAGTTTGCCACTGGTAAAGCAACTCTTTGGTATGCACTGTAACCAGGGTCGGCATATCGAACATCTGGATGAGTTTTAACCCAACCAGGGTCTTCCCACTCCCGGTCGGGAGCGCTACCACCCCTCCCCCAGCAGCATACGCCACATCCACAATCTCCTGCTGATAGTGCCGGAGCGTGTAGGGTGATACCCATTCAAACCCCTGGGGATCGGCCTCCCACGGTTCGGGTGCTACCACTGTGTACGGCGTCCCGAAGATGTCAAGAACATTCGTTACCCTGCTTAGTAGACCGCTCGGGAAATACCACGATGCACCGGAACGGGATTGTTTAAATAGTTGAATCCTTCCGTCCCAGTCTCCCTTGATATAGGAATCGGTCCGGTCATACCCGGCAGGACGATACGACAGTTCCCGATCTATGGCAACGAGAGCGTATATCGGCAACGTCCCATACAAAAAATGATACGGCAGGTCATCTCCCGCCCGGATAGTTATCCTCGACACCTGCCCCTCACCAATTCAACTCTGGTAGTTTCGATCCGTCTCCGCTATGTCGTGGCGTCTGGGATACCGGCCTGGCCGCCTCGGGCGGTTTCTCGATCCGAGGACTGAACCGATACACCCCCTCCAGAACATCTGGTCCATCGTCTATCGGCACGTCGTAGTCTTCCCCGTATACCACTGACCTCCCGTTCACTATCTCCACGATGACACTCTGATCCAACCCCATAGCGTGCACAAGAGCTCGTTTTCTCGCCCTCGTTGCAGCAAACCTGATGGGAGCGTTCCGGTCAAGGACCCTAGTCTCTGCAGTGCTCGCCTCGCCTACATCTTCCGATACAATACGCCTACCATTCACGTTCAACACAATTGTACATTTTACTGCTGCTGCAATCGTGTTCCCGAGTATCCCGTAGAATATCGTCTCGAATGTGATGGATTCGATGTAGTCATGCGCAATGCGAGCGTATCCATCCGCCGTTAGGTCAGGTTTCGGATCCTTCTTCCCATAGGTGTAGAAGAATGCGGGGTCACTCTTCCGGAGTGCCACCGCTCTTCGTGCAAACTCAGCCTGGACCGACTTTGTATCGGACATTTCACACCTGCCTGATTACTTCTTCCCGGCCTTGAACTGTGTCAGGATTGTATCGAAAATGTCATACGACATCGCATCCTTGAACTTCTCCTCCCATACCTCCTGACCGTTGATATCCTCCGGCTTGATACCAGCAACCATGACCACCGCCTCCAGATACGTCAGAACCTTCGCTGCTGGCGAGGTCTCGGGTATCGAATCAGATGTCGGCTTTGATTCCGGTGCCGGTTCGGGCTCGATACCAGGCTCGGGTTCGGGTTCTGGTGTGAGGGCCGGATCTGGTCCGGGTAACGTTTTCTGAGAATCGCCGATCTGGTATATCGTGTGCACGTCAAGGTTCACGAACGTCTTATCGGGTCGCGGTTCATACCCCGATACCCTACCGACAATGAGAACCTCTCTCCCCTGGACAATGTCCTGGACCATCCGTGCCTGAGTCCGTGGATCATCGTCCTCCGATACAGCATACTGACACATTCCAGCAAGGTCCTGTATCTCGACGATGGGGACAACGTTCTTCATATGCGCTATCGTTGCAGACACCGAGATCGGGACGACCATCCCACCGGTCTGCATCTCTTCCTCGAAGAGTTTGAATCGAAGGACCGGATGACCGCGCGGATCCCTGCGCTGATTCAGTTGCCACACCGACTCCTCACCATCGATGGTTTTATTCTTCCATCGTGGCGCCGGTCCCACATACTGAATCTTTCCTCTCACAACTGCCACAGACCCCTTATCTTCAGCGTAAATCTCCTTCGGGGTCCTGGCAACCGCATAGAGTGCTGTCATGAAGGTTTCCCGGGAAATGGGTTCGTGAGAGACCAGAGATACGGCGTTGTAGGAATTATACTCTTCGTCGTAATCCGCTGCTATGGTAACCTGTGATGGAATCGGGACCTCGACTTTCCGCCCCTCCATCGGGAGTTGTGGATCGAACGACGATATCTCGACATGCCGACCATCTTTCTTGAGGATGGCGAATCGAACCGGTTGGGCTGTCCCATACACATCTCGCATACCTGCAAGGATCCCACTGATCTCGGTTGCGGTCTCCTTCTGCTTCCGCTCATAGACCACCCGTTTCAGGTCCGCGACTCCTTTCGTCACAGCAGTCTGATACTGTAAGAATCCGAGCCGCTTCTGCATCTCTGTCGTGAGAATCAGTTCGGGTTGTATCCCGTAAACCTCTACCTCGGCGGCAAGGCTCTTGTCAAATTTCAATACGTCAGCGACCCACTGGCCGTGGGTAGCCTCTTTCAGGGTTGAGATGTTGGTTGTCATCTCGGATCATGCTCCATACTGTCATACTGTGGCCAGCGCCGATGTCCGGGCTCGCCAAGGTATAGTTGCACGCCAACGAATATATACTTTACCACCCAACATAACCGTGGAGAAATAACATGCAGCCAATTGATGACTACACCAAGGCTGATTTGCCCGACGATGTCTACTTCGTGCGCAGGCCGGACCGGAATCTGGGACGGGTTGTAATCCCTGAAGACATCGCCCGGCTCATCGGTTGCTCGGTCGGGGATGTTGTCGTTCTCACAGCGCGACATTGTGGAACCGGGGCAACGGTAACGTTTATGCAGACTTTCGTCATGGCCGATAACCGGGTGACGATGCCGGTAGCCGCGCGGGACGCAATCGGGCTCACCCTCGTGGAGGCGGAGGAGGGACCGGGGTGTTCTGGAAGTTGCAGTAAATCGGAGTATCCCGGCGTAGAGTTTCACATCAGGGGGCTTTACCGTGCCCCGAAACCCAATCAGGTCCGGGGGCGACCGCGCGGGGTCGTCATCCATTACGACGAATCCGAGGATTTATAACGGGTGCCGATCATGTCTCATTACTACCAACACGAAGATCGAGTGTACCCGAGCGTCACGACAATCATCCAGGCTTGTGTCCCGGAATCTCCCGGGATTGGAATATGGCGCCAGAATCTCGTGAAGCGGGGTATCAATCCCGCAACCGAGTTACGACGCACACAGATTGTTGGTACGTTGGCGCATTACCGATGCCTGAACCCACTCGGACCGACCACGCTCGAACTCCCGTTGCAGGAAATCGAAGAATGTACCCCGGATATCCTCCGGGACGTTGAATTGTGCGAGGTTATGTTCAATGAATTACTACCCACACTCGATCTCGGGCATCCACGAGTGCGCGAGACATTTGTCGCGCATGAGGATGAGCGGTATGGTGGGAAGTTCGACCTCGTCGCCCCATCCGGGGGGGTCAATACCCTATTCGACATCAAAACGTCCCGGCAAGTCTACGACACGCACCTCATACAGATGGGCGGATATAGCGCTGCTCTCCGGAGCAACAGAATCCGAATCCATCAGGGTGCAATCATCACATTGCATTACAAGCCCGAGAACAATCCAACCCTCCGGGGAATTGTGCGATGGATCAACCGGGACGAACTCGATTCGCTCGAATACGAGTTCGTGCAACTCGCGCGAAAATTCTGGAGCACTCGCGACGATTCAGATCTGGTGGCAAACTGCAAAACGTAGCGTCGAGATGTGTGTGATAATAGGGGTGGGGTCGCCAGATCCCCACCCTGTTCCCGACGAGGTCTACTCACCTGCCCATGCCGTCATCAACTACGCCCGGAGGGTGAAAAGGAACTCGTGGACAACACTCGCGGGTTTTGCTGGACGAAGACAATCACGTGATGATCTGGTGAATGTTACATGAGCAATACTACTATCGACGTCAACAGTAAAAAGGTTTCCCATCGAGATATGCACACTACAGCTACAACCCCTGACAGATTGGCGGAATTCAACCGGGCTCATGCGTGCATAGAGGATATTATAACCGACCCGGATACCGGGGTATGCTATGTTAAGTGTGTTGCGGGAGACAAGACCATCGACGTCCGGGGAAAATATCTCGTGGATGACCGGGTTACTGTCGATGATACCACATTCACGAAGAATCCCGACATCGCGCGCCGATGGATACTCGCCGGTAAGAATATCGGGGTATACACCGGCCTCGACGCGCGGGATGTCATCGAGGATAATGTTGTCATCCTCGATATCGATCTAAAAGATGTCGCGCCCGACGACGACCCCGAGTTCCTCGCGCCAAAGGATATTATTGATAACCTGGTCGGCAGGACTCTGACCATCGAGACCAGGTCCGGTGGGTTGCAATGCATATTCCGGAACGCCATCGGCGCGACCGGGAGCCCACGTCTCCGGTATGTGGACCCGGAGACCGGTCATCTTCACGATGCCGGTGATACCCGGATCAAGCACGCATACGCCTTATTTGCGGGGAGTTACGTCTCCCCGGATAAAATCACATCGAAACGGGATGAGTCCAATCCCAACAAACCTTTCAAGAAACCGCTCCCCCATGCCGATGGGCTCTACCGGGCGATCCATACTACCCCGGTTATCGACCTGACCCATGACCTCCTGAACGAGTTACAACTTGCTGTGGGAGGTCGTGGGAAGCGTGCCAGGATCCAACGCACGACTTCGGTAGCAAAGGATGGGGAGACAACTACCCATGCTGTGAACGCCCTACGAGCGTATAGCAGCTATGGGAAGCGACGATGCCAATACACGTTAACCCATGATCGGATCCAGGAACTCGCATCACTTGCACATATCGATTACATACGGAATAACGAAGGAAAGACCTTAGAATCGCTATCATACCAGAATGATAAGATCTTCAATCTCATCCGTGCACGAACCGATTACATGACCCGGGGGGTCACAAACGATGAGAGCGAGAGTGCGGAGAATATCGCACTTGCGTACGAGATGCGGAAACTCGGGTTCGATAGCCCGGATATCGTCGCGATGGCTATCCTGATCTACCACCCCCGGGAGAAGAACTTCGAGATCCGGAGCAACGGGATATCCTACCTCGCAGACACAGTTGCCGGGGCGTTTGACCACTACGAGTTCGAGCATAGCGATGCGTTCTCCGATGACGAGATCCTTGCGGCATCAAACGCCGGGAGCGTGCCCGGTGATGGTATAGCAACTCCAGGTAGGGGCTACTCCCATCTCCACGAATTCGCAAGCGATGATCCAAACATCACATTCGAGACCTGGACCTCATTCCCCCCATTCGCCCCAACATCATCCGATATCATGCTCTGGCGAGGGGATCCCCGGGCCGGGAAAAGTTACCATGGGACTCTCTACCTATCACAACACGAAACCGGGAATTACGTTACCCATCGACATGAGATTATCGGTGGAATATTTGACAACCTCGTCGAAATGACCTCGGATACTACAAAGACCATCGTCTGGCTCGAAGGGAAACGACGGTGCTGCCCTCATAAAACCGGGGTGGATGGGGTGGTATCCTGCAAGAACTGCCCACTCAGGCCATCGGCGGATGATGATGGTGGTGGCATCCCATTCCTGGAATACCAATATGCTGCATCAACCATATTAACTAAACACCGTGCAATAAATAAGGACATCCTATTAACAAACGAGGGAGATTTCTGCCCATACTACCTCCTGAAGTTCGCTGAGCCCGAAGCGAACTATTGCCTCACTGTCGCACCGTTCATCTCTCCGATCACCCGACCGGACACCTACAGCATCACACCTCGAGATTATCTCGTCATCGATGAGGAGCCGACCATCGGGGTATTCTACCCGGCATATCCAGCGCTCTACGAGTATCATCGATATGGTTTTGCCTCGAAATGGGATACCAACCATCTTGTGAACGATTCTATCATCGGTCAGATGATGGATGTCAAAAGTATCATCCGGGAGAAGAATCCAAAGCGAGTAACGAAGATCAATAAGGTTATCCGGGACATCTGCGAGGCCATTATCAACCTGAATAAGGAAATCATGCAGTTCTCGGCTATGGAGGTGAAAGGAGAACGGGAACAGGAAGCCTTCATCCGGAAGGTCCGGCCCACCCTCCCAACGTTCGAGGACCTGAGTCCTGAATTCAAGCGAGACGTCATGGTCACCTTCATGGAACATCTCCAGGATTTGAAATATCCGTCCACGGGAGACCCGGCACAATACCTCCAGCCATTTCTCTACCCGGCACCCGACCTATTGGTCTGGCAGCAGGGGTCACATCCCCGGAGTCCCAAACAGATACTCTACCTGATGAGCGACCACGTCCCGATGTTTGAACCGGAGTTCAAGAAGATGCTCGTTATCGGGGCGACGGAATCCGAGGTGTTCGTGGACCATGTCCGGGGGGAACGATCCGTGTGCCGGGTGGACCTGGAAGTATTCCCCTACCAGGAGAACTATCTTCTCATGGTGGCGAGCGGGGACTCTGCTGCTGAAGAGGATCGGATCGTCCGCGAGGTTATGGCCACATTGTTGGACCGGAACCGGGTGGCCACCCGGGATGGTGAGAATGGGGTGGTCCCGTTCATCGCGGTCTCGGGTACGAAGGACCGGCAATCCGAGTTACTCCGGGACATGGCACCCCATGGAAAGATCCTCGGATTGGGGGAATATGATACCCGGGATGATGTTGTTCGGTATTACGAATTGGGGTTCCCAGTAGCATTTTATAATAACGGAACCATCGCCCGGGGGGTGGATTTACCCGAATATGATGTCCTATTTTTCATGGATGGGGGCTTCGCAACACCACGATTTTCGGCTCTTGAAGCATCGGCCCGAGCACGTGGGAAAACAAGTGATATAAAAAGGTATCGAAATCTTAGGTCCTTTTTAGTGGTCGATGAGAGTACAAACAGTGCTTACCGGTCGGCACCTTTATATACAAGAAAGGCCGAGAAGGCAAAAATTTTGGTTATTGCCCGTACAACACTAGGTCGAATTTATGACGCTATATATAAAGGTTCCTGCCTGATACCCGTGGAAAAGGACTCAATTGAGAAAACGGTCGATTTAATCACACAGATATCTAGTAGGATTGAATTCCACAGGACAAATCAGGATTCACAGCACTGTGATTATGCAACTTCGAATACACAGTCATGTTTGCTTGGGTTTCAAGATTCCAGTTACCAGGATTCCCGATCCGGTGAACGGGGCAGCGGTTGCCGGTGGATTGAGAAAAAGCGCGATTGGGGCACGCAGGTTGCTTTACTATCCGAACCGGATAATGTGCTTTCTGGAAAAACTACGTTGCCCACTATATATAGTACTGACGATCGCAGTTATTGCTCCACAAATTGCCGTTTAATCCCGGGAATGGACTACAAATTGATGAGCCTTACGGTCAAAAAGTCAATCCACAGTTTAACAAACATCACCCGGGACCGACGTACCCAGCGGACTTTTGACATGGTGGCAAGGTCAACTCTTGCGTTGCTACGCGGGTCAAAACCCACACGTTCAATACCATCAATTGTGACCAAGATTTACCCCTACAAACAATTCCGGAATCGACGGGTATCAAAGGCGACACTCACCACCATGATCGAGGAGATGGTCATGGAAGGACTATTGCTGTGTAGCGAGGAATGTGACTTCTCATCGTTACTCTCAGATGATCGTATCGATTCGAAGAAGATGGTCCAGATTAACCCAGATTCCCCGATGGTTGCGAAATATGTCAAAGATTGAACCGAACGACCGGAACACCCCGCTGCCGATGCGGGGCGTTCCGAACCCATTAAATAGTATGCCGACGCACTATAACCTGTAACGAGGTGAAAGAATCGTGGACGATGAGTTTAAACGGAGAATGGGACTCAGGATTCGTCAGATGCAGCGCGCCCGGCGCAGGAAGAATTTTGGTCGGTCGTCGCTTGAATCTACAACGAAATGGGTAATGCGAGATAGATACATCGCGAAATTTGATATCCCGTTCGATACTATGACTGAGATGGTTGCATCTTGTGCCCTGGATCTTGGCTGTGAACTCGATATCGATACCGATAGACGATATACCCGGGATATCGATAGCAGACCGATGGTGACCTGGGTTGTTTTCCCGGATGAGGATCTAAACCTGGATCGGGTGTGATGGATCGTGCCAATCTCGGCACTGGTGAATGGTGAAGAGCGCGTAGCACCTCTCCTCACTGACACGGAGTGGCAGGTTCTCCAGGAGTTCCATCGATCCGGGGGAGTCAAGGTATCGACCTCCTGTTGCCATGCACCGGCAACCCCGGTCCAGGTGAAAGGTGGATATCGGTATTTTAAGGCCCCTTCCTGTGATCATGCCGTCGATACCATCGATACCATCCGCATGGAATCCATCATTGCCAAGACCGCCTCAAACGCTGGGTGGTCCATTCGGTGCAATGTGATCGGGGGAGATAAAACCCGACCCTGGATGGTGAACGTTCTGGCCACATCCCCGGATGGGGATAGGAGGATTGGGTTCGTTATCTCGTCGAAAGAGCCATCGGTATCGGATCTTGGCAAGTATGTCATCCAATCGTTCAGGATGTCGTTATCGGGGATTATCCCGATATTCCTGTTCCCGAGCATCCCCAGGGCTGGATTATGGCGATTCGTGCATGAAGGGAAATTCATCACGGCGCTGAAGTATGTCGAAGGGCGTGGGATTATCGGTGGGTTGGATGCCCAGTTGTATGTCGAGGTAGCACTCGAGAACCAACCCAACGCCCCATCTAACCAGATGCGCATCCGATCATTCAAGATTACGACATGGGCGAAACGGTCCGAAACACATCCCGATGACCCGTATCGGTTTGATTGTTGCGCTGATGTGTCATTCCTCGATGAACACATCATGTCATTCCCCTGGGAATGGGTCGCGTCTAGCGAGGTTATCCATCAACTCCAGGAGCGGGGGGAGGATATGGACGAATTGCTCCTGTTATCAGCGGAGGTGTGTGTCCTGAGCATAGCAATCTCACATTTCGCGCGGTTTGATGGGATATTCTACACCGCGAGGGATATTGCGCTCGGCCTCCTGATAAAGACGAGCGGGGTCGGTCGGATCAATGATATTGTGGATGATTTCCTCGGTGGTGGGTTTAAGGAAAAATACTACGTGGTATACCCCCGGTTCGTGTATCTCGTAAAGCGGGATATTCTCGAATTGAAGCGTAAAAAGGGGTATGTGGTTGCGAGGTCGATTGGTTCATGAATGGTATTCCGATAGAAGGTGGCGTTAACGATTGCTACCATAATATGAACGGATTTTGTGTTTGCCCTTACATGCATTGGAATAAGGGTCGGGACAGATGGTTGAGCAGGGTGCGATGTGTTGCGACCCAGTTTGGGGTTGTGAAGTGTCATGGATACGTGCAGAGTGGTAGGGTGTCGTGGTATGTTCATGAAATTCGGGAATGAAGACTGGATATCGTATTCGAATTGTAATATGATCGAATCGGTTGAGATTGTGAAGGCTGATGGCAAATCCCCGTCGTATGTGGTGATGGTTCATTACATATCTGGTCGGGTGGTCGAGGTGTATTCCAGCGTGCATATGGACGAATGCCAGGACTTCGCGGATGAGATCATGTCGAGGGAACTGAGTCTGGCATTCTCCCCCCTGGAGGCAATATGATGTCTACCCGGGTTCTCTACGATATCCGGGTCGAAGGTATTGCTGCGAAGGGTCGTGCCGACCTGATCCGGTTCCATTCCGGGAGGAGGGTTACCCCGATGCAGGCCATCCGGGCGAAATGCTATGATTGTATGGGGTATTATGCCGATGGGCGCAAGGATTGCGGGCAGACTACCTGCCCGCTCTATCGGTTCATGCCATACCGGGATGTCGATCGTGAGGATAGCGACGAGTCACCGGGAGGCCAGGATGGATTCTAAAGGTCCAGCACCCCATATTTCCGGGTATGCTGGCACTTGTATGGTAGGTTGATAGGTAAAGGTATGGGTTAGGAATTATTAATGTCTGGCAATGTCGATATTGTGGTGTTCTCGCTCCCGGTATGCCCGAGATGCGATATGGTGAAGAACCAACTCCGGGAAGCAGGGGTTGAGTTCAGTGAAATGGGGATGGATACCGCCGAGGGGATCACGGAACTCCGGGTGAACGGGTGTTTCGCGATGGAGGCTCCTGTCGTGAAACGTGGTGACAAGTTCTTCGAGGACGATGATTTGTTTGATAAAGATGGGGATGTGATCAAGTTCTGGGAGGACGATGAGTCATGGATCAAGTTCCGGGAGGACGACGACCCATGATCCCCTGCCAAATCTGTCCACATTTCATCGGGTTGTTCATCACCGGGTATCGGGTCGCGAGGAGTCGGGATGAACTCGTGCCGTATATTCTGGGGTTGGTGTGTCTTGTTTTTGGCGCGATTATAGCGACAACTGGCATTCTGGTTGGCATTGCGGCGGCCATTGTCATCTTTGGGATCCCTCTTGTCGGAATGGGGTTGCCCCAGATGCTCGTGTGGGGTATATTGTCTGGCGGTATCGGCGTCGTGGCAATAAATATTCAGTTAAATTCCGTTGCAAAGGGTATCGTGGTACCCTGGGTCCGGATGGTGACCCCGGTAGTGCTGAGTGATACTGCAACTAGGTCGTATGTCATAGAATGTGCGTTTACTATGTTCACCGGGATAGCTATTTGCATTGTTCTGGTGACGTATTCACTCATATTTCTGGTGGTGTTTGCATGACGCGAGTGGTGGGAAATTGTTAAATATCCGTGTGTCAGATCAGTGGTATTCGGAGATGGTATGTGAATGGTTAAGGCGTACCCTGAGACAACTATCCTTAAAAACGTGATTGGAGTCAGGATATCGGAACGCGATGCCATTATATCATATCTCGAATCACCAGATGATCCCGTTCGCGACCAGGAAACTCATATGGTTCGGAATCCGAATGGTATCGTATTCAATATTCAACCCGGATCGAGTAGATTTGACGAAGTGGCTGTAAAAACAAACGAGTTGTGGGAACAGCGCACCACAATACGGAGCCAAAAAGCTCCACTAACTTGCACTGTGACGGGTTTGAATAAGAATTACGGCGATAAGAGGACCATCATCGATTGTTCCGCTGATACCCGGGAGGTTCCGACGGGGAGTATACTTTCATCGTATGGGGGTTTTTCAGATCTCCCTGATACCACTGAGCGTTCGATAGGTCTGCGCGGTAGGGAGAATTTACAGAATCTCCTTGGCACGAGGTTAACTTCCTCGAAAAATAGGCCAGAGTTGATACAACTTGCAAATCGTGACCAGCAAGAAACCAATTACCGCACGTATACTCAGAGATATTTTGTTGAGGATGCGTTGAGGCAGAGGATAGCGGGCCGGGTCAGGGAATCCATCGAAGATGAGGCGCGCCGCAACGTCGATGAAATACCCGATGTCGTGTATCGAAAGGTGAACAGTGGATATCTCTACGATTGCCTCGCGAATGGTGGGTGCGTGAACTCATCCGGTCTAAATTCGTGGCAGCGCCAGGTCATCTTTGACGAAAGAATTAAAGAAGACCCGAGGAACCCTCCACAGTTATCATTCTCTGAGGAATATCTGGATCAGTGCGACATCAAAACGCCAATGGATAGGAAAGAAGTTACCATGGTCATGAAAATACCAAGAAGGTCGTGCCCTCTCAGACTTCAGTATCCCGGTGACGAAGTCATTCCGCCTGAGAAAATGGATGAGCATTATTATTACCCGGTGGCAGTTCGGTCTCATATTGATAAAACAAATCCGATGTGTAACTGTATAGATGAACACTATGTCCGTTCACATGGGCAATCCCCACTTGGCGATTATCGCGTTGAGAAGGAGATCATAATCACCGAGTGTGATAGTAGCCGGGTGAGGTTTGATGTAGATGACATTCTTCATCTTGTCGTGGACACCCAGTGTGGTGTGGATGTCGATAAGATTCGCGATAACGTATCCCGAGTTGCTCCCGAATATGCAGATAGGGTGATATCCCATGAGGAATGGAAAGAAAAGTATGCTGGGTTGTATTGATCCAGCGGTGTTAAAAAAATTATCGGCGCATGAGGAATACCAGGACTCCGACGCCGACAGCCGCCACGCCGAGTTTTGTTATATCGGGGAGTGCGTTGAGGTATTCGATCCATTCATCAAGGGTTTTCGGGGTGGTGGAATCACTGTCCTCGGCCACCACGACTGGATACTTTGCCGTGCTATCCCCGATATGGTTTGAGGCAACGAGCGTCACGGTGTAGATTCCATCCTGCTCGTAGGTATGGGTCGGGTTCCGATCCGTTGATGTCTGCCCGTCACCGAACCTCCATAACCAGTCGGTTGGGTAATTGTCACTGGTATCGGTGAACTGGATTGTTCGGTAGTTGTCATCGATGCGGGCATGGGTAAATGATGCCTTGGGTTTTGGGTACCCACACTGCGCGGAGTTTTCCGCCCGGATTTCCCAGGTGCCATCGACACATTCACACATATCGTAGACGACACATTTCGTGTTACCATGAACCCCATCGGGATCAGTGCATCGGCGGTATGCCTGGATGGTGGTAGCTGCCTCGCTATCCCCGGCATCATTGCTGACGGAGAGTGTTACCTCGTATGTTCCACCATCGGTGAAGGTATGTGAAACGTGCCGATCGGTCGAGAACGTACCGTCCCCGAAGTCCCAGTACCATTCCGATGGGGATCCTATACTGGTATCAGTGAAGATGACCGGGAGTGGTGCTGTGCCGCTGCTCCGGGAGGCCAGGAACGATGCGACCGGGGGTTCGGCGATTGGCGGTTCGTCGGGGATCTCGATAACGATCCCAACCTGCGCGCTACTTGACCCACCTTCGTTCGTGACTACGAGTTTGATCGTGTATGCACCGATTGTTGTGTAGGTGTGTATTGGGTTCTGATCTGTTGAGGTGGTTCCATCCCCGAAATCCCATTTCCATGATGTTGGTGAGTTTGTGCTGGTATCGGTGCACGTTACTTTGAACGGATCGGTGAGCGATATTGCAGCTTTGAACTTTGCAACCGGTGGATCCACAGGTTCGGGTTCGGGGGGTATACAATCTGGTGAGTTGTATTCGGTGCGCCAGTCCAGGTCTCCCCATTTGTTTACTTCAACGCATGTAAATTTCGTGCTACCTACGCATTCCCATTTTCCTTCTTTGCCATCTGGATTGCTACATCGCGCGACGCGCGGTTCTGATTCCTTAACCTGGAATGTACATGTTGCCGGGGTCACGTCGTGTTCAAAGGGGAGATTGGGGAAGAAGTGGTCTTCGTCTATCCGGATGCGGGCAGAGAGTGTCCTGGTCCCGAAGACGGATCTGGGGTAGTAGGGATCTTGGGGTTTGAGTTCGAAGTCATTCCTATTGATAGGGACGCTAAATGTTATCTCGCCATAGGGATCGAGATATGACCCCGATCCATCCCATTTTATCGGGTACGCGATAACTTTTGTGTCTCCACCATCTGCGCGGTCGAGGTGGAATTCTATCAGGCATCGCCGTCGCTCGTCGAGGTTTGATTTGATGTGTGCTGTCGGGTGGATGTAAATGTCAGTGCTATAGGACATGTCATTCGGGTTTAGGAGGATTGTCCGTTCGTTCTCCGGAAGGGACACCTCCGTGACACCGATTTTCCCTCTGGGTATTGTGATTGCCATGGTACAGGATCGCCTTGGATGGGGTATTGGTCTGGGGATATTTAATGGTTACGAGGTTCCCTGCGCGGTTTCCGTCTTCGTGGGAAGAGGACGAGCGCGAGCCCGATGCCTGCGGCTGCCGCACCGATCTGGACATCCCTGGGGAGAGATGTGATGTAGTCTATGGCATCTTCGAGGAATTCTGGCAGTTCTATCAGGGAATTAGTAACAACTATTTCTGAAATGGTAACATCATCGCCTACCGGGTTGGTGACAGTGAGTGTTACCTCGTATGTCCCATCATCGGTATAGGTATGTGATGGATCCTGATCGGTTGAGGTTGAACCATCCCCGAAATCCCATGACCATGATGCCGGGAAGTTCTCGCTGGTATCGGTGAACTGGTAGGTCCTGGGCGGGCCACCCGGTACCTTCTCATAGACGAACGATGCCATCGGTGATGGGTATCCACATTCTGCGGAATTTGCCTCAATTATCCCCCAGGTTCCATCGCCACACTTTACCCGGTCAAACCCGATGCAGTCCAGTGCGCCATGTCCCCCATCGGGGTTGGTGCATGGATACAGAATGTCAATGGTGGCCTTTGAAGTATCACTCCCGCTCTTATTGGAGACGGTCAATCGTGGAGTGTGTACCCCGGGCTCGGTGTAGATGTGGGTCGCGTGTTGGTCCCCGGAGATGAACCCGTCCCCAAAATCCCAATGCCACGATGTCGGGTTATTCTCGCTGATATCGGTGAATGTGACTTTCCGTGGTGGAGACCCAACGGTCCACGCTGCCCGGAAGATCGCTGTTGGTTTCGGGTATCCGCACTCGGTTGCATCGTTCTCAATGACCACCCACTTTCCATCGTTGCACTGGACGCTGTCGTAGTCTATGCAATCAAATTCGCCATGGGCTCCGGCCGGATCGGTACAATCTAGAGTTAATGTAATGTGTTTAACTACCGTATCACTACCACTCTGGTTTGTAGCACGGAGTTTGACGTCGTAGCCTTTTTTTATGGAGTATGCATGGGTCGGGTTCTGGTCTGTTGAGGTGGTTCCATCCCCGAAATCCCAGTGCCATTCGGAAGGTGTATAGGTACTTTCGTCGGTGAACGCCACGACCACCGGTGCAGGACTTCCTTCAACCCACGATGCCTTGAATTGTGCGATGGGTTTCGGGTAGCCACAGTTGGGAGAATCTTTCTCAACGACGATCCATTCTCCGGCATCACATTTCACGGAATCGTAATCATCGCACCGCGTTTCGTTTTGCGACCCGGTCGGGTTGGAGCAGGTCTTTGGGACGAATTGTAAATTGATGTAATTGTGTGATTGTCGTGGGCTAGTGTCGTCCCAGTGCATCCACATCGTCACGTCATTGCAGTGCATCGTGGGATCCTTACTGGTGGCGGTTATGGTGAAGGTTTTTGTACCGGAAAATCGCTGGTGGGGTATAAAGCTCATTGGTGTGTATCCGGCAAATTCGCCATTGATGAATATGGTTGCGTCGCTTTGGGTGGATTCTATAAATATTGTTGGCGCTTCCGTTACATAGAGCGTTTCGGAGTGGTAGAGTTCAAACATGGCCTCGTCCCAACCACCGTTAGCAAAAACCTGAACTCGCCAGGTGTATATGATAATCTGGAGCCCATCTGCACCCTTTACACTCGTGTAAAAACTGTTTCCCGGGTCGTAGGCATCGCCTGGCGATTTGATGTCGATATCGAGATGATTTGGGGGACTTCTACCATCATATTGATATAGGGCGTATCCGTAATTCGCGCCACGTTCTTCTATTATCCTATTGGTTGTCAACTGTACGTAGAGTTCTTCGTTATACCGATGACTCCCACCCCGCGCCCGATCATCGTAATCATAGAACCACTCATCTGCGTTCTGGATAATAACTTTCGCTCCCACGATCACTGCACCAACCGGTACGTATATTGGATTTTCCGGAGATTTCCCCTGCTCCCCAATATGACCGATTTCCATGGGTGCTATGTCGGGGAATACGGCGCTTCGGACATGGAATTTGTAGTTGACGGTGGGTGGCATTCAGTAGGTATTGTAGGGAAACTCATATATAAATATGGTGTTAATGGTGTCACATGAGTAATACGACTGAGTGGATCCCCGACTGGAACGTTATCCCGGTCGGGGGGGTTGTGTTCGGGGCGTTGAAGTTGCAGCGAGCCATGAACGCTGCCGCACCCCCGGGATGTCTGACCTGGTCGATTGACGGTGATGGGAAGTATGACCGCCGCCACATGACGAGTAGAAACCTTGATTGTGGACACTGGCCGGTCCCGGTCCAGAAGGGGTACGTGTGTGTCTTCGATCCGGACAACCCCGAATACCTGGCGAAATACGCCGCCGGGTTTGGGTGGACGACGGAACGATATGCATCGTGCACCTATCGCTCGGGCATCGATACCGACCTGGTGATGGGGCTGCGGATCTGGCATGAGGTGTTACATTGCATTCTCGGTTCAGCCGAGCCCGATGATATGACCAGGAGCCCGGGATTTATCGAGTACCTCGTGGACCGGTACGGTGACCACGATCCGTTTGTGACCCGGTTCCGAGACGATGTTATCCAGTATGAGCACGATCCGGAGTATCAGAAAGAGTTTTATACCTACCTCATGGTGAAGCATTTCCCTGACGAGGTCGCGGGCCGGGTGCCTCCGGTGTCGCTCAAGCGCCGTATTGCGGGACTGATCCAGATTGTTGTCGGCATGGTGAGACGCTTTATTAACTCGGCGTAGGACCCCGGTGATTACTGGTGGGGTATACCCACCCGACCCGATAAAGGGGTTAAGTTAACGCGGTTAACCCTGCACAGTCGTGAGTACCGTATCAATCAAGGACAGATCGCAACGTTGATATATGAGGAGCGATGGAGGAGATGTCATCAGATATAATACTTACCTGTCGATCGAGTGTTTCGATCTCCGATCGGGGTGGCATGGTATCGGGATCCGTGTCACTCGCGACGATGGCGATACTGAACACGTGCCATGCAAGTTGATCTAACTTTAGTTCGATTGTTCTCACCATGGTCTGGAGTTCTTCGATATCATCGAGAAGAGTAAGTGCAGTCTGACACACAAGTTCGGGTTGGTTCTGTGGGCCAGATGCAGATAATGCCATAGTAAATGTGGAGTCCGGGATATATATATTGGTTTTGGTTTGGACATCCCGGTGGAACTGCACACAAACATTGATATTACAGTCGCGCCGATGGTTGATATAATGATAAAAGATTGTGTTGGGTTGCAGGGGCATATTATCTATCCTGGTGGTATCAATAGGTATTTTCTGGTATCGGTGTATGATTGGTATGACCCGTCAGAATATACCGTCCCGAAAGATCGGGATGAATTGTTTGATGAGTGGCGTGGGGTACCAGAGGCATATGGTCAGGTCGAGAGGGCAGTGTCAGACTGTATGTGTGTAAATAGCACAGACGATATTGTTCAAATTGCGCGTAGACTGTGGGGTGAAACCGAACTTCCAGTCTGTTTATACCTTGACCTGGACAGGAAAATAATATTTGATGATTTCTGGGAAGGAGTTGTGGTATACGGCAATAACACCGAGAAAATTGCAATTGAGACGCTGGAATATCTGCAATACGACCCGGAAGAGATGATAGTCATATCGTCTGGCGACGATGAGATTGTGACGTCCAGTATCGGGAAGATGCGGGGGAGAGGTCGTGTAGTTCCACAAGAGGGGTTGGATGTTCCGGCGCACGTATGGATACCGAAGGCCGCGTTGGAAGTATGGCGGAACAGTGCTGGCGACGACTCACCAATATATGGATTTGATTATATAGCAGGACATCCTGTGGTGAAGGCGTCTATCCGGGCGTTTTTCGACCTGGCAAGGACGGTCCACGTAAAGCATGTATTTGACCTGGGCGACGGCGGGGTGCCAACGAGGGCATGGCATCGCCGATTGACGGGGACTGTGAACATGAACTATGGCATGTTTGCACCGGAATATATCATGGGCGTCATGGGGATAGGGTCCAGGGATGCAACCGATGTAATCGATGGGTTCACGCGAGACATGATACACGAGATTGCCCACAGCGCTGAATGGTGCACCGGGTTTCCATACGACGGGTCGTGGTGTGGTGTTGATTCTGAGGATGGCACACCTCGCAAGGACACCCCAATTGGAAGCGAACTTATCGCGGTTGCCGTCGAACAGGTTGGTCTTCGGGCCATCCTGGAACATGATGTGGATCATGTGAGGTCTCATGTTTGTAGCGCGATTGGGTGTCAGGGGGCGCTTGCTGATATCTGGGGGTCCAGGGCGTTCGAAGAGTTTAGACACCTGATTGACACGGTGACAAAGAGATGCGATGTTATTGTGGAGGTGGTAGAAGGTGTGTACGTCCCGACCCGAGGGTTCCCATCGTTACGATATCATATGAGATTCATGTGTCCACTTGGAACGTGGGATGAGTTCGTCACGGCTATGGCAAACTCCGGGTTTAGCCTGTTGCAGGTGGGCGACGTCCAGTATAGTGTGAAGTGGCAACGGTTTATTGTGGATTACGAGATTGAAATCCCGGCGGACGATCAGGGTTGGATAAAGCGTGCGTTTGTGGAATATCCTGATAGATATGGGATACGAAATGAGTGGGCGTGGTAGATTGCTACAATAACATTCATATACGTAAACACACCTATGATAACTTGATGACAACGAGTGTTCGGAAAGTATCCGACGAAGATGCACTCGAGATGCTCCGCCTGCATCGGCATGCTCCCAATGACGAACGGATGACACAACGGGAGATAGCAAAGATGTATGACGTGCATCCCCAGACCGTATCTCGTGCGATAAAACGAGCGGAGGGGTTGTATGCTGAGTTCGAGCGGGGTGTTGAGAGTGGAGAGATCCGTCGGCCACAGGAACTTCAGGTGTCGCGACCATCTGATGCGGGTGGTGGTGGGGGTGGTGGGGGGTCACTCATGCTTCCACATCAGTTCGTTGAGGTATTGTCTGACATGAACCAGATGCAATCGGCGTGTCAGGCGACCGGGACGTTTCTGGCCACAGCCGCCCATGCTGTGTATGAAGGGTTCGTGAATGAAGATATTCCGCACGATCAGCGGTTCAGGATGGTTGTGACCGGGTCGAGTGCGGCAATCGGTACGTTCTTCGAGATTTATGATGGTATTCGACAGATTCAGAAGATGGCTCGGGGTCAGCGGAAACCGAAGATGAGGACTGTGGAGAGCGAAACAGACGAGGATGGATTTTGAGATGAGTGATATTGAGAGACACGTGGTGCGATGCGCGCGAGGGCATGAGATTGTGATTACGTCGGAGACGTTAAAACCGATGCTTGATGTGAATAGGCGGGGAACAGCGTTTGTTCTGAGGTGTCCGTTGGTCGAAGATGGCACCGTGTGTGGCGCACCAGCGCAGATAACGCAAAAAGAAGTTTCTCGACTACTCGGTATGGAACAACGAGATGTGAAACAGATGATGAAAGATATGCATGCACAGAAAACCGGGGCCGGTCCTGTTGCGCCGTTGCAACCTCCAGAACCACAGGAGCCACCGGAGCCGCAGGTTCAGGTCTTGAAGTCAGATCGGCCTCCGATATTGCCGGTATCCCGGCTCACGAGCCGGGATCTCCCGCCGAGACCCGAACCGCCGAGACCACACATCCCCGATGATGATATGGTTGACCCGGCGATGGCGATCCGGGAGGAGCGACCGGTATTAAAGCGGAAGTTCCCCCCGATCCGGGTCGTGGAGAACAAAGAACCGCTTGAAGTACTGAAAGAGATCATCAACGAGTCCGGGTTGAAAGACGATGTGACGTACACGTTGCACCGGATTGCCGATCTGATGGATGATGCCTGGACAACCGATGACTTTGTACTGGCTGCGAAACAGTACGGGGTGAGTGATGCCATCGCGAAAGGGGTATCGATGCGATTCAAACTCGAGTGGAAATCGCATCTGAAACAACTCGAGGAGCAGCAGCGAGTTATCGAGAGGACGAGCGGACCGTCGATGGGGCCGTTTGCCCGATCGGGTCCAGCCAGTACTGATCCCATGATATCGCCACAGGCTCCCCAATTTCAGCAGATGGCGCAACAGATCGGGATGCAGATGTTGCAGGGGAACCCGGTAATGCAGATGTGGGCTCAGAGTAATCCTCGCGACTTTGATGATATGGTGCGGAAGGTTGTTGAGCAGACTCTACGATCACAGCAGAGTATGGGGCAACCTGGACCTGGAATGGGTATGCATCCCCTGATGACCGGGCAGTATTTCCCGTTCGGTTACCCGAACATGATGAATCCTATGATGAATCCCATGATGGGAGGGATTCCGTCAGCATACACAACGCCACCGGTGTCTAGGCGAGAGAGTGTGTCGGAAGAGCGGGTGAAAGAACTGATAGAGTCGAGTGTGTCGTCGGCCATGAATGATATCAAGGTTGTTCTTGCTCAGATGTCGGCACAACAGCAGACTGGCTATCAACCGAGGGAAGATCCGCTGATGAAACAAATCGTTCTGACCCTGATGCAGAATCAACAGGGCCAGAATCGGGAAGATCCTCTGGTTGGAAAGTTGTTGGAACATGTCCTGGCGAGTAGCAGTGAAAGGGGGGAAGTCACTGAACAATTGCTGCTCCAGATGCTCGGCGAGTTAAAAAAAGGCCAGGACTCACGCTCTATGGACCTTGACGAACTGAGGGAGTTGATTAATCTCAAGAGTATTGAGGGGGAGTTGGGGCTCAAGCAGCGTGAGTTCGATGATCGCAGAGAGAATCGCGAGTTGATGCGGGATGCGCTCAATGAGGGTTTGACCGTTGTGGGATCCGCGATTGCAAGTACCATGATGTCCCGGGGCATGGGTGGTGCACCGATGACCCAGGCTGATCAGGAACCCGTACCGACTGAGATGTTGCAGACTGATGATGGTAGTATCCTGATGTCCTGCCGGGGATGTGGGAAGCCGATCATGGCACCTCCAGATGCAATCGAGATCATATGCCCGTTCTGTAACGCCCAATTCCCGGTTGTTGACGCTCCACAGTTCGAACCGATAACTCCTGGTGGAAAGGACGATGTGGGCGAGGAGGAAACCATTAAACCCGAGGAGGTGGAAGAGGACTATACTGAGTCCGATGGTGGTAACGAGGAGACGTAGAGGCGGTCCACATGGCTGATTTCACATCGAGCATCATTGTACAGATCGCAACAAGGCATCTCAGGACGATTCTCAACGGTGCGATATCCCCGTTCTCTCCCGGGGATATCTCCCGGGCTATCAGGGAAGATCAATCGTTATGGGGTGGCGGGGAGTCGGAGATACGGAAGTATGGTCAGAAGATACCCGGGATAGAAACGATGGGGAAGTCGTTCGTAGCAAACATCGAACGTGATTACGGGAGTATCACATCACTCGTTGTCATGTGGCTCCGGGAGGACCAGGCGATGAAATATGGTATGATCGTGAACACCCCTGGCGGTATCGAATGGCTGGATAAACAGGTAAACGAGATCTTATCGGGCATCGGATTGCGAGGGGAGGAATAGAAATGCGCCGTGATCCCCGCATGGCAGCACAGGCTATTCCCGTACCACCGATGGCGTATAGCCCACAGATGGTTGTGACGCAACTGGGGGGGGCCATTGTGAGTAAGGTGGTGTTAGCGGTGGTTGACCGATTCATCTTCCCGGAACCCGATCTCCGTGATCTCCGGGATACCATGATACAGGTCATCGACGAATCGGAACCGCAGGTAAACGCCATCCGTGAAAAGATGTTGCAGTCTAGAGCCATGCGCGCACGGGAAGAAGAGGTATCCGGGAACGGTCTCGGGCCGGAGACGCTGGATGCGGTGGGATACATCCAGGCATCTATCGATGCGCTGGATAGTGCGAGACGCGCTACAAACTGTAAGGTGTGTCAGGACGAGATCGGTGCAGCGGCACGGGATGTCGAGAGGCGGTTATCGACTATCCAGTCTACCGATCGGGTGTACCATACTATGAAGGATATGGAACGTCAGGGGGAGTTGCCGAGGGGTAAGAGATGGAGCACGCTGAAAGAGACCGAGCGGGAACGGGTCCGGCGACGGGTAAAGGAGTTGATGTGAATATGGAAGATGTAGATGTGGTGATGGAAGAATTGGATGTGAGTTCAGACGAGTACTGTGAGATCGCGTTTGAAGAAGCTCAGATGATGTGCGCTACACCTGAATTGGTGTTTGTGCAGGCATCGCGATTCATGGGGTTCATGCCACACGAGATTGATGAACTGTTACCGTTAGATGAGACGTATCAGAACATTGTGTCAAACGGGGTTGGAACGTCGTTTGCGTCGATGCGGCAATGGATCCTGGCGCGGGCATGGGATCTCCACGTGAACGAGGGGGAGAGTGTGGTGGTATCGTTCCAGGTGGCGTGGCAGGAGGTGATGACCGGTGAGACCGGTGCGTGAGAATCGGGATATGGTCAGGCAGCATCTTCAGGAGAGGTTGCATGGGCGGGGTGTCCCGTCCGGCCTTGGCACGTTTACCGGTGTGGACCGGTATGCGGCGGTCCGGGATCTCAATGTATCGGAGATAAAACAACTTTACCTGATATCAGATGAGAACTGCCCCGGGTGCCATGAGGCGATGGAGGAGTTCATAGCCGATATCGATAACGGGACGTTGCAGGTGGTAGCGATCACGAGTGATAAGGGACTCGATATCGTCGAGGCGCTCGGTGTTGCGGCGGTGCCATCTCTTGTTGTGGAACTCCAGGATGGGACGTATCTTGAGTTCAGAGAGTCTTGATCTCTACGAAGGTAGGATAAAGGTCGTCAGGCTGGATGCCGATAGACTCGGTGAACTCGATACTATCCTGGGTGCATTCCTGGAACAGATCGGACCCGAGGATGAGATGTTCGTGAACATCGCCGATGATATCCTGACGGTTCGGATTATTTCAGTCCCCGGATAACATAGCCTACCCCGAATAGGACGGCGGCGAGGGCGATCCCACCAAGGATGACACCGGCACCCATTATACTGTCATCACACACATCGGAAAGTTTGAACAGGCTTACGCCACCGATACCTGCCCCGATGACGCCGAGCGCCGCGAGCACGATGACGGTGATCGGTATGGCCGGGAGGATGGCGCTCTGGAACTCGGCGCCCTGGTCATCGAGTGTCCACTGGATGATGATCCGGTTGTTCACGTGGCAAACTCCGAAATACGTCAAGACACAGCCTTTTGCTTCGAGTTCTGCCGCGAGGCGGTGATACATCTCATCTTCCCAGCCGGTTGTTGACGTATTGGCATCAAACATGGCCTGGTAGGTGATCCCCGGTACCATATCGATGGTGAGGTGGGGGTCGTATACCCGGAATGTCCGGTAGCTCGCAACCCTGGTCCCAACTTCATACATCGTGTTCACCGATCCCGGACCTGGGTATAGAGATCCCCGGCGAGCCCATATGCACCTCCAGCAACCTGGTATGCCTGTCCTCCGAGAACTCGACCATGTTCCAGTGCAGTTTTCCCTACTGCGATTGCCTTTGCCCGGGCGCTTCTGTTGATGAGCACGTACACCCCGCCCACAAGGAGAAGACCGGCTCCGGCATACATTACCATGGTCATGATATTCTCGGTACCGAGTTGGGGCTCGAGGATGAATTCCATCTCGACAGAATCTCCAGCACGGAGGGTAACCATCTCGGTGGCGGTCTTGTAGAAGAGTTTTTTAACGGTGACCTGGTATATTCCGGGGTCGAGATCCGGGATGTTCCACGGGTTGACCTGGTTATCATTGAGGAATACCTCGGCGTCAGAGGGATACGTATGGATAGTGAGTCGACACTTCAGTGGGTTGAGGGGAGGATCTACCCGGAATTCCCGGATGGCACTGGTGTAGCGGAGAACCTCATCGACGGTATTACCCTGAGTGCTCCCGATGTTGTAGGTGTCGAGGACCCCGATAAGATAGTTCCCTGTGGTGGTAGGGGCGGTGATGCCGGTGAATGTGATATTCTCGCGACCCTGGAACGGGTTGGCGCTCATCCATCCACTCCGTCGTTCCACGGACTCCCAGGCATGGGCGGGGTCGTTCTCACGTTTTATGAATGCTTCCAGATCATATGATCCGAGATCGAGTGCACTCTTCTGAATTGTGGCACTTACCCCCATCTGCCCCCCCGGCTGGTATTTTGTCGGATTTACCCGGACATCGACAACATACATAGAATATTCCTACATGGGAATGTGACTTGTAGCAGATAAAGGTATCGGGCGGGAGAGTTGTTTGTTGGCGTGAAAAAGGGTAGTTTTGGCTGGCTTACTTCTTGGACTGCTTTTTCGGGTGTGGATTCTTAGATACACACGTCCGCGCAGCCGCAGTGAGAGCCTTACGGGCATCATCCCGGTTCGTGAATGTCTTGTCGCGGAGTTCACTACCGACACACCGCTGATGCCACCGGAGCCTCGGAGACGTCTGAATTGTTCGGTTGCTCCGGACATACGCGGGCTGATCGCCCTCCTGGGGGTCAACGACCTGGAGCTGCGAGAGCACGAGTTTAAGTGCAGATTTTCCCATGTTTATCTCACCTACCCCTGTATATGGGACGAATAGTATATATACCTGTGTAAAAAACGTTTTGACACTATCGGGGTATCACGAATCCAGTTCAGACATCACAATGAAGATCATCGCCTGGAGGCAGTTTTTCGCAACCTGGTCCTGATCCTCTATCTGGATATCATCGGTGTAGATCTTCGTGTCCAGCATCATCTGGAAGATTTCGGTGATTTTGTCCCGGGTTGCTTCTAGGAGAGGTTCGGTTACGAAAATTGGCTGGCAGAAGTAATCGTCCCCGTCCCGGATGACGATGCCTGAATCCTCAAGGGCGGGGATGTGATACGCGACGTTCTGCCGGGGAACTTTCATACGTCTGGCTATCTGTGAGAGTGTCATGGGCTTCTTTGCGCTCACAAGGGTGCAGAATATATCGTACCGGAAACTCATCATGCCAGGTCAACCCCGGGAGGTATTACGATGCGGACTTTCTTTCCCACGGCTTTCTTAATTCGGGATACCATGCGACTTGGGTGCTTGATCCGCCCACCGGCGGCGCGGAATGGGGCACCGACATCCGACCTCCTGAGGTCGAAACACCGGGCGAAGGTGAATCCCGGTTCGGTTGATTCGTCGAACATTGCAACACCCGTGTCGTAATTATAGCCCCACAGGGATGTTGGTTCCACCCCCATGGCTTCGGCGATCTCGGAATGAATGGCACCGGCTTCCGCCTGGTTGAAGTGGATACATAATCCATTCTTCACGTATAGGATTGCCGTATCAGATATTTCATCGATATCCTTCTTGGTGGGGACTTTCTCAACCTTCCCGGTCTCAAATGACGATATCCCAATCACACCGCCCCGTTCTCCTTTACTCCGGGCCTCGGTTGCATCGTAATACCGGACAACGTTTCTCGGGATGAAGGGTGATATCGCTTCCCACCGCTTCAAGACACTCTCCATGTGGGTTGTCATTGTTGATATCTGGTCCCCGAGGTTCTTGATATCGCCTTCGACCCGGGCGAGTCTCTTATCGATCTCCGGGTCAGCCGGAGATTTACCTCCTTTCTGGATGATATCTAATGCCCGTCGCTTCTCAGAATCGGCACATATGCGTTCCGTGATAGCAGCAACAGCATCCTTGTGTGCCATCTTTCCGAGAACGACATCAGCAGCCATGTGCTGGATGATATCGGCATATTCCGTGTCACAAGCATCCGGTGCATCGCTTCCGAAAGCGTACGCCAGGGCTAGGCACGCGGACTGAAGCAATTTCCGCTCTTCGGCAACTTTCTCCTGGTCGAGTTTTTCGAGTGCGGCCTGCTGCTCCTTTTTCTTTTCTGCCTGCCGTTTCGATATCTCGGATAGGAGTTGTTTCTCGCGTTTTTCGCGAATTGCCGGATCCTCTTCGGGTGGAGTCAGAGTGCTCTGGACCTTACCTTTCACCTCTTTCGACTTTGTCTGGGGTTTGCCAGGAGCGGGGAGTCTATCATCACCGATAGGACCGATATACTGTTGATAGTGTGGATTTACCGTGAGTTCGTCTTGGAAAATCCCGCCCTTCCACCCGGTACGCACAACCCCATCGAATCGTGGGTAATAGGTTGCTTCTGATGGAGAGTGTAACGGTGTGTATCGTAAGACTGCTCCTTTCTCGGGATCGTACCCAAATTCAGTCACACAGTAATAGTGGTTATAATCGTCCCGGGCAGGTTCCCACCGGATGATCATACCAGGGGTGATATCGGCAATTGTAAAGGTATCCCAATCCCGATAGGGCGTATTCATAAATTTTTCCGTGGTGTCTTTGCGTAGTCGCGGGCAACCGGTGTGTGCTAGAGGCTGGAATTCAAGTGCGCGTTTGCTGGGGGGAGGGGGGAGGCCGTTCTTTTCCCTGGGGCCAACATATTGCTCGTAGTTTGCGATGATGCGGGCGGTTGGTATGAAGAACAGGTGTGTGGTTCCCGATAACTCCCGGCAATCCCAAATGTCGAGATTCTGGGCGGATCCTTTGGACATCACGGTGCCGTATGATATACCATCCGATACATCAGAACCCTGCAGTTCTTTCTTCAACCGGAATATCATCCCCTGATGTATATCCTTGTGAGATTTTATCGGAGCCCACCATACTTCCGGGGTATTCCTATACGCTCTTTCAGCGATTATGCCAAATTTTGGGATAGTATGGATATTGACCATGTGTGACACCAACTAGAGAGAGAATATGGGGAATAGATATAAAAGGGTTCGGGTGAGATTGGTGATTATGCTCTCATCTCCTTCATAATTTCCACACCTATCGCTGTAACAACCGGTGCCGTGACTGCATTCCCAAGTAACTGATACCTACGTGACATACTCATATCACGCTCTCCATCGGGGAATGTGCCACGGGATGTCCAGTTATCAGGGAACCCCTGTAACCGTTCACATTCGAGTGGGGTTAACCTTCTTACGTTATATTCATCGCCACTGTTAACTATAATACCTTTACATTCTGGCTCCGGTAATAACCACCACTCCCCTGACGGAGATTGTGTGGGATCCCGATCTTCTGACCACCAATCCGGATCGGTTGGTTCTAGAAGGTATTGCATTGCACCACCCTTATAGTCTCTCGACTGTAGGGTGTAAGCAGGGTAGCGCCAAAACCGGTGCGTCGTTTCCGGGATTTCACTGCGTATCGGACGTGTCTTTCTATCGCGGTTCGCGAAAGGTAGTAGCGCTCGGGAGGGTTCGTCTCCAAGACGTGCGACAATGTAAACTCTGTTTCGGGATTGAGGCACGAATGCTGCGCTGTCGATACAGCACCATGATCCCACATACCCACAGTCCCGAAGCGTATCGACGATTCGGGCAAATGTTCGTCCTCCGTTATGGTATAATAATCCCGTAACGTTTTCCAGGAATAGGTATTCTGGTTGTTTAACCCGGGCAATTCGCCCAATCTCGAAAAAGAGTTGTCCCCTGGGATCGTCGAATCCTCGTTTGAGTCCTGCTTTTGAGAAGGAGGGGCAGGGTGGTCCCGCACAGAGGATTCTGTGGTCGGGGATGTCTCCTGCTCGAACCGATCGAATGTCGATTGGTTCCCACGTTTCGTTGAATCTGTAGTTGTAGACTGCACACGCGAACGGGTCGTTGTCCGCGTAGTAGGTGAATGTGAAATCTTCACCTGCCAGGGATAGACCGTATCTGAATCCACCAATACCACCAAATAAATCAATACATTTCATGTTAATCGAACGGTACGTTGAGCTCTGCGTCGCTTTCGGTTTTCATGATAATCGCTTCCATGATCTCTACCTCGGTAATTTCATCCTGGAGTTTCAGTCGGGTGAGTGCTTTTGCGATCCGGAGCACGCTCTGAATCCATCGACCGCTCCGACCGGTATCCTCTGCCTCGAAATGTTCAATGAATGGTTGGACCTTCTTATCGAGGTCCCGCAGTTCTTTCGGTCTTGCGGTCGGGTTCAATCCCATGGCGACCCCGATGTATACCCGCATCATATCATCCACCTCAACAGGGTTCCGGATACCGGCGATCATCCTCCGTGCAATCTGGACGGATTCATCGATCGAGGGTTGCTCGAAATGGTAGACCAGATCGAACCGGGATAGAATCGGGCTCGGGACTTTCGAGACATCGTTCGCTGCTGCCACGTAGCGGATCTGGGATTCGAATTCCTCATATTTCCCGCCGACGGTCTCCACGTATCGTCCACTCTCCAACACATCCCGAAGGGTATTGATATCACTGAACGCTTCGATCTCATCGTGTGCCACAATCCCGCCATGATACCGGGCAAACAACCGGGTTCCCCCATCGGTCCGGCGACCGTCCCCTTTCAAGGATGATTTCTTCGCATCTCCCGATAGATAGAGGGCGTTCCAGTTATCCCGGAGATGGTCAATGAACACCGTTTTGCCACATCCTGGCGCTCCTTTCAAGAGCACGTTGATCCTATCTCGACCGTCGGGGGTATCCCATTGATTCACGATACAGCACATGATCCCGAGCTTCACGTTGGTGTGTCCTACAACCTCCGGACAGAAGAATTGTGGAACAATATACACGAAATCCTGGCCATCCGCCATGTTGACCAGGACATCTCGGACCTCATCGACTGTCATTGTGTTCAACTATCACACCCCATGGATCGAACAATCGTTGATATTCACCCCGGCCATGCGTGCCCGGAACATCCCGAGGAACAGGGTATCGAGGGCGTATGCATTGTTATACATGATTGACTGCTCCTTCTTCTCATCGGGTGAGAAGTAGATGGGGGTGGTGAGAGTCTCTACCACCTGTAGGTAATACCCGATCTCAAGGTAGTTCCTATAGTGCAAGGTTATACCTCGATGACAAGATCCGGCCGGAATGAACCTGACAATTCGAACGGGTATCCCACGGGGTTTGATACCACCCGCACCCCGCTCGGATCGTGGATGTAATCACATCCGTCGTGTGTATGACCATGGATCCACAATCTCGGCGGATCCCGGTTCAGTATAACATCCCCGAACGGGTTGTAGTAGAAGTTATTCAACGGGTTATTCTTGTATCGCGATGATATGCTCTGCTTAGAGGGAGCGTGATGTGTCACAACAACGGCGTCACGGGCTCCCATTCCTGATATCCAGTTCTTGAAGCGGATGTTCTCGGCATAGACACAGTCCTTGAACTCGTGGATATGGGTGTAATCGTTGAGCCTGATTTCGTGTCCACGGGTACGGGGACCCTGGTTGAACCACATGGTGCCCCCTAGGAACAGCGTGCCATAGAGGGTGATGTAATCGTTGTCTAGGATGTGAACATTATCATACGTGTTCGATTTTCGATTCCAGGCATCGATGAATTCGCGCACCGCCCCGATAGACGAGTGGTACGCCTCGTGGTTCCCGGGTACGAAGATTGTGTGATACTCCCGGGACTCCAGGGATTTTAATGCCTGATACAGACCCTGGCCGAGGCAACAAAGGTCTCCTGCTATAACAACAACATCAACATCGAGGTTCTCCGGGATCCGGTTCAAGAGTATTTGCGTGGGGTTCCGTTCGAACTCAAGATGGATATCGCTGATGGGATAAATCCGTACCATGGTTATTTCACCAATTCGTTGATATGTGTTACTCCGTTGTGCCGATCATAACATAGCATACAATCTGCACATTTTCCGGTGCAGTTGATATCGATACCATGTCGTTCTGCAAAGGGTTTCGTATACACGTTGAATACCTTATCGAAGTGTGCCGGGAGGACCGGGTCAATCATATCGATCAGGGTGGTCGATGCTACCAGTATGACGTTTGGTGGTATATCATCGAGGTAATCACAGATCATCCCAATACGTTTCGTCCAGAGTCCGAATGTGACGTCGGGGTTCCTGGCGGCGATGTTCAGGAGATTTGTGAGATGTATCCCGTTCATGATCTCACCATGAGACGAGAACCTGAATGCCCCGTTGCACGTGAGGCCAGAGAGGTCCGGAATATGGGAGTTCGGGAGTATTTCCCTTGACAGTATCCTCCCATTTTTGGACCATGATGGGTTACATGATTTCCTCATAGTCATCAACATCCGCCGAGAGTAACACTTTGAACACACACTGTTCGGGATGTTGGATGATTTGTTGCAGAATGGGTTATCGAGGGGGTTCGTGTTGATGGAATAGAATCCGTACATCTTCCCACTCATCTTCGATATAATCATACCACTCTTTGTCATGATGGTCATATTCTGAACCTCGCCGTAACCAAAATCGTATTTTGCCATATGTTTCACACTTCCGGCGACATAGAAATGCGGCATTCTAGGCACCAGTAGAGTTGTTCTAAATCCGATTCACACAACTTGCGTCGTTTGCAATCGCTACAGAGGAGTCCTGTAACATCTGCTACAAAATCTGATGCGGAGTAGGTCATTCAGATCGTCTCCACATCGAATCGGTATGCCAGCATGTTAAGTGGTCCCGATGCGGTCTCCGCTTCATCGCAGGCGAGTGTCATTACGTCCTTGAACCGATATTCCCGATACATCATGGCATCGACGTAGGGATCATCAGCCGCAATACCCCGCCGGATGGCACTGATACAATTGCGTGCTATCACGATAAACCGGGGTTGGACGAGCGATAGCATATCGAAAGCGTATGTTATTGCCTGTCCTTCGTGGTGAATGGGGAATGTGCGGGAACCTGCTAGCCGCCGGTGTTGGGTTAACACTCTCCCGTGGATCACCGGCATCTCGCCGAGTCCTATGTAAAACGCCCCACCACCATGCTCAACAGCATATATTCTCCGTATCGAAATCTCCATGAACCAATCGACGTTGCGCCGCACGAACTGGAATCGCTGGGAAAGGTATTTGCAATATTCCGTTACATCATCAAGATACCGATCCGCATCGGCGACTGCAACTTTCCGTGCTTCAACAATACGATCCAGGTCAACCATATCGTCGGCAACCCTCTTTGCCATGAGGGCGCTATATCCGGGGGGACGCATTATATCCCCTCGATATCAAATAGGCACATCGCATTTCTACACTCTATTGCTGTATCCAGGGCGAGTTTTACCACGTCGATGAACCGATACACCCGATACTCCGCTGCACAGAGATGTCGTAGGTCCGGTGAGTGGCCGATCTGTTCGATCCCGCGTAGAACCTCCCCAATACAACTTCGATATAGAGATATGTACCGGGGTTGGTTGGATGCGAGTATGTCGAAAAAGAAGGCGGTTGCCTCTTCGGCCTCGTCCGGTGGGAATGTGAATACACCCAATACCTTGCTCCATTCGGGCAATGCCTCCCCGAGGCGACTTGGGGTAATCATGACCGTGATACGGTACACACTCTGGCCGTAATGCCGGACGTATACCCGCTCGAACGAGATGTTTCGATCCCACTCAACGTTCCTGCGCACGAATTGAGCGTGTTGTGCGAGATATTTACAATACTCATCTACTCCCCGGGAATACATATCCCTGTGTCGGAATGCGGCATCCCTGGCTCTCTCGATGACCGAGAGATCCAGACCGAGGAGTGCTTCGCTCTTTCGCTTCGCCTCCCGAATGTCATACGCTGGATACATCGTCGGGTTCCTCCGGTTTCATAAACTTGCTCAGATCCGTGTATAGGCGGTCCTGGGTAGGCTTGATATCGGCTTCAGAATCCACCTCGACGACCGGGGTGATGCCACGATCCAGGAGCGTTTTCACGTAATACTGATCTTTCTGCTGTTTCTCGGTCAGGAGTTTCTCGATGGTGTGAACCTGATACGCATGGAATATGCCGGGTTCCTTGATCTCGGTTCCATCGCGTTTATATTCTCCGGTAGGAATATATTTCCTGAATCCGAGATATATCCAATCTCCAACCTCAAGACCCTCGGGGACGGCGTGAATCTTCCGAGAGATCCCCATCTCCTGTGCTTCGTTGAGGAACGAGTCGGGCGTCTCATAGTACGACTCCCCGACCCACACCACATATGCTTTCTCTGGTGGTTCGCATATGGGGCACGTCAACGCATGGCACAGGTAACCCGGATTGTGTATTTCCGGGCACACCGTCCATATCTTGGTTGGTTCAATCATCTGGATTCCACGGATGGGGACGATGAGCGGGCGTTCACATGCTTCACAGATGGGGATCGGGAGGGGCAGGCGGTGACATTTCACCTGCAACCCCTCGCCCCCACAGAGGTAGTATCCTCTCGTGTTACGGGTCCCGCATCCGCGTTCCCCTCGGACCATTACTTTTACAGCCATGGTTTGCATCACTCCTTGCATTCAGATTCTCGATTGTACAGTTCGTATATTCCATCCTTAATCGCACGGACGGTCTGTACATTCCATCGATACAGTTTTGCATCAAGGTGGCAATTCAATAGGCAACCCCTGAGAGCATCCGTATCGGTATCGATGCTCATGAGGAAGTTTTCAACAGCAATTCGTTTTACGCCTTCTCGCGAGGCGTAGGT